>Ga0181574_10002558_pt1 | contig 16472 bp, 20 predicted proteins | sample 101ome_24_FD_145600 | JGI IMG/M metagenome (GOLD analysis project Ga0181574, IMG submission 145600) | Coastal salt marsh microbial communities from the Groves Creek Marsh, Skidaway Island, Georgia - 101410AT metaG (spades assembly) | ecosystem: Environmental > Aquatic > Marine > Intertidal zone... | reverse complement strand
GTCTACCGGCGAGCCGGTGACGCGTGTTACCTATGCGAGGCCGAGATCGAGATGGACGAGATGCAGGCCCGCAAGGTCTACTGGTGTCCCGTCTGCCAGCCGGAGTAGTTCGCTGATCGGGTAGCAGCGGCGGGTCCTTTTTCAGTAACCTGCCAGGATCCACAACGGGTGACACACATGACCACAGTCCCGAGGACCTAAGTGCAGGTGATCGAAATTTTTCCCGTCGTCTTCGGCCCACATCGGTCGCGGAAACTCTCACCGATCCTCGCCGCCTTCAGCGCTGTCGTGTTGTTCGTCACCACCTTGACCAGTCCCGCGAACGCGTCGAATCAACCCCAGAGCGCGCCAGCGTCGATGCCAGCACTGTCGTCCCCGATCCAGAACGTCACCCCACCAACGCAGCGTCTGCTCATGGCGTTCCACGGATGCGCGGAAGGTGCTTCGGACTGCAATAACCCCGTCAACCACCGTGTCTACCTCGCGCAGAGCGAGGACGGAGCCCAGTGGTCATTGGTGCCTGGTTGGACACCGCTGCGAGGGTCAGTGCCCGACGTTTTCCGGCGCGGCGACACCGCCTACGTCATCTCGACCGGTGGTGTTGCGCGCGTGAACATGACAACCGGAAGTGTGACCATCGAGGAAGTGTCTGTGCGTGGCGGAGTTCTGTACGTCGATCCATCCCTTGCCCAACTGCCGGATGGGCGGTTGGTCATGTTCTACCTGCCAGGGATCATCGGCCAAGATCCGGCGAGGTGCGCACCCGGGGAAAGTTCGTGTGTGAAGTCCATCAAATCGGCAGTGGAAGTTCCTGGCTCCCAGGGGACCGAATTCATTCCGGATCCCGGCGTACGCGTGCAAGAGGCGATCACTCAGGGCAGCTTCAGTGACCCAGACGTCTTCTTCAACGGTTCGACTTGGGTCTTGTATGTATCGAAGGGTCCGTCCATCGACGCGTACACCTCCTCGGAATTGCTTGGCAGCTATGCGCCGAGTGGGCCAGTGTCCGCGGGTGACGGGGGAGTTGGGTCGGGTATCGAAGCCAGCCCCGGCCAGGTGCAAACGTTCGTGCACTCATCCCGAATAGCTTCCTCGTTCATCAAGCGGGGAGTGTCGGCGACCGGGATCACTCTCATCGGTGATTTCGCGACGGTGCTGTCGGGAGGTGATGTCGGCCTGAGCGACTACGTGGCCAGCCCTGGAGTAGCCGTCAACACTGCGGGCCTTGCCTGTCCGACGTGCGAAGCAGCCGCTGCCTCGACGAAGGAAGTGAAGGAAATCACCCAGATTCGTTGCGTGAAGAAGAAGGGCAAGAAGGGCAAGAAGGTGAAGATCGTACGGGGCGAAGACCCCACGTGCCCGCGTGGATACCGCGAGAAGGCCCGCAAGTCTCGTTAGTGAACGATCAGTTGCTGAGGCCGTCGAGGAAATCACGGGCCACGCCCCGCTGATCGTCGGTGGCTGAATCAAACGTGAACCCACCGTCATCGAGGCGCCGGACAACGCCGATGAACGGATGGTTCAGGTGATCGCGCATGCCGTCGACGAACTGCCGTGCCACGATCATTTGGTCGCGAAAGACCTCCCCGGTGGTGACGTCACAGACGTGTGTGAAGACGGCGTCCATGGTGCCGGACTTCGTCTGGATAGCCGGGTCATACAGGGTTGGAACGAGAACGACGAGATGGCCGTCGAGGTCTTGTAGTTGAACGACCATGGTCTATCGGAGGTCTCCCTCGAGGCAACGTTCACTCACGTCGCAAAACCTATACGTCGCGTGTCTCGAACGTGAACCATTGTGGATTCGGAAGGAGCACGATGGCCCCGCCCATCGAGGGCGAGGTCATCGTGCTCACGTTGGAGTCACCGCGCGTGAAGCGTGGCCATCGTTATTTGACAACTTTGATGTTGCGCTCCACCGACATGGCTGTGAAGCCGGGAACGGCAGGGGCGGATTCATGCAGGGTGAAGGAGCCCTTCTTCTTCCCCGGCTTGAGGACGGCGCGCACCTCGACGAAGTCGCCCTTGTAGCGGAACTTGACTGACTTGATGGACGCCGACTTGTTCTGGGCCCGCAGCCGCGCCTCTTGGCCGGCATTGGTGTCCAGGTTCGCCGTGTCATTGAAGGTCTTCCACTTGCCGCTCTTGACCTTGGGGCCACCTCCTTCCCACGCCGGGCCAACGAGCGTCTGCTGCTGAAGGGGCGGGGGAGTAGGAGCAGGAGCAGGGGTGTTGGCGGTGTTCTGCGTGACGCTTACCGGATCGCCCCAACCCTGCAGGTTTGTCGCGAGCACAGAGAACGTGTAGGACGAATTTGCCGTCAGTGTGCCGATGTTTGCGTTAGTCGTATTTGCTTGCACCGAGACCTGGCCACTGGTCGGTCCTGCCCATTTGACGACGTATCCCGCGATCGCGGACGCCCCAGTATCGCTCGGCGCATCCCAGTTTAAGGAAACCGTATTTGTTGAGACGCCTGTGACCTTTAAGTTTCGCACCTTGGAGGGAGTAGTTGGCTTCGGCGCTACCGCTGGCGCGATCAGGACGCTCTTGGTGGCCTGACCTACAACGGGGGCTCCCCCAAACAGTTGCTGTGTGGCCTGCGTCGTTAGCAGTTGAGCCCCTGGCTTCGTCGGGGTCCAGTTCATGGTGGCCGTCCACGTAGCGACCGGCGTGACGGAGCCGTCACTCACTGGCGCGCATGTGCCGGAAATGGTGCCGAGGTTAGGGCCGTTGTCCACTTTGAAGTTGAAGCTCACGACTCCACCCTCGTTGTCGCACGATGGGCCCGCATCGCTTGAGACATAGGTGGCGGTGAGGACCTGATTCACCCCTACCTGGCCATTGTGAGTGGTGAGGGTGGCCGTGCCGCTGTTTGCAGAGGCCGGAGCGGCTAGCGCGAGAGACGAAGCCGCGAAGCCGACACACAGGAAGGCGGCTAGCCGCGCAGTGGAAACGTGCATGACTTTCTCCAAGCGTGAGGGGATGCCGGTCGGACCGTATCGTTGATGCTAGGGGGTGGGAGCGGCGCTGCGGTGTTGATTCAACAAGTTTGGGCCAATGGACGCGAAGGTTTAGCCGGCGCCCTTCACGATCCACGGTTCACCGTGCATCAAGACCCCCGTGTCGAGAGCGTGCTCGGTGGCTAGCAGGAGTGCAGCGTCGGCGGTGGGTGCTTGGACATCGAGATGGCGCGTGAACGACGCGCTGATCGGGATCGCGACGGTGAAGGTCTCGAATTCCACAGGGTCATCGTAGATACCGTCGGTCCTCAAAGCTTCATCAACGTCGACTCTGGTCCTTTTCAGTGGCGTGACGCACGATTTGTTCGATGTCTAGGTCAATGAATGCGTCGATGGGTAGGCTGGAGTTCTCTCAACGAAAGGTATGTCATGGGTTTTGGTCAAGTGCTGTGGTCCTTGCTGATCATCTTCTTCATGGTCATGTTCTTCATGGTCTTCTTCATGGTGGTCATGGATTTGTTCGCCGACAAGGGTCTCGGCGGAGGCAAGAAGGCCGTGTGGATCATCTTCCTTCTCATCTTCCCGCCCATCACCGTCCTGGTGTACCTGATCGCCCGTGGCAATTCGATGGCCGAGCGACGTCAAGCCCAAATGCAGGCCGCAGACGAGGCGCAGAAGGCATACATTCAAAACGCCGTCGGCAGCGTCTCTCCCGCGGACCAGATTTCATCAGCGAAAGCGCTCCTGGATGCGGGAACGATTTCTCAGGAGGAGTTCGATCAGCTCAAGGCCAAGGCACTCGCGTCGGGCTGATGATCTGATCGTCGTGTCGGTCAGGCCTCGTAGGCGGGCCGACACGGGTAGGACTTGTACCACCGGAGGTAGCGGTCGAGCAGGCCATTGATCTGCTCGTCGCTCCACCCGGAATTCACGTAGGCCCCCGGGTTCAGCCGGCCTTGACCGTCGAGCCCCCAGGCGTACCAGGATTTGCCGCCCTGCGACAGCATCAGCGCCACCTGGGCGTTGTATTCGCGGGTGAGCAACAGTTCCCTGTTGAACCAGTCTTGGCCGCTCCACGCGAAAGTGTTGATCTGGAAGAGGCCGAGATCGTTGGTGACGCTGATGGCGTCCTCGTTTCCGCCGCTTTCGCGCATCACAATGGCCCACGCCTCGCGCAGATTCTCACCCTCGAAACCCACGCGGGCGAGCAGCTTGGTGAGCCAATCGCCGCAGCGTTCGATCTTTCGGTAGTCGCGGGAGTTGTCACGCAAACTCGCCTGGACCAACTGCTGAACGTAGGAGCGTGAATCGTCTACGGCATCAAGTGCCTCTTGCACGGCCTCCTCGGCGGCGACTCGGTTCATCTCCGCGGCATCGGCGCTAGCTCGCGCGAGAGCGACATCGGTCTCGCGGGCATCGGCGCTGGCCTGCGCCTGGGCTACGGCACGTTGCGAGTCTTCGACTCCGGTAGCAGCGGTTCTGCTGGTGGTCTTGAGGAATTCACGATCTGCCAGTGCTTGGGTGAGGCTGCCGGTGTCCGTTGACGTCAACAAGACATCCGACAGGCCCGGTGCGTCGCCACCGCCGATGTACATCGTCCGCGCCCGGTCATCCAACTGTTGTTGCGCGGCGGTCGCACTGGACGATGTGAGATCCACAACGCGCAGGGCCTGAGCAAGCGTCTCTTCGGCCGATGCCACGTCTTTGTTGGCTTCGGCCACAGCGATCGTGGCAGCGGTGCTGTCGCTTCTGGCTGCGGTCACGAGTTCTTGCGCGTTGGTGAGCGCACGTGAAGCGGTGACAAGTTCGGTACGAATTTGGGAGTAGCTCAAGGATGACGGCGACGACGCGGGCACAGCGGCGGGCACAGCGGCAGGCACGGAGGCACGCGCGGACGTAGAGGCAGCGGGGGACGAAGCCTGGGCGGATGACAGGACGCCGGTAACGGCCACGGGAATGGCGGTGATCGCAACCGTCCAACGCCACAGAGACTTCACAAGGCCTGTATCGGACGAATGGTGGCGCAGTGCGCCCTTCCTATGGATGATGAGCGGACCCGGGGCCTCGCGCTAGACCTGGCCTACCTACGAGGGAGAACACGCGAGGCTCCCGAGTCGCCACCAGAGATATCGGACCGATCATGGGCGATGGGCCGCGAGAGGGCGCACCGAGCGCTGATCGACCCTGTCGTTGTCCTACTTGTCCGTGCTTTTCGGGTCACCGACCGGGTGACGAAGACCTGGATGATCGGCGGGGATGGCTCGCTTCATGATGAACCACGATCCCAGGATGGTGCCGATCACCAGGACGTAGAAGAACGCACCCGACGCCGCCAGCCCCCACAGTGCGTCGTTTGCGATGAGGGGGAGCAGGATCGCCGCCCGGACCAGGTTCAGCAACACCCACAGCCATGAGCCACGGGAGTAGGCGCGCACAAGGACGGGGTCTCGACGCCAACGCATTCCGGTACCCATGATCGGGCCGACAATCACGCCGAGCAACGGCCAACGAACGAAGTTGCCGATGACGAAAGCCAACGCAGACAACACGTTCAACAGCACGCGAGGCCAGAAGAACGCGGCGGCACTGCCGGTGCGGGCGGCGAAGTAGGCGCCCAGGGCCACCACCACGATCGCCCCGATGACCCGCGTGGGTCTCTTGCGCTCGAGGAGCCGCCAACCGCCGAAGAAGACAGCGAGAACGAGGGCTGCAACGATCGCGTAGGTCAGCGCATCCTCGTTACTGCTCGACAGCGCGGAGTAGACGGCCACGAAGACCACCGGCGGCAGGATGCTCTCCAGTGCTCCGCGGGGCCCTCCGATGAGAGTTTTGACGGGGTGCTTGTCATCTGCAGCAGAGCCCGAGCTACCGGAGGCGTGAGACGGCTCGGACGACTCGGAGGGATCGGAGGGATCGGGCGAATGAGGTGGCGTTCCGGCGGGCACGGCTGCACGATAGTCGGGTGAGCGATGCGCGCTTGCCGACGCGTGGAGCAGCCGCTGGCTCGACTAGCGTCGCTCCTGTGACCGAGACGCCCACCGAGATCGTCGAACTGGCGAGTCAATGGCGAAGCGATCTTGAAGCGTGGGCCATTCCCGATTACATCCTCGAGCAGGCATCGCAGGAGCCGTGGGTTCATCCGGTCGCGATGTTCACGGTTGGGGATGAGGTGGCCGACTCGGTGTCGCACGATCGAGCGCGGGAGGCCGTTCCGGTTGGCGGAAGTGTCCTCGATGTTGGTTCCGGCGGCGGGCGAGCGTCCTTCGCACTCGCGCCGCCCGCAGAGGTTTTCTACGCCGTCGACCATGCGCAGGAGATGCTCGATGCCTACGCCGAGGCGGCGGCGAAACGTGGAGTGCAGCACCAGGAGTTTCGTGGCTCGTGGCCGGATGTCGCCGCCGACGTTCCGGTGGCTGACGTCGTGGTGTGTCACCACGTCGCCTTCAACGTAGCCGCGATCGTTCCCTTTCTGCAGGCTCTCTACAACCACGCGCGACGTCGCGTGGTTGTAGAACTTCCCATGACGCACCCACTGAGCAACATGAGCCCGCTGTGGAAGAAGTTCTGGGACCTCGACCGGCCCACTACACCGACGGCCCACCAATTGGCCGACATCGCCAGTGCGCTGGGTTTCGATGCACACCTCGACGTATGGACGGATGAAACATGGGGCCAGCGCGTGTCCCTACCGATGGAAGAGCGGGTGCGCTTCGCCCGGATCCGCCTGTGCCTGAGCGAAGATCGGGACGCGGAAGTTGCTGCTGCGCTGATACAGGATCTCGACGCCACACCCCGCGAGGTATGCACACTGTGGTGGGACGTATGAACGATTTCGACGTTGCCCGGATACGAGCGCGCATGCCTGCGTTGGCCTCCGGAGTTGCCTTCTTCGACGGGCCGGGAGGAACCCAACTACCCGACGTCGTGGCTGACGCGATGCGCACGGCCATGACTGAGCCGTTGTCCAACCGCGGCACGATGACCCAATCGGAACGAAACGCCGAATCAATCGTGCTCGGTTCGCGGCTCGCGGCCGCTGATCTTCTCGGATGCGATCCCGCGGGTGTTGTTTTCTCTCGGAGCATGACGGAAGCGACGTTCATGGTGGCCCGGACTCTGGCGAACGATTGGGGTCCAGGCGACCGTGTCGTGGTGACCGATCTCGATCACGACGCCAACGTCCGCCCGTGGGTGACCTATGCCGAGAAGGCCGGCGCCGAGGTGGCGTGGGCCCGACTCGATCCGACCACGGGCGAATTGCCGACCAGTCACATCGTCGATCAGATAACCGACAACACGCGCCTGGTGGCCGTCACCGGAGCATCCAACGTCGTGGGAACCCGTCCCGATCTCCCAGCGATCGCCGAGGCCGCCCACGCGGTGAACGCACTGTTCTTCGTCGACGGCGTGCACCTGACGGCCCACGCGCCGATCGACGTCGAACAGATCGGCGCTGATTTCTACGCGTGCTCGGCGTACAAGTTCCTCGGACCGCACCTGGGGATCGTTGCCGCGTCTCGCGCCTTGTGGGAGTCGTTGCACCCGGACAAGTTGGCGCCGAGCACCGAGCAGGTTCCCGAGCGATTCGAGCTCGGCACCCTGCCGTACGAGTTACTGGCGGGGCTCGCCGCCGCCGTTGACGTGCTGGCGGATCTGGTGCCGGGCGGGGAGACGTCGATGACTCGTCGCGATCGCCTGGTCCGCTCCATGACCGCGCTCGCCCAGCACGAGGATCGTTTGCACGCTCGGCTGCGCAGCGCCTTGGAGGATCTTCCGGGAATCACTATGTATGCACACGCTCGACGACGGACTCCGACGGAGTTCTTCACCTTCGACGGATGGGACAGCGCAGAGGTGGCGCATCGCTTGGCCGACAAGCAGATCAACGCTCCGGCGGGCTCGTTCTACGCCTACGAGCCGTGTCGATCGCTCGGCCTGGGCTCTGGTGGTGCGATCCGCGCTGGTTTGGCCCCCTACACCGACGAGAGTGACGTCGATCGGCTGATTGCCGCGCTGCGAGATATCGTCGTAACGTGAGTTCGTATCGGGTGACGCCCTGGGTGTTGATCCTCGGCGGTTTCTTCGGCCTGCTGGCCGCGTTCGAGTTGACCCTGGAGAAGATCGCCGTCACGGCGGACCCGAACTACATTCCCGAATGTGACATCAATCCGGTGCTGTCGTGTGGCTCCATCATCACAACCGATCAGGCATCGGCTTTCGGTTTCCCCAACCCCATCCTGGGATTGATCGGTTTTCCCGTCGTTATTTCTATGGGCGTCTTGTTGCTGTCCAAGGTCGAATTGCCGCGGTGGGTGTGGCTGGGGCTCAATCTCGGTGCGCTCTTCGGGTTTGGTTTTGCTATCTGGCTGATCACGCAGAGCCTGTATGTGATCGGTGCCCTGTGCCCGTGGTGCATGGTCGTCTGGGCGGCCACGATTCCGGTGTTCTGGATGGTGACGGCGGATAACGCAGCCGCTGGTCGCTTGAGTGGCCGGTCAGGGCCAGGGGCGGTCGCGCAAACGGTGGGGTCTTTGCGTTGGGTTCTCATCGGCGCGAGTTATCTCGTCGTGCTCGCTTTGATCTTCATCCGGTGGATGGATTTCTGGTTGGGAAACTAGCCGCCAAGACGTTGCTCTTCGGCCCATTGGCCGTGCTCGCGGGCGGCCCACCGGGCCGACACATGCCCGGTGCGCATGCCCGAGCGGGCTTCGGCGTCCATGAGCGCTTTGTAGGTGTGGCCGACAACGACAACGACGAGGGCGAGAGTCAACCAGTCGTGCACGAACGTCGCGCCGGTTCGTATGTCGTCAGGAAACCATGAATTGAAGAACATGATGGAGCCGGTGGCGAGCATGATGATGATCGAGCCCACGGAGAACGCTGCGTTGAGTTTTTGACCTGCATTGAATTTGCCCACCGGGATCCGGCCAGATCGGCGATCTCGCGAACGCAGCCACCTCCAATCCTGCGCGGTGAAACGGTTCAATAATTCAGCGTCCTGCCGAAAGGCCCGGGAAGCGAGGGCGAGGATCAGTGGGATAGGAAGAACAAAGCCGGCGATAACGTGGATGTTGCTGACGATGGGGCGATTCCCCACCAGCACGCTGATGTCGGGGAAATACAACGCCGCCGCGGTCGCGATAAGGACGATCATGAGCACGGTGATGCTGCGGTGCACCCAGCGCTCCGCGCGGGAGAAACGCGCGATGCGTGCGTCAGGCGATGGGCTCGTCGTCGCGTCCATTGGACGCTCCCACCCACGCGTCGATGTCGTACCCGCGGACCTCCCAATAACCGGGAACCACTTCATCGACCACCTCGATGCCCGACATCCACTTCAGGGACTTGTACCCGTACATCGGCGCCACGTACAAGCGAACGGGGCCACCGTGCTCGCGGGTCACGGGCTCGCCGAACATCGACGTCGCCACGAGGACATCGTCTCGAAGGGCTTGCTCCATGGTCAGCGACTCGGTGTAAGCACCGTCAAAGGAGAAAAAGCGCAGCGCCGAACTGGTGGTGCTCGCGCCCGCGGCGGCAAGAACATCGCTGAGGAGAACCCCGGACCAGAGCACGTCGTCGACCCGCCATCCGGTCACGCATTGAAAGTCCTTGGTCATGCTCGTTTGGGGTAGGTCCGCGAGATCCGCCATGGTCAGCGACAGTGGCGTGGTGACGTTGCCGGTGACGTCGAGTCGGTAGTCCGCAGCGTCCATGGCTGGGTATCCACCAGTGACCGTGTAGATCCGAAATCCCCCGGCTGCGGGCACGATGTTGCCGAGGCCGGGAACGGTCGCGCTCACCGTGCTGGTGATTGCCTCCTGAGCCTGACGTCCGACGAGGACGCCGACGGCACCGAGCCCGATCATGCCGAGCACAATGCGCCGCCCCACCGGGCTACCCGAAGAGGATTCCGAATCGGGGCCAGCGCCGGCCTTCGGTGGATCTGCAAGGGAGGTGGTCGCTGTGGCCGGGGGCGGTACCGGGGCGTCGTCGCGCTCGCTCGGCAGCGTGGGCTCCATGGCTTTATTGGAACACGGTGGGCGGAAAGGAGCCAAAGGAAGCCTTGGCCCCGGCCGAAGGGTGGAATAAAAGTCACAAAAAGGACTTTTATGCCATTAGGAAATGCGCATATGTCCGTGGCAAAATCATGGAGTGAAAGGCCTTGTTGCTCTCGGAGCGACCCTCGTGCTTGCGCTGACCGGCTGTTCTTCCGGCACGCAGAGCCTTTCCGGTTCTTCGACTAGCAACGACTCTGCGGCGTCGGGGACATCGCCGGATGCTTCCGGTAGCGGGGATGGGCAAGAGTCGTCCGTAGCGGGCCCGTGCTCCGAAGAGGACGGGTGCCTGTCGACGGGATTCACGGTTGCCAGTGACGGCTTTTCTTTCGCGAACTGGCGAGGCGAAGGAAATCTGGACACAGATTCCATGATCACGCTGTTTGGCCGCAGCGATGTGTGCGCCGAGGGATCTGGAGGGGAGTGCGAACTCCTTCCCGCAGCCCAGCAATGGTTGACGCAGGCAAATTCTTCTGTGAGGCCGGGTCGGTGCGAAGGTTTCGCGGTCCTGTCTCAATCGTTGTTTGACGGCGTCTATGCGCTCAGCGAGCTGGATGGAACGGCCCAAGTAACGGCGGATCTGCGACGCGAGAACACCGATGTCGTTCGGACCCTCGACACCTTGTGGGCGACCCAGCTGATTCCAGAAGTACAGCAGGCCGCAGCGTCGACCCGGTCACTATCGCCTCGCTCGATCGCGCAGATAGTGGCGGACGCGATTGCCGACGACGAGCGCGTAACGATCGGTATGTATGGCGAGGACGGCACCGGTCACACAGTCACCCCCGTCGAAGTGACGCAAAACGACAGCACCGTGACCATCTCCATCTACGACAACAACTACCCCGGCGCCCCACAGAGCATCACGATCTCCGGTGATGAATGGACGTATGCACCTGTCGACGTTCTCGGCAACGAGCTCGCGCCTGCGATGAGTGGAGGCGCAGGGTCGCTCGATGTGGTGTCGAACACCGATCGGATCTTGCCTGCGCCGTCGGGGTTTTCCTCGGCTGACACCGCCGCACGCGCGTCCGCTCACATGCTCGTCACCTCTGGTGGGGGTGGGGAGTTGGATGTTCAGATCGCCGTCGACGGCAAGGCCCGTTCCGTGGCTGACCTGATTGCAGGTTCTGTCGACGGGGTCATCGTGACTCCCGTTCGAGCATCCTTGACCTCGGTAGTCGGCTTCTCCATCATCTGGGAGCCCCCGGCGGTGGATGAGATCGCGGTCCAGGTGGTGACGTCCGGTTCGGCCAACGAGGCAATGGTCTCGGTGGATGTTCCGGGCTCTGCGCGGGTGCTGGTGAGTGGCTTGGCGGGTGAATCCACGCAGACCGCCGGGAATGTGTCCGTGAGCGGTGATGGAGAGATCGCGATCGAGTCGTCTACGTTGCGTCCGACATCGATCAGTGTGGCGGACGGCTTGACGTTGACCGAAACCCAGGCGGGTCCGTCGTCCGCTGTTGTGATCTCCGACGATGACGCGTCTGAGAGCCCCGTGATCGCGCGCTCCTCTGAGGACGAGGGTGTGAGTTCTTCGGACCCCGGTGAGGCGGAAGATGCTGCCGCGACATCGAATGAGCAAGGGAAGAGCGCTTCGAAGAGCAACGAGAACGGCAACGCTGGCGGGAATGGGAACAGCAACGCTGGCGGGAACGAGAACGGAAACGGGAACGGCGCTTCGAACGGGAACGGGAACAGCAACGCTGGCGGGAACGAGAACGGGAACGAGAACAGCAATGCTGGCGGGAACGAGAACGGAAACGGGAACGGAAACGGGAACGGCCCTTCGAACGGGAACGGGAACAGCAACGCTGGTGGGAACGGCAACGGCGCTTCGAACGGGAACGGGAACAGCAAGGCTGGCGGGAACGAGAACGGGAACGAGAACGGGAACGAGAACAGCGACGCTGGTGGGAATGGCAACGGCGCTTCGAATGGGACTGAGAACAGCAACGCTGGTGGGAACGGGAACGGCGGCTCGAACGGCAACAGCAAGGCTGGCGGGAACGAGAACGGGAACGAGAACGGGAACGAGAACAGCGACGCTGGTGGGAACGGCAACGGCGCTTCGAATGGGACTGAGAACAGCAACGCTGGTGGGAACGGGAACGGCGGCTCGAACGGCAACAGCAAGGCTGGCGGGAACGGGAACGGCGGCTCGAACGGCAACAGCAACGCTGGTGGGAACGGCGACGGCTCTTCGAACGGGACTGAGAACAGCAACGCTGGCGGGAACGGCAATGGTCAGGGACGATCCGCCAGTTCCAATTCATCCGCGGGCGAGAGCGTCGAGCCGAGCGATGGTGGCAGCGACCCCACCGATGTACCTAACGACGCCAGCGGTCAAGCGGGAAACTCAGGCAAGGTTCCCCCGGGTCAGCAAAAGAAGAATTCTTAGCCGACCGAAGTGATGTCGGTGATCGGCTCGAACAGTCCCTGTTGCACGCCGGCCACGATGGCTGGGTCACCTGAGGACACGTCACCAACCGCGTACCACGCATTAGAAATACCCGCGTAGTCGGAGAGTTCCTCGCGAACAAGCGTGACTGCGTCGAGCCGAGCCTGAGCGGCGTCCTGGTCAGGAGAATTCGATGTGATGTCGGGGAGGACCACACCCACACGCTTTGACTCCTTACCGCACAACTCGGTCACCTCTTGAGCGGCCGCTGATTCCGGACCCTCGAGAGCGAAGACAACCGCCAATTCATCACCGGGTTGAACATCGGTTGGCACGATGACGCCGGCGGCATCGCTGTCGGTGGCTGACAGGGCGATGGTGAAGTCGCTGCTGGGAAGCGGTTGTGTGGTTGCACCGCCATCATCACCGGCGCTCCCATCGTCGACAGCCGACGCCCGGATCGGTTCTTGTTGAACGTCGGGCTGATTCGTCACGATGACGGTCGCGCCGATTCCGATGCCGATCACGGCGACGCTGGCGGCCAGGGCAAGCATGGAGCGGTTCACCGGCGTTGTTGTCGACGACGGTGACGGCATTGGCTCGCGGGCGATTGCCTCGCGAATGTTGAGGGCAACGTCCTCGGGCATCGACTCTCCAGCAGGCACCTCATCGAGGAACTCGCGGTAGTCGGACAGCAACTCGTTGAGTCGGGGATCCACGGCGCCATCGCCGGAGAATTCGTCATCGCGACTCATTGTTGGCACCCCCTCGCTGAACGTTAGGCAGCATATGGTGCAGCGCTTCTGCTAACTGAGTTCGTGCGCGAAACAGGCGCGACTTCACTGTCCCCTCCGGAATCTCCAAAATATCGGCAGCCTCGGCGAGGCTGTAGCCGTACAAGTCGACCAGGATGATTGCGGACCGTCGATCGTCCGACAGGCCTGATAGCGCCTTGCTGATTTCGAGGTTCGCCTCCACCTGGCCGAAGGCACTCGTCGTGCTTCCTGATTGGACGGAAGCGGCGCCGAGTTCGGACTCGACGTCGTCAATGGACGATGTGGGTTGACGCTTGCGCTTGGCGATCCTGTCCAATGCGGCATTGACGGTGATGCGGTGGAGCCAGCTGGACACAGCGGCGTCGCCTCGGAAGGTCTCGGCCCGCCGGAAGGCTGAAATCATCGCTTCTTGAACGGCGTCCGCCGCATCCTCGCGGTTTCGTGTCACGCGCAATGCGACGAACCACAACCGGTCTTTGTGCCGGAGAAACAACTCGTCGAACGCGTGCGGATCACCATCAAGGTGGAGGGCGAGGAGTTGCTTGTCATCTACCTCGGGCCCGTAGGACACAGCAGGACTGTACTCATTGAAGCGGGGAGCAAGGGGGTTTCCGGCGGCGGGGAAGGAAGCGCCGCGGTAGGCGCGCGGCGGTGGAGGCGTAGCCGCGACGTCGGTGCGGCGCTCCAGTAGCGCGACGGCCATAGCCCCTCCCAGCGGAATGATTCGTCAATATGACCGCCGAAGGACGAGAAAAGTTCCCTAAGGGAGAGCGGGTGACGAGAATCGAACTCGCACAACCAGCTTGGAAGGCTGGGGCTCTACCATTGAGCTACACCCGCGCGAAGCGGCCTCATGCTACCGGCCGACTCGACGTGGGATGGCATCAGGAGGCCGCGCGGGCGGCCGGGACGTAACGAAATCGACGAATCAACGAATGAACGAGACCGACGGGATCAACGAGAGCGGCCAGCGTGAGAAGTGACGCGACCTCGGTAGCTGAGTACCTTGACGAATTGCCCGACGACCGTCGTGGCGATCTCGAGGTAGTGCGCGCCTCGATGCTGGCCTCCATTCCCTCAGATGTGGTCGAGACCATGAATTGGGGAATGATCTCGTACGAGATTCCTCTGGAGCGATACCCCGATACCTATAACGGCCAGCCGTTGCTGTTCGCCGCGTTGGCCAACCAGAAACGACACATGGCCGTCTATCTGCACTGCATCTACGCGGATCCAAAGATTCGCCAGGAGTTCGAGGACGAGTACGCGGCATCCGGTCAGCCGATGGATATCGGTAAATCATGCGTGCGCTTCACACGTGCGGAGCGGCTGCCACTCGACGTCATCGAGAGGGCGGTGCGTCGGATGAGCGTTCGGGAGTACATCGCTGCCTACGAAGCCTCGAGGCGACGCTCCTAGGACTCGAGCATGATCTGGCCGGCGTTCCATCCACCGCCGACAGGCGGCACGGTCGCTTCGAGATCGACGCTGACGTTCGACACGTCCGGAAGGTAGCCGCTGGGCGCCTGGATGGCACTGTTGCTGCGAGCCTCCAGGACGGGAATCGCAGCCAGCACCAGGGCTGCGAGCCCGGCTGCGGCCAGCACAAGTAGAGACGAGTCGTTCTCGTCTCGTGCACCCGAGGTCCAGTTCATGGAAGGCATATCGGCTCGATGGGCGGAAAAGTTCCCCATTTATGCGAGTAGACCGGACATTCGAGGGATGACGCTCGCCCGTAGGATGTGCCGGCTAGCGCGGGGCGTAGCGTAGTGGCTAGCGCGCCTGCTTTGGGAGCAGGAGATCGGGAGTTCGAGTCTCCCCGCCCCGACCATGAGTGCCGCCCGGCGCCGTGATCACCAACACTGGAGATGTACGTGAAGACCGACCTCGAGTCACTGAGCCCGACCCGCGTCAAGCTGACCGTCGAGCTGCCTTTCGATGAGTTGCAGCCGAGTTTCGACAAGGCGTACGCATCCATTGCTAAGCAGGTATCCGTGCCGGGCTTTCGCAAGGGCAAGGTTCCGGCGCGGGTGATCGAGCAGCGTTTCGGCCGTGGAGCGGTTATTGAGGAAGCGATCAACGACGCCGTGCCGAAGGCATACGAGGACGCCCTGCGGGAGAAGGAGATCGTCCCGGTGGGCCGGCCGGAAGTCGACGTCACAGAGATCGAGGACGGCGAGAAGGTCACCTTCACCGCCGAGGTGGATATCCGACCAGAATTCGAACTCCCCGACTACAAGGCGATCACCGTCGAGGTGGATGCCGCCGAAGCGAGCGACGCGGACATCGACGAGCACATCGACAATCTGCGCACCCGCTTCGCGTCACTCAAGGACGTCGACCGGGCGTGCGCTGACGGGGATGTCCTGTTAGTTGATATCTCGGGATCGACCGACTCTGGCGACGACGTCGACGACCTCTCCAGCAGTGCCATGTCCTACGAGATGGGCACCGACGGCATGCTGCCAGGCTTCGACGACGCGGTACGCGGCGCGAGCGCCGGAGAAACGCGCACGTTCTCGTTCACTCCGAGCAACGGAGACTGGGCCGGGGTGCCGCTGACCGTCACCGCGACCGTCACCGCGGTCCGCGAGCGTGAATTGCCGGACCTCGACGAGGAGTTCGTGACGATGGCCTCGGAGTTCGACACGGTCGACGAACTCCGCGAGGACGCGCGTAGCCGCGTGGGTCGACTGAAGCGGATGGAGCAGGGGCAGCAGGCCCGCGAGAAGGTCAACGAAGCGTTGATGGCCTCGGTCGATATTCCTGTGCCCGAAGGCGTGATCGCGGCCGAGGTTGAGGCCCACTTCGAGGACGGCCACGAGGCCTCCGACGAGCACCGCGCGGAGATCGAGCAGCAATCTCGAGAGGCCCTGAAGAGCCAGTTCATCCTCGATCGCATCGCCGAGGTCGAGGAAGTCTCGGTGGGTGAATCGGAGTTGTCCAACTGGCTGATGCAGCAGGCGCCTCGGTACGGAATGGCTCCAGACGCCCTCGCGCAGGCGCTTGTGGAGTCCGGTCAGGTGTCGATGGCCCTGTCGGATATTCGCCGCTCGAAGGCTCTGGCCTTGGTGCTGGAGAACGCGACCGTCACCGACAGCAATGGAGACGCGGTCGACCTGCAGGCTCTTGAATCCGAACTCAACGAAGCCATGCAGGCGGCCCAGATGGCGCAACTCCAGGCGCAGATGGCCGCTGCGGAGTCCGGTCAGTAGTTCGGCTGACGGCGAACCGCAGGCCCGCGAGCGGGTGTTGTTCGGTAATCGCAGTTAGTCTT
>Ga0181574_10002551_pt1 | contig 16484 bp, 6 predicted proteins | sample 101ome_24_FD_145600 | JGI IMG/M metagenome (GOLD analysis project Ga0181574, IMG submission 145600) | Coastal salt marsh microbial communities from the Groves Creek Marsh, Skidaway Island, Georgia - 101410AT metaG (spades assembly) | ecosystem: Environmental > Aquatic > Marine > Intertidal zone... | reverse complement strand
GCAGACAATGCAACAAAAGAATCGTCGATGCCAGATACAGCCTGAGCAGCTTCCTGGCTTAGTTGAACATCTAGCACAGCGGCTACCCACAGTGACCAGACGAGCTCGCTACTCCTCGCAGTGGGAACACTCTCGACAATCACCTGGTTCAGAGAATCCGCGAGATCGCCCTTGTCAGCCAACCTTGCTGCACGGGCAACGGCAGACTGCTCGTGTAGTGCAAGCGACGTCTTGTCGGAGACGTTCTGATCGGCCTCATTGATGTCGGGTCTCCTCCGAGTTCCTCTCCGTGAGTGACCTAGTCTCATAGTGATAGGGCGATGCTTGGTTCAAGTTCTCATGTCCCTGCGATTCCCTCTCTGTCGATTCTCGGTCTCGCGTAGAATCCCTCCATGAACCACGACTCCCCCCCCCTCCCGCGGATCCCCCGCGGCGCCGACGAGCCGGATCCCGCCCAGGTGCGGGCGCGGCGCGCGCTCTGCGAGCGCGTCGCGCAGTCTCCTCTGCCGCACCTCGCCGGCCAGCCCGTCCCCGAAGCGCAGGCGCGGGGGAACATCGAGAACCTCATCGGCTTCGCCCAGGTGCCGGTGGGGATCGCCGGACCGCTGCGGGTGGACGGCGCGGAGGGGACCTACGAGGTCTACGTGCCGCTCGCCACGACCGAAGGCGCGATGGTCGCCTCCTACGGACGGGGGATGCGCCTCGCCTGTGATGAGGGCGAGGCGATCCGCGCCCGGATCCTCGCGGATGGGCTGAGTCAGCACCCCCTCCTCTGCTACGAGAGCGTCGATGCCGCCCGCGGAGCCGCCGCGCTCCTCCCGGGGTGGCGCGAGGAGCTCGCGGCGCTCGTCAGCGGCCAGACGAACCATGGCCGACTCACCTCGGTGGAGGCGACCGTCCTCGGCCGGCGGCTCCTCCTGCGACTGGTCTTCACCACCGGGGATGCGATCGGCATCAACATGGCCGCCCGCGCGAGCGACACGATCGCGCGGCTCGTGGCGGAGCGCACGGGGGCCACCGCGCGCTATGTCCATGGTCAGGATGTCGAGAAGCGGGCGAACGCCCGCGCGCTCGTCGAGGGGCGGGGACGCAGCGTCGTGGCGGAGGCGGTCGTGACGCGCGAGACCCTCGCGAGGATCGCCCGGGTCACCCCCGAGGAGATGATCGCGATCGCCCGCAGCTATGCGGTGGGCTACGCTCAGCTCGGCACCCAGAACTGGCTCGTGCAGGCGGCGAACGGTCTGGCCGCGCTGATGCTCGCCTGCGGGCAGGATGTCGCCTATGTGACGGAGAGTGCCACCGGCCACCTCGACCTCGACTGCACGGAGGAAGGAGACCTCTATGTCTCCGCGCTCCTCCCCTCACTCCTCCTCGGAACGGTCGGGGGCGGCAGCGGCCAGGGGACGGCGCGGGAGTGCCTGCAGCTCCTCGGATGCGCGGGGTCGGGGAAGGTCGGGCGGCTCTGCGAGATCGCGGCCGCCACGGTCCTCGCCGGAGACCTCTCCCTGATGGCGGCGTTCTGCTCCCATGAGTTCGTCGCGGCCCATGAGGGGCTGGGCCGCAACCGGCCGGAGGGCGCGGCGGACTAGTCGCCGGTCGCCCTCGGAGCGCCCGGGGAGATCCGCAGCGCCGGGCGGAAGCCCAGCGCCTCGTCCCGATAGTCCTCGGGGCGCTCGATCCGACTCGAGATCAGGCAACGGTTGAAGCGGAGCGTCCGCCAGCTGGCGCCGCGGGCCACGGGCATTGGTCGGAAACGCGCGACCTCCCCGGCTTCACGCAACGGGTCGACGGGCACCCGAGAGAAGACCTGCACCACGCTCTCCCGCTGGAGGGAGCCCCCCTCCCGACCGTGAATGAGGGCGTGAACATCATGCCGCTCCCCGAGGATCCCCCTCGTCGCCGCTCCTGCCCAGGGAGAGGCGAGCCCGAGGGGCTCGTCGATCCAATCCCTCCGATCCGGGTCATACCGGAAGACCCGTGAGCGAACGGGATCGTTCCCCCCCTGAAACGCCCCCAGGAGCACGCGCTCTCCTCGGAGGTCGATCGTGTAGCCAAGGGCGTAGGCCGACGCATCGTCGCCCGCCGGGTCGCGCAGGACACGCTCGAGGGTCCAACGGCCGGTCGAGGCATCCTCCCGGTAGACGCTCGCGCTCCCCCTCTTCCCGGCATCCGCCGGACTGGTGATGGCAAGCCAGCGGCTCCCCAGGGCGACTCCGGTCCCGAATGCCTGACGCGTGCCGGTCTGGGCAGGCTGGAATTTCTGAACCTCGCGCCAGCCGCTCCCGTCCCGTTGGAAGAGATAGGCGCTCCCCATCCCGGCCTGCCCGTCGCAGGGGGCCCCATCCGCGCCGACGAGGAGAGAGTCGCCGGCGATCGCCACCGACCGACCGAATTGCGCGGTCGGCGCGGGATCGCTCGCGGTCAGGACCTGCTGCGGCACCCACCGGGAACCCTCGCGCTCGTAGACCGTGACGACCCCGGCGTAGTCCTCCACCGTGTTCTGCCCGTAGGCACCCACGGCGAGGACCTCACCATCGAGAGCGAGGGAGATCCCATGCTGGGCGTAGCTGGACGGACGATCGAGTTGAAGGGTCTGCTCCAGGGTCCAGCGTCCCCCCGCGCGTCGGTACATGAAGACGGCACCATGAGCGTTTGCGTCATCTCCATCCTCATGATGGAGCGGGGCTCCGATCGCGAGGTGGTCTCCGAAGATCGCGACCGCGGACCCGAACCCGTAGCTCTTCTCCTCCCGGTGCGAGAGGTGCGCCTCGGGCCGCCAGCACCCCCGATCCGGATCATGGCGGTAGACGTAGACACACCCACCGGCGTTCCGGAACTCGTGGGTGAGCAGCGGCGCCCCGATCACCAGCGTGTCCTCGTCGAGCGCCAGCGACAGCCCGAAGTACCCGGCGGCGTCCCCGTCCCACGCGCGGAGCGTCGCCGAGGAAGAACGCCCTGTGCCGTCCGACTCCCGGCACAGCTCAGCGACATTCCCGCCCTGCCCGAAGGTCCCGAACGGGCCGGCGCGCCGACGCAGGGTGCGGTCGAGAGTCGGGTTCGTGAAGGGCCAGGAGTCGTAGGAGCCCCCCAGATTCGCGAGGCCCGTGTCCTGCGAGAAGGGAGGCTCGACTCCCCAGGGGAACTCCCGGCTCCGGCCTCCGGCGGCGGCGTGCTCCCACTCGCTCTCGTCCGGCAGCTCGAGCCCGGCCCACGCGAGAAACCCATCCGAGGCATGAAGATCGGCCCAGGAGACGAGGACGACAGGGTGATCATCGTAGAGCGGATTCGTGAAGTGATCCGCCGGGAACCCGGCCGCGGTCGGCGCGGGAGGCGGGAGAATCGTGGTACCGGACTCGGCGAGGAAGCGTCGGTACTGACGGTTCGTCACCTCGCGGGTGGCGATGAAGTATGGCTCGATCGAGAGGGGACCGCCGTCCGCGCCGAGCCTTGCCGTGGGACCGCCGGGGATCCGCACCAGCTCGATCTCCGGGCACTTCCTCAAGCGGAAGAGCGGGTACCCCTGCTCGTTCGACCCGATCCACTCCAGCCGCTCGGACTGCTCGCTGTCGCAGGTGCCATCGCCGTCCTCGTCCGGTCCATCCCGCATCGGATCGAAGACCCCGCTGGTGCAGTCGTCGCAACCATCCTGGTCGGAGTCTCCGCACTGGAAGGGGTCGAGAGGGGCGGGATCGAGCCCGTCGGGAATGCCATCGCCGTCTCCGTCGGAGTCGAGCACCGAGGGATCATCCCCATCCAACAGACCATCCCCATCGGCGTCGGGGTTGAGAGGGCTGGGGTCCGCGAGATCCGGGAGTCCATCGCCGTCGTCATCGGAGTCGGTGCGATCGCAGCGCCCGTCTCCGTCGAAGTCGCCGCTCATGCTCGGGAGCGGGCGCACCGGACGGAACCCGATCACCGGAGACCCCTCGCCGGGATCCGCTCCCCGCGTGAGGAGGGGCCGGTCCTCGGCGGGATCCATCCGCCAGTTGCCGCCGACCACCCGTCGCCGTTCTCCGACGCGCGGGCCCGTGGGATCGAGCCCGCCCAGCGTCCGGGCGACGGCGAAGCGATCGAAGCACCACTCGGAGATGTTCGTCCCCTGGCCGATCGTCCCGTACCGACCGGGGCGGCTCGCGAGGATGGGGTCCATCACCGAGCGAGGCCCGACAAGCCTCGACTCCCCTTCCTCTCCCCACGGAGGGGCGGTGGAACCTCCCGCTGCCCAGCGCCACTCCGCCTCGGTCGGAAGAACGAGCCCGGCCCAGCGCAGGTAGCCCCCTCGGGGGGACTCGGGGCTCGGCTCCGCGTGGAGATCGGTCCACGAGAGGTTCACCGCGGGGTGGTCTCCGTAGCGAGGATCGGAGCCATACTCGACCGGCAGGTCCCCCTCGAAGCGTCTCACCCCCGCGGCCAGCCCGGAGGAGCGTCGATACCGCTCGTACTGGGCGTTCGTGATGGGCGTCCGCGCGATGAGGAATGGGGAGACCCGCACTTCGGTGGACCCGACTTCCGGAGAGCTCCCCGTCGCCGGGAGGGATTCGCTCTCGTCGAGGGTGAACGCTCCCCCGGGCACGAGGACGAAGACGACCGTGGGGTCGGCGACGAGGGCGAACTCCTGGAGGCCCTGCCCGTTGCGACCGAGGGGAAGGAGACCGGGATCGGCGGCGGGCAGCTCCGGGGACGCGCGGAGCACTTCCGCCCAGAGCGGATGCGAGAGCGCATCCTCCGCCCTCTCCACCGCCCGGATGGCGGGAGCGAGCTGATCTTGCAGCAGTTGGAGCCGCGCGAGCAGCTCCGCGAGGACCTGCTCTCGGGAGCCGACCCCCTCCGCTGGTGTCGCCTCCCTCAACCCCTCGAGCGTGGCCTGATGGTCCGCGACACCGTCCACGAGCCGCTGCACCTCAGCGATCCAGAGCTTCCGCGCGCGAACTTCCTCGGGATGGCGAAAGACCGTGCGCAGCGGTGAGGAGAGCAGCGCCCGGCTCGTCTCCAGCGCGCGGAGCTCCCCCACCGGTCCGCTCTCCCGGATCGCCTGGCGGCGCTCGACGAACGCCCACGAGGCGCCCCCCGTCGCGAGGAGCAGCAGCAGGAAGGTGGTGAGGGAGGCGCGGTTTCGGCGGACCATCTTCCGGAGTCGATCGATGACCGAAGGCGGCCGCGCTCGGATCACGCGATGCTCGAGGAGCCGGCCCAGATCATCGGAGAGCTCGCGAGGACTCCCGTAGCGGCGCGCCGGCTCCTTCTCGAGGGCCTTCAGCACGATCCAGTCGAGATCCCGGGGGAGCTCCCGCCCCGGAAGGAGACGGACCTCCTCCGATCCGGATGCGCCCCGATCGTCCTCCCCCCGTGAACGGCGCGGCCGACGGCTGCTCGGGCGGGCCGGATCGATCTCCCGGATCTGCCGGAGGAGCTCTTCGCGGGAAGAGACCTGCGTTCGCGAGAACGGGGGCTCTCCCACGAGCAGCTCATGGAGGACGACCCCGAGGGCGTAGAGGTCGCTCGCCGGCCCGAACCCCGCCGCGTCGCGGCTCGCCTGCTCGGGGCTCATGTACTCGAGGGTCCCGAGGAACTGCCGCTCCTCGGTGGCGAGGGTGTGCTCGGTCAGCGGGCTGTCGAGCGCCTTGGCCAGCCCGAAGTCGATGACCTTCGGGGTCGGCTTCCCGTCGATCTCCCCGACGAGGATGTTCGCCGGCTTCAGGTCCCGATGGAGGACGCCACAGTCGTGCGCGTGCTGAATGGCCCCACAGACCTCCCGGAAGAGCGTGAGCTTCTCCGCGAGAGAGAGCGCGCGGTCGCGGCAGTAGTCGCTGATCGGCACCCCTTCGACGAGCTCCATCGCGAAGAAGGAGCGTCCCCTCCGGGTCAGACCGCTCCCGTAGCAACGCGCGATCCCGGGGTGGTTCATGCGGGAGAGGGCGTTCTGCTCGGCGTCGAAGCGGGCGAGGACCGCCGCCGAGTCCATGCCCGGCTTCAGGACCTTGATGGCGACCGGCTTGCCGGCCGGCCCCAGCTCCCGGCCTCGGAACACGATGCCGAAGCCGCCGTGGCCGATCTTCTCGAAGACCTCGTACGGGCCGTCCAGGATCGGGGGGGACTCGTCCCCGGCGGCGCGCGTCCCCGACGGCGGGGCGACGAAGGCACCCGAGACTTCAACCTCGTCCAGCTCCTCTCCCACTCCCGTGGAGGAGAGGGCTTCTTCGGAGGACCGTGGGTCGGAGGGGACGCTGGGCAAGCGGCGAGGTCTTTCCAGATCAGGGGCTGCCGGGTCACAGGATCGCGGTGTGGCGGAGAGACGGGGACCGAGACCCCGGCTTCGCAGCACCCCAGTCTAAAGGGTGGAGAGGGGATTCGAGCCGCCCTTTCCCCGCAGAGTTCCCCGACCCGCCGGGAGATCCCCCGTCGTCCCCTTCCCCGTCTCTGCCCGGAGCACTAGGCTGTCCCTCCCCAGAATCGACACGAGCCGCGGGCTCTGCCCGCCCGGCGCAGGGACCGCCGCCGGTTCTCCCCGGAACCGGGCCGCCGAACCGACCCCCTCGCCCCGGAACGACCCCGGCTCGATCGCCCGTCGCGACTTCCGGAGAGGACCCCGATGAACCCGCAGACCGTGACTCCCTGGCTGATTCTCCTCCTGGCGCTCATCACCCCTGCAGACCTCGCCGCCCAGTCCGACGCGGAGACGGAGCCCGCCACGGAGGTGGCGGATGCGGTGGATGAGGTGGAGTCCGAGACGGCGGAGGAAGCCGAGGAGGAGGACGGCCTCCGCCGCGACCAGATCGGAGCGCTGAAGCTCCGCTCCATCGGACCGGCGCTGATGTCGGGTCGGATCGCGGACATCGCGGTCGACCCCACCCGGCCGAACATCTGGTATGTGGCGGCGGGCTCCAGCGGCATCTGGAAGACGACGAACGCGGGCACCACCTGGACCCCGATCTTCGATGACCAGGGCTCCTACTCGATCGGCTGCCTCACCCTCGATCCGAGCAACGCCGAGACCCTCTGGGTGGGGAGCGGGGAGAATGTCGGCGGACGCCATGTGGGCTACGGCGACGGGGTCTATGTGAGCCATGACGCCGGACGCTCCTTCAAGAACGTCGGCCTGAAGGGGACCGAGCACATCTCGAAGATCGTCGTCCACCCCGAAGATTCGCGGACCGTCTTCGTCGCGGCTCAGGGACCGCTCTGGTCTCCCGGAGGGGAGCGCGGGCTCTACAAGACGACCGATGGCGGCGCGACCTGGACGCAGCTCCTCGCCGCGGGGGAGTACACCGGCGTCACCGATGTGGTGATGGACCCGCGCGATCCCGATGTGCTCTACGCGGCCACCCACCAGCGTCACCGGACGGTGTGGGCGCTGATGAACGGGGGGCCGGAGTCCGGCATCCACAAGTCGATCGACGGGGGCGCGACCTGGGAGAAGCTCGGGAACGGGCTCCCCGGCGGCGACGTCGGCAAGATCTCCCTCGCGATCTCGCCGCAGCGGCCGGATGTCATCTACGCCACGATCGAGCTTCCTGGCCGCAAGGGTGGCTTCTGGCGCAGCGCCAACGCCGGCATGCGCTGGGAGAAGCGCAGCGACTACATCAGCGGCGGCACCGGACCGCACTACTACCAGGAGATCTGGGCGGACCCGCACCGCTTCGACTGCATCTATCAGGCGAATGTCCGCCTCGGTCGCAGTGAGGATGGCGGCAGGACCTGGGACTCGGTGGCCAAGGAGACGAAGCACGTCGACAACCACGCGGTCGCCTTCTCTCCCACCGATCCGGATCTGGTCATCGTCGGCTGCGACGGCGGGCTCTACCGCTCCTGGGACCGCTGCGAGACCTACGACTTCTGCGCGAACCTGCCCCTCACCCAGTTCTACAAGGTCGACGTGAGCTACGAGTGGCCGGTCTACCATGTCGTCGGGGGGACCCAGGACAACAACACCCAGTACGGTCCGGTCCGCACCCTGAACAACAGCGGGATCCGCAACGCGGACTGGCGGATCACCATCGGCGGCGACGGCCACGACTGCGCGATCGACCCCGAGGATCCGGACATCATGTACTGCGAGTCGCAGGAGGGCTTCCTCCGGCGCTTCGACCGCCGCACCGGACAGTCGGTCGACATTCGCCCGCAGCCGGAGAAGGGGGAGGAGTCCCTCCGCTTCAACTGGGACTCCCCGATCCACATCAGCCCCCACGACCACAAGCGCGTCTACTTCGGCTCGAAGATGGTCCACCGCACCGATGACCGCGGGGACTCGTGGCGGACGATCAGCGGCGACCTCTCCCGCAATCAGGACCGCCTCGGCCTGGAGATCATGGGGCGCAAGTGGAGCCTCGACGCGACCTGGGACATGTACGCGATGTCACGCTACGGGAATGTCACCTCGATCTCGGAGTCCCCGATCCAGGAGGGGCTCATCTACGCCGGGACCGATGACGGGCTCATCCAGGTCACGGAGGATGGCGGGGAGACGTGGCGGGCGACGGAGAACATCCCGGGGGTCCCGGCGACCTTCTTCGTGAACGACATCAAGGCGGACCTGCACGATGTGGACACCGTCTACGCGGCGGTCGACAACCACAAGTACGGGGACCTGCAGCCCTACCTCCTGAAGAGCACCGACCGCGGCCGCACGTGGACCTCGATGAACGGCAACCTCCCCGAGCGGCATCTCGTCTGGCGGATCATTCAGGACCATGTCGATCCGAGCCTCTTCTTCCTCGGCACCGAGTTCGGACTCTTCTGCACCGTCGACGCCGGAGAGCACTGGGTCAAGCTCGGCGGGGCGCCGGTGATCCCCTTCCGGGACCTCGAGATCCAGCGGCGGGAGAACGACCTCGTCGGCGCGACCTTCGGGCGAGGGTTCTATGTCCTCGACGACTACTCTCCCCTCCGCCATGTCGCCGGAGACGCGCTCGAGGTCGAGTTCCGCATGTTCCCGATCAAGACCGCGATCGCCTACGTCCCCCAGCGCCTCCTCGGCGGTCGGGCGGGCTCCCAGGGGGACGCCTACTACAGCGCGGACAACCCCCCCTACGGCGCCGTCTTCACCTACTTCCTGAAGGAGGGGTTCCAGACGAAGGCGGAGGTGCGCAAGGAGGCGGAGAAGGAGGCGCGGAAGGCGGGGGAGGACACTCCCTACCCGGGGTGGGATGTCATCGCCGAGGAGGAGCGCGAGGAGGAGGTCGCCCTCTTCCTCGAGATCCGCGCGGAGGACGGATCCCTGGTGAACCGGATCGAGGGGAAGGCCGCGAAGGGGATGCACCGCACCGCGTGGGACCTCCGCTACGCCGGCTTCTCCGCGGACGGCGGACCCGGACCGCGGGCCCCCGCCGGGACCTACTCGGTGCAGGCGTTCCTGCGCGAGGATCGGAGCATCCGCTCCCTCGGTGAGCCCGAGCCCTTCGAGGTGGTCGCCTACGGGGACCCGACCCTCCCCCCCATGGACCCGGAGGCTCTCCTCGCGTTCCAGATGGAAGTCGGGCGACTGCGGGCCTCGGTGTCGGCGGCGCAGACGAGGCTGAGCACCTCGATGGAGGAGCTGAGCCAGATCAAGACGATGATCACCTCCGGGCGCCACCTCGATCGGGCGCTCCACGAGGAGGTCCGCGAGCTGGAGCTGCGCTTCGTCGACGCCCGCAATGCCCTCTCGGGGGACGGTCTCCGCGGCCGCTACGATGCGGAGGATGTGCCCTCTCTCTCGAGCCGGCTCGGCAGCGTCATGTGGGGGACGATGGGGAACACGAACGGCCCGACGAAGACCCAGCGCCGACAGGTCGAGATCGCGCGCGAGGAGTATGAGGCGGTCTACGAGACGATCGTCACGCTCGTCGATGAGGAGCTGGTGAAGCTGAAGCGCGCGCTCGACGCGGCCGGGGCGCCCTGGACTCCGGGGCGGGGAATCCCGAAGCCGAACTGATGATCGACCGCACTTGAACTCCCCGGGAGAGGAGAGAGAATCCCCTCCGCCACCCCGCACCCCCCCTCACGGAGGAGTCCCCCATGGGCCACCCGTCCGATCCGGTCGAGGAGGTCGCGCGACCATCGCCCTCGGAGGACGCCGGCGTCCCGGAGCCTGCTCCGCTGACCGCGGATCTCGACCGTCGTCACTTTCTCGCGGGGGCGACGCTCGGCGCCGTCGGGGCCGGGATTCCCGCCGCGAGCGCCCAGGTGCCGGTGCAGCCCGAGGAGATCTGGCGCGACCGCATCCGCGATCCGGAAGACGGGAAGCGCTACGGGTGGCTCGTCGACACCCGACGCTGCTTCGGCTGTCACGGCTGCGAAGTCGCCTGCAAGGCGGAGAACGACGTCCCCCTCGGCCGCTACATCCGACAGACGATCTACCATGACTTCCCCCGCACCGAGCAACAGATGGCTCGCATCGCCGTGCCGCTCGCGTGCCAGCAGTGCGAGGATGCTCCCTGCCTGAAGTCGTGCCCGTGTGGAGCGCTCCACAAGGGAGCGGGGGGCACGGTCCTCGTCGACTACGACACCTGCTCCGGTCACGGCGCGTGTGTCGAGGCGTGCCCCTACGGCGCGATCTACATCGACCCCGTCGCCAACCAGGCGATCAAGTGTCACAACTGCACCCACCGTCTGGAGGTCGGGATGGAGCCGGCCTGCGTCTCCACCTGCCCCGCCGAGGCCCTCGTCTTCGGAGATCTCGCCGATCCCGAGTCGAGGATCTCGCGGCTCACCCACCAGCTGGAGAGCGCGGGCGGGGACCCCGCGCCGCTGCAGAGCCCGCGCCTCGAGACCCTCCGCCCCGAGAAGGGGACGCGACCTCGGATGCGATTCGTCACCACGGAGGATCGCCCCCTCGCGGAGTGGGAGCCCAAGGTCCCTCGCGAGGGAGAGAGCTACTCGCCGGACGCCTACAGCATCTTCCGATGGGGTGATGAGGAGGAGGGGGCGTGAGCGCCGACCGGCGCGCCTTCCTCCGCCTCGGCGGCTCGATCCTCTCCGCGGCCTCGACAGGTGCCGTGACCGGAGCCCTCGCCGGGATCCTCTCCGGCTGTGCCGGCCCGCCGCGGCGCCTCGGCCCGCCGACCCGCGAGGAGAACCTCGCGGTCTGGCGTCGCAAGGCGGGTGCGCGATACGAGTCCGGGCGCATGCGCATGCCCGGGGTCTGCGCCCTCCCCGGACCCTATCGAAAGACCCGCTTCCCCGACCCCGACAAGTACCGGGGCACCGAGCAGATCCATGGCATGTGCCAGCTCTGCTCGAGCGTCTGCGGGATCACGGGGCACGTGAAGGACGGCCGGATCATCAAGGTGGAGGGAAACCCCGCCGACCCGAACTCGCGGGGGAGGCTCTGCGCGCGCGGGCAGGCCGCCCTCAATCACCAGTACCACCCCGAGCGTCTCCTCCACCCGATCCGCCGGGTCGGGAAGCGGGGCGAGGGGAAGTGGCGCCGGATCAGCTGGGAGGAGGCCCTCACCGAGATCGCCGATCGACTCCGCGAGGTGCGGGAGTCGGGCCGCCCGGAGGAGTTCGCCTTCCACCAGGGGAGGAACCGCAGCAAGGACGCGGTGTCGGCGTTCCTCAACGCCTTCGGCACGAAGACCCACCTGAACCACCGCGGCCTCTGCTCCGCCGCCCGACGCGCCGCGAACCTGACCTACCTCTTCGAGAGCGACTGGGACCTGGGGGACTACGCGCACTCGAAGTACATCCTGAACTTCGGCTCGAACATGTTCGAGGCGCATCAGGGGCATGTGGCGGGCGCGCAGCGGATCCAGCAGGGACGCTTCGAGAACGGCGCGAAGCTCGTCACCTTCGATGTGCGGATGTCGAACACGGCAGGGAACTCGGACGAGTTCTTCATGCCCTACCCCGGCACCGATGGCGCGGTCGCCCTGGGCATGGCCCATGTCATCGTCCGGGAGGAGCTGTACGACGCCACCTTCGTCGAGGAGTGGAGCAACGCCACCATCGACGAGATCCGCGAGCGGCTCCTCCCCTACACCCCGGAGTGGGCGGAGTCGGTGAGCACCGTGCCCGCGGCGGACATCGCCCGGATCGCCCGGGAGTTCGCAGCCGCCGCCCCCCGGGCGACGACGATGTGCAACCGCGGGTCGAGCGCCCACGTGAACGGGTACTTCAACGACCGCGCGATCGGCCTCCTCAATGTCCTCGTCGGCAGCCCGGGGAAGCCCGGGGGCTGGTGCTGGATGTACACCGGCGGCGTGGACACGAAGCGCTTCCGCCCCCCCGCGAGCGCCCCGAAGCCGAAGCGCGGTTCGCTCCTCGCCGACCCGCCGGAGTTCGTCCTCGCCAATCGCTGGAACACGATGAAGGTCGGCGAGATCGTCTACTGGTACCTCATGCAGGAGCGCGCGAAGATCCGCGTCTACATGAGCTACAACCTCGACTCCCCCCTCACCTGGCCGGAGATGGGAGTCACGCGGAACGTCCTCCTCGACGAGGAGAAGATCGGGTTCCACGTCTGCATCAATCCGTTCTTCAATGAGACCGCGAGCTTCGCCGACATCGTGCTCCCGTGGACCACCTACATGGAGCGCTGGGATGTCGACGCCCGCGGGGCCTACAACCTGAAGCCCTATCTCTCCATCCGACGCCCGATGGTCGCGCCCCTCGGCGAGGCGCGGGATGTCCGGGAGATCTTCCCCGAGCTCGCCCGTCGCATCGGCGGCGGGATGGAGGAGTGGTTCCCCGCGGATCGATCGGTGGCGGACACCATCGCCGAGTTCACGAAGGATGTCCCTTACGACGAGTCCCGCTACTCCAGCCCCCTGGACTTCCTGACGAAGGTCGGCGCCTTCGAGGACCCGGAGCAGGCGAAGTACTATGAGCCTTACCTCCGCCCCCTCACCGCGGAGGAGCTCGTGGGCACCACCACCGACCCGGAGACAGGCCTCATCGAGAAGGACGGCCGGGGCGTGGGGATTCTCCACCGCGGTCGCCCGGTCCTCGGCTTCCGCACCCCCAGTCGGAAGCTCGAGGTGAGGTCGGAGTTCGTGGAGAGGGTCGCCCGCAACGAGGATGTCTCCGACCTGGTCGCGCGGGCGAACTCGAAGGGGTCCAACCGCCCCGCCAGCCACGCCCCCTACTCCTACGAGATCGACCCCTGGCCCCACTGGGTGCCGATCGCGGAGCACGCCGATCTCGACGACGACCAGCTCGTCATGACCTCCTTCAAGTGGAACGTCCACAACCACGGGCGGACCGCGAACCTGAAGTGGTGCTCGGAGATCGTCCACTCGAATCCCGCGTGGCTGCATCCCGACACCGCCGCCCGCTTCTCCCTCAAGAGCGGGGACTGGATCGAGATCACCGGCTATCGCTCCGCCACCGTCGACGAGAAGCTCTCCCACCTCGGGCTCGGTCGGGGCCCGATCGAGGACCGCCTCGAGATCCCCGTGGTCGTGACGCGCGGGATCCACCCCGGCGCCATCGCGATCTCGCACTCTCTCGGCCACTTCGAGTACACGAGCGTCGCGAAGGCGCGCCGGGACTCCGCGGTCGGCGATGAGTCGGCGGGGATGGACCGCGCGGGCTACCGCGACCCCGACTGGGAGCGGAACATGTGGTGGGAGGACACCTCCGGCGGTGATCGTCGTCGCTGGAAGCGCAATACCGGCGCGGGGTGGGCTCAGAACCGCATCCTGCCGATCTCCCCCGACTACCTCACCGGCCAGCAGGCGTTCAACAGCACGGTGGTGAGGATCCGGAAGCTGGGATGACCGACGCCGCCCTCCCCCCGGTCGCCCGCCTCCTCGGCTGGCTCCTCCTCCGCGAGCTCGACGCCGCGACCCTCGCGTCCCTCGAGACGCTCCGCCCGGCGCTCGAGGCGATCGGGCTCTCCCCCCCGGAGACGGACGACCTGGAGGAGCTCGCCGCCCAGTACTACGCGGCGTTCCTCGACCCCACCGCCGGCGTGCCGCTGGTGCAGTCCCTCCACGAGGGAGACGGCTACGAGGGGGAGGCGGCCCGCTCGGTCCGCGCGATCGCGGATGCCGCGGGGCTGGAGCTGGACTCGGAGCTCAGCCATGGCTCCCCAGCGGATCATCTCGGCGTCCAGCTCCTGCTCTGGGCCGACCTTGCCACTCGCGACGAGGAAGCTGCCCAGGAGTTCACAAGAAGGCACCTCCGTTGGCTGAGCCTGAGGATGGCCGCGCTCCCTCAACCCGGCTTCTATGCAGACCTGCTGAACGCAACGAGGAGCTTCCTCGCGAGTCTCCCCCCCCACCCGAGCTGACGCCGTCCCCCGACTTTCAGGCGGAACCGCATCCCTGATCCCATGTGGTTGACCGTGTAGACTGCTGTCAGCTCTGATGAAGAAGCTCGCACTCCGACGGAGTTTGCGCAGGCGTGACGCTTCTCCTTATCCGGTTGGCGAGCGTCGGCTTGCACGAGTCAGGATTCGAGCACGAGACGAGCTCTCAGAGGATTACGAGACCGAATTCCCATGTCTCCGAATCTCGAGTGACCTGATTCATGGAGTGTCAGAAGAGGGTTCCTCGCTGCGTATCCTCTTGGTTCAACGATCAAACTTGCAGGAACCTGGAAGGGCCGTCCCTTGAGAGAACTCCCTCCGCACTTCAGCCACCACCAAGTTCTCGAAGCCCTCACCCGTGTCGGATACTCAGTGACGCTGCAGGGCTCGTCCACAGAGTGGGTCTGCACGATGGAAGAGCCGGGCGGCGAGAGCTGGACGAGATCGAGCACTGACTTCGAGTCGACGATCTCGCTCACCATCGAAGCGATGATCCCGTCCCGGCTTGCGCGCCACTCTCTTCTCGAATTGTTGATCAGCGGCAGCAAGGGCACCTCCGCGCCCGTGCCGGTAGCCGACACTCAAGCGACGGAGAGATTCGGAGGGGGATTTCCCGATCCAGTTGCTCCGGTTTCTCTGCCTGCCGAAATCGACGAACAGGTCTCCCCGCAGCTGGGACAGGAGCCTGCCAAGCCGGAGCTCTCCAGCCCGAGCAGCGCCGACGCGGCCGGCGAAGGTGCGGAGACGCTCGACGGATCGAACGCCGATGTGACGGTCAGCGCCGACCCGGTCACACTCGCACCCTCCATGAAGGAGAGCCTCGCACCGGAGAGCCGAACAGAGAAGGTCCCCCTGCTGGGATCCGAGGCGGCCGAGGAGGTTCTGGAGGGACAGATCAGGGAGATCTCCGCTGCCCTCTCCGATCTTGATGGGCTCGCTCCCCACGCGATACAGCTCATTCTCCTGCACTGGATCAGCCGCATGCGTGCGGTCGAAGAGTCCACGAAGGGGTCTGAAGAGACCGCAGACCTCTGCCACCGGATCGCTGGCTTGCTGAGTCAGCAGGCCCGCCTCCATTGGCCGGGCAACATTCTGGCGCTGAGGCTCGACGCCCGCCCCGGCGACTGCCGGTGCACCCTGCGAGGCCTTGCCGGCGACTTTCCGCTCGCCACCTGGAAAGACGTCAGTGCCGCGGCGGAGGACGCCCTCGCGGAGCTGGAAGAGAGTGCGGATCTCGACCAGGCGGGCTGGGCTGACGGCATCGCATTGAGCCCCGCCCCCAACCTCCCGGACGAGCTCCTCGTTGAGCTCTCGAATCAACTCGAGAATCTGTCCCAAAGGTGGAACAACAACCTCCGGACGCCGACGCGCGCCGATCTGCAGGTCCGGAGGTTGCGAGACACGCTCCTCGACATCGGTAGGAAGACACGCTGGCTTCGCGGGACCGTGGAGGATGTCGCGAGCTGGGCCCGACTCATGGGCAGGCTTCGCTGCATCTCCTCTCAACGCCACGCCGAATTCCCCGAGTTGAAGGCGATCCTCGATTCCGAGTTCACGCCGCCCGCAGGTTCGTGGGCGAAGGAGCTGGGAACGGACCCGCGGAAGAAGCAGCAACAGCGGGAGAAGCGGGAGCTCTTTGATAGAGTTCCCGAGCCGGACGCGGACCCAGCGTCCTTGCAAGGCTGGTTCGTGGATTCCTGCGAGCTCGAAGTTCCCACGGACCAGCAGCTCTTCTGCCTCGAGCAGCACTCGGAGCAGATTCTCGCCTGGGATGGAGAAGCCCTGCTCGCCGGCGGCGAACTCCGCAAGGCTCGTCGAAAATTGAAGAAGCTCCAGGAGTCGATGCGCGACCGAGACGGCGTGCTGGATCGCAGCAGAATCAAGGCAGAACTGGAGCAGCTCCGCACGACAACGGAGGAGGAGCGGGAGGAGAGACCGAGTGATTCTCATGCCTCGCTTCGCGAGCGAGTTCGACTGGCGACAGAGGGTCGCCGCATTCTCTTCCTGACCAATCGCGAGGATCCCGCCCTGAAGGAGAACCTCCGCGAGCAGCTTGCCGCGGATTCTGTCGCGTTCGTGGTCGCGGACAATCGAAGGACCGATGCGGCCAGTTCCGCCATCGCGAACGGAAAGTACGATCTCGTTCTCTGCGTGACCGGCTTCGTCGGTCACTCTTCCGAGAAGTCGATCCGCTCCGCCTGCGAGAAGGCCGGCTCGATCCCTTGCGTGCGTGCCTACAAGGGCAGGGTGCTGA
>Ga0181574_10002549_pt1 | contig 16495 bp, 14 predicted proteins | sample 101ome_24_FD_145600 | JGI IMG/M metagenome (GOLD analysis project Ga0181574, IMG submission 145600) | Coastal salt marsh microbial communities from the Groves Creek Marsh, Skidaway Island, Georgia - 101410AT metaG (spades assembly) | ecosystem: Environmental > Aquatic > Marine > Intertidal zone... | reverse complement strand
TGTCATTTCAAAAGACTTTGAGGCAGTCGGAGAATTGATGGCTGATGATGCTGTTTTCTACATGGAAGACGGAGCAACAATTGATGGTAAATCAGCATTGTTACAATTTATGAATGAAAACTTTTCTTTGATCACTTTAAAAAACTATTCTGTAAGCGTCAGTATATCTGTTATTGGCGAAAATGGGGATGAATGGGTTCTTATGTGGGATCAAGCTGATATTGAAATGCCAGATGGTAGTATACAAAAAGTAGATTGGATGGATGCCTTTCAAATTGAAAACGGAAAGATTGTGGCAATGAATGGTTTTGTTAAATCTCCTAAATAAATCATCAAATTCCTTAATAATAAGGGGTTTTTCTTTCACGTCAATGGACACAATCCAAACCCCTTCTAATCCATTGATATCATTGCCTTAAGCTAGGATTCCTGTGTATTGGTTTTAGGGGGGAAATGTTTGGGGAAAGTTTGTAGTGTGATGGGGTTTAAGGCTCTTATGAGGTCTTATGGGTGAGCCGCTGTCCCATGCCCCCAAGGCTAAGGGACAAGCGGCACATATAACTTACCTGTTTTCATTTCTCCACCAAAACATATACCTTGCAGTAACTATTGAGATTTTGTAAATGATCCTAATGGTTATTATTCTTTGATAAGACTTGTGTGCAAATAGTGTGCAAGTGAGGAAATAAAAAAGGGACTACATTGCTGCAATCCCTTGTTGTAATTGTGACCTCGGCAGGATTCAAACCTGCAACCTCTTGAGCCGTAAATAAGTATAAAAATACCTAACTAATTGATTACTAATATAATTATCAATAATAACAGTACTTCACAGAGGTAAGAGTTTACAGTACCTGCCAAAATATCGGTATACCAATCGGTATACTATTAAAGCACACTATCAGGATTGGGAATGGGATGAACTAAAACTGCAAGTAGACGATGCACACGAATTAGTTCTTAAAGAATATAGAATAGAGGATATCTATAAAGCTATATATAGAAGAGGTAAGGTGTTAGGTCTTTAACTTAAATATAAATAGATAAATATTCCTGTAGCAATCCAAAGAATAGCTGCAATTATTAGTTTTTGAGTTTTAGATAAGTTTTCCATTATAGAGTAATTAGCTTTCAATTCCTTGTAGTCCAAACCAAATAATTCCAAAGCCTCCTACCATCATCAAAACAGCTATAAACTTTAATAAACCTTTATTTTTCATATGCTCAAATCTACAAATTCCATCTCAAAGTTTTAGGTAAGGAGTTAGGACTTTAATCTCCACCCCAACTGTCTTGAAAAAAGATACCTACTCCTAACTCTGCCCACAGATAAACAAAGAATAAAATGATTATAATAATTAATAAATGATGTTTTTTCATTTACTCAAATCTACAAATTCCATCGCAAAGTTTAAGGTAAGGAGTTAGGGCTTTAAGAACAAGGATTTATTTTCTGTTTTTTAGCCAACCACTAATCCAAATGAATAGTGGAATCAAGAAAATTAAAGCAATAACCGCAAATATTGCATCAAATGGGATAGAAGTCCATTCTTCAATTTTGTGAGCAAATGCAGTAAGCAATATACCTAACGAGGTAAGAGCCGTAGGAAGGTCTTTAGACAGCCATTTATTAGACATTATCTGTTTATTTAATATTCATCTCAATCTACTAATTCCATCGCAAAGTTTAAGGTAAGTAGTTAGGACTTTAGGCTTGAGTAATTAATGCTCTTCTTTTTCAATTATTTGAGCCAAATATCTAAATCCAAAAAAGACAACAAGAACAATGGCTAATGGAATCCAAACCCCATATTCTTCTCCAATCGGAAAAGCACTCCAATCAGTATTATTCAATTCATCACTGAACTCTTTCAAATCGTTTTGAATTATTAAAAGAGTATATTTCATTGGTTTATAGTTTACTCAAATCTACTAAATCTATCGCAAAGTTTTAGTTCAATACACCTTGAATTGAGTAGTAGGTTTAGAAGATTATTTGAAATAAAAAAGGGACGCTTGTATAGGGCATCCCTAATTAACCATAAACCAATTCGTAATGAATTAGTACTTATAAGACAAAACTAAAAAATAAAGGTTTAATTGAATGTAACTTTTGTTACACAAAAAAACCGCCAAAATAAATCAGCGGTTTAAAAAAAAAATTGGTTAATGGTTGCAAACTTACTTGCATAACGAAAGTAAACAAATAATTTGAATAGCGCGTGATTTGAGGGGAAAGTTGATAATTTTTCCATAAATGATAACTAAATCAATAACCATTAAGAATAAATGAAAATTGATGTTAAATATTAAGTATTTGTTAATTGAAAGGATACGATAAATTTCCATTTGAAGAACGTAAAATCTACGAAGAGACCTTTGTACAGAACAATAGTTCTTTAATTGAAGAACTAACAGGAGCAAGTAGGGTATTTGATATATCTCAAACACCGATGGACAAGAGAGCAGGTGTTGATGCAATCCTGCAATTTGATAGAGGACTATCAGGAGTAGCTTTAAGGATACGCAAACCACAATACAAGAAGTTCTCTAAAAGGTTTACCATAGGACACCATATAAGCCAACCTAATAGCCAAATACATTGTATCCTAAACAGTACTAATGATTCTAATGTATTCTATCCCCATTTAGTTCTACAAGTAAACGGAGTAGACGAAGAAGGTTACTGTAAAGAGTGTTACGCCATAATGCTACAAACAAATGTGTTTGCTAACTACCTAAAGGAACTAATCAAAACTAATACGCTTGAAGATTATTATATACCTGTATTGCGTAGTTACGAATTTGAGTTTACAGAGGTATTTACTCAAACAGATACAGGAGTAGATTTATTTCACATTCAAAACAATAATATTAAGTATGTCAAAACTCACGAAGAAAGTAGTTAATGGTAAAGTTCAGTTTTTTTATAACTTGCAGAGAATCAATGCATCACGATATTACGAGTTAAGGTATGAATTGAGTAAGAAGTGATAATCGGTATACTATTTGGTATACTAAAAAAGGGTATCATTTCTGAAACCCTTTGTTTTTCGTGACCTCGGCAGGATTCAAACCTGCAACCTCTTGAGCCGTAATCAAGTGCACTATTCAGTTATGCTACGAGGCCTTTAAATTGGATGCAAATATAGGTAAATTCTACTTTTTCCAAAGGGAAATTGATTTGCTTTTTCTGTAAGAAAAAGCAATAACTTCTTAAACTTCGATGTAACTTGCGTACACAAGGTAATGGATTATATAGCAATAGCGATTGGATTGATTTTATTGATAAAGGGGGGGGATTGGCTTTTGGAATCCGCTGTTGCTCTTTCTTTACGACTGAACATTCCTAAAATTGTCATAGGGATGACAGTGGTTTCTTTTGCTACTTCTGCGCCAGAATTGATTGTAAGTGTTAATGCTGCCTTGAATGGATTTCCTAATTTGGCTTTAGGAAATGTAGTGGGTTCTAATGTTGCTAATTTGGCATTAGTATTGGGTGTAGTATTAATAATTACCCCAATTACCGTACCTAAGGCTTTTTATAAGTTGGACTGGCCCATGTTGTTTAGTTCAAGTCTGTTGTTTTATCTTTTAATATTACAGGACGGTGTTCTTAGTCAATGGGAGGGAGGCTTGTTGTTGGCTTTACTCTTTTTATTTTTATTTTTTCTTTTTCTTTTTCAAAAAAATGAAATGTTAGAAGAAGAGATTGTTTCAACAACCTCTTTTTCAGCTGTAAGAACGGTTACTGTTTTATTAATAGGAGGTTTTTGTTTGTGGTTGGGGTCTGAGGTGTTAATTAAAGGAGCTGTTGGTCTTGCCACTTCTATGGGTGTTTCCGAGCGTGTGATTAGTATTTCTGTTGTGTCTTTGGGAACCAGTATACCTGAATTATCCGCTTCTATTATCGCAATCCTCAATAAGGAGAAAGGCATATCTTTAGGTAATCTAATCGGTTCAAATATTTTTAATATTCTAGCTGTAATGGGAATTGCATCATTGATTACTCCTATAGGGTCTATAGATCCTAAATTGATAAATGAAGATTTTATTTGGATGCTAGGTGTTACAGCACTACTACTGCCATTAGTTTTACTTCCTAAAGGGATGGAATTAGGAAGACGTTCAGGAATCTTGTTGTTGCTTATTTATCTCCTTTTTATTTTCAAAATGTTCTTATAAAAAAAACACCCCAGAATAATCTGAGGTGTTTCTGATAGGAAAAATGTAAAGTTTAAATCTTAGCAGACTTTACAGTTTTTATAATGCGGGAGGCTATTTTATAAGGGTCTCCATTTGAGGCAGGTCTTCTGTCTTCCAACCATCCTTTCCATCCTTTTTCAACAGTGAGTATTGGAATGCGAATAGAAGCACCACGATCGGATACTCCAAAACTGAACTCGTTAATGGATTGTGTTTCATGTTTCCCTGTCAAACGTTGTTCGTTATGAGCTCCATAAACTTCAATGTGTTCTTTAACGACGGGACGAAATGCTTCACAGATTTTCTCATAAGTTTCTTTAGAACCACAAGTTCTCAAAACTTCATTAGAGAAGTTAGCGTGCATACCAGATCCATTCCAATCGGTATCACCTAGTGGTTTGGGATGCCAGTCGATAGAAAGCCCATACTTTTCACCGAGGCGCTCCAATAGATATCTAGATACCCACATTTCATCTCCAGCTTGTTTAGCACCTTTAGCGAAACACTGATATTCCCATTGACCAGAGGCAACTTCTGCATTGATTCCTTCAACATTGATTCCGGCTTCCAAACACTGATCAAGGTGTTCTTCAATCATTTCACGGCCAAAGGCATTTTTTGCTCCTACAGAGCAGTAAAACTGACCTTGAGGGGTTTGATCTCTCGGAAAACCTAAAGGTAAATTAGTCTCAGGATCCCATAAAAAATATTCTTGTTCAAAACCAAACCAAAAATCGTCATCGTCATCATCTATCGTAGCTCTCCCATTTGATTCGTGAGGTGTTCCATCAGCATTTAAAACCTCTGTCATTACCAACCAGCCGTTTTTACGATCTGGATCTTCGTATAGAGCTACAGGTTTTAATAAACAATCAGAGGAATTGCCTTCTGCCTGTCTTGTCGAAGAACCGTCAAAGGACCACATAGGGCAATCGTCTAATGTTCCTTTGAAATCAGTTACAATTTTAGTTTTACTTCTTAAGTTGGCAGTGGGTTTATATCCATCAAGCCAAATGTACTCTAGTTTCGCTTTACTCATTTTAAAAATATTTTCGTCAAAAATAAGGTATTTGGTCTACCCCCATATAAAATGATGCGTTAAAGAAATTAACAATATTTAATTTTTATTAACCCCCTACTTTTTTGGGGTTAAAATTTAATTTTTATCATTTTATTGAATAATGAGCTAAGAATCTTCAAAAGATGTATCTTTGAAAGCACCAAAAAACTCCTATTTTTTTATGAAAACGCTCCGAAAAACAATATTGAGTTCCTTAGCAACAAGCAGTACAACTCAATTTGAATTGCAAAACGACTCTCAAGAATTTGCACAGCACGTTTTAAATCGTTCAAAACTTCAAAAATACCTGAGCGAAAAAGCATTTGAGCAAATGGAGCAATGTGTTGAAAAGCAAATTCCAATTTCAGCATCCTTGGCAGATCAAATTGCTGCAGCAATGAAAGTATGGGCTGTTTCCAAGGGTGCGACACATTACACTCATTGGTTTCAGGCCTTGACCGGTTCTACAGCAGAAAAGCACGAGTCCTTCTACAAAATAACAGCGGATGGGTCACAATTGGAACAGTTCGAAGGAGCTCAACTGGTCCAGCAAATACCGGACTTTAAAAACCTATCTACCAACGGAATACGTAACACATTTGAAGCAAGAGGATATTCTACTTGGGACCCTTCTTCACCCGCATTTCTTTACGGATCAACTTTGTGTATTCCAACAACTTTTGTTTCATATGAAGGTATTTCATTAGATTATAAAACCCCTCTTTTAAAATCACTACAAAAACTCAATCAAGCGGCTACAGAGGTGTGTCGTTACTTTGATAAAAATGTAAGCAGAGTCAATGTGACCTTGGGTTGGGAGCAGGAGTTTTTTCTAATAGACCGTTCCTTGGCTCAAACACGCCCTGACTTGTTGCTCACTGGAAGGACTCTTTTCGGGCATGCCCCCTCTAAAGGCCAACAGTTTAGCGATCATTACTTTGGGTCAATACCTTCCAGAATAAGTTTATTTCTAAACGATATAGAAAAGGAATGCAGGCTCTTAGGGGTCCCTATCAAAACAAGACATAATGAAGTGGCGCCGAGCCAGTACGAAATTGCCTCTGTTTTTGAAGAGGCCAATTTAGCTATTGATCACAATTCTTTGTTGATGGATGTTCTGGATAAAGTGGCTTACAAACATCATTTTATGGTACTTCTACATGAAAAGCCTTTTCAACATTTAAATGGTTCAGGAAAACACAGCAATTGGTCTTTGATAACTAACACGGGTCTAAATCTATTTAGCCCAAGTAAGACGCCTATGGGCAATTTACAATTCTTGTCCTTTTTTGTGTCTACGATAAGAGCAGTTTTAAAACATGAGGCGTTGCTAAGAGCTTCGTCTGTTTCGGGGAGTAATGATTTGCGTTTGGGACTTGAGGAAGCTCCAGAAAATATGCTATCAATTTTTATTGGGAAACATCTAACTCAAGTGTTAGAAGATCTTGAGAAGGTGTCTAAAGGAAAACTCTCTCCCCAAGAAAAAACAGATTTAAAACTCAATGTCATTGGCAAAATTCCAGAAATTCTTTTGGATAATACGGATAGTGACAGAACATCTCCCTTTGCTTTTACGGGTAATAAGTTCGAGTTTCGCTCTGTAGGTTCAAAGGCTAATTGTGCGGAATCAACTACCGTTTTTAGTGCTATAGTAACAGAGCAATTAGTTGAATTCAAAACGAGAGTAGATGATTTGATAGAGGGTAAGGACATGAAAAAAGACGATGCAATCTTTAATGTTCTAAGAGAAATAATACTTGAGATCAAAGATTTCTTGACAGAAGATTCTTCTAAAATAAAAAAGAAAGCTTCCTCTAAAGGGGTAAAAACTACTCCAGAAGCAATTAAAGCCTACACCACAATAAACTCTATTCAACTGTTTGAGAAACTTGAAATTTTTAGTTCAAAAGAGTTAGATACACGTAACCGGGTAGCATATCAGGCCTATGTTTCTGAAACTCAAATTGAGTCTAGAACATTGGGAGACATGGCTTTAAATCACATTGTACCAACAGCAATTCAATACCAGAATACCCTTTTAGAAAATCTTAAAGGCTTACAGGATGTTTATGGAACCGCATTTAAAACTAAAGCAAAAGAGCAGCTGATCCTGTTAGATAAAACTCAAAACTACATTGATCAAATCAGTAGTGAAGTATTGCAAATGAAAGAGGAACGAAAAAAAGCGAACCAAGTAAACGATATAGAAAAGAAAGCGGTTGCCTATGTTTCAAAAGTTGCACCCTATTTATCCTCTATTCGTCACCATTGTGATGAATTAGAGCTTATTGTGGATGATGCGCTTTGGCCTTTGGCAAAGTATAGGGAATTGTTGTTTATCCGTTAATAATTCAAACGGATCTTTTAAAAAACTCATTACAAAAACCGTATTTTTACACAAAGTAGTTCCATGTCCGATCGTTATAAACAACGGGGTGTCTCTGCCCAAAAAGAAGACGTTCATAATGCCATAAAAAAAATAGACAAAGGCTTGTACCCCAAAGCTTTTTGCAAAATTATTCCCGATTATATTACCTCTAGTGAAGAGCATGCCCTTGTTATGCATGCAGATGGTGCTGGAACAAAATCGGCTTTGGCATATATGTATTGGAAGGAAACTGGCGATGTTTCTGTCTGGAAAGGGATTGCTCAGGATGCACTTATCATGAATATTGATGATCTATTGTGTGTAGGTGTAACTCAAAACATCTTGCTGTCTTCAACTATTGGAAGAAATAAAAATCATATTCCAGGAGAAGTTATTGCCGCTATAATTGAAGGTACTGAAGAGTTGATTGAGGAGATGAGACAGTGGGGAGTTACAATTTTCAGTACCGGAGGAGAAACGGCAGATGTAGGGGATTTGGTTAGAACAATTATTGTGGATTCTACTGTTACTGCTCGTATTCCTAGAACAGACGTGATCGATAATGCAAACATAAAAGTAGGAGATGTCATTGTAGGCTTATCTTCTTCAGGTCAAGCAACGTATGAGAAAGAATATAACGGTGGTATGGGAAGTAATGGACTAACCTCAGCACGACACGATGTCTTTTCAAAAGAACTAGCGGTGAAATATCCAGAGAGTTTTGATCCGAATATACCAAGTGAATTATGTTATTCCGGGACACGAACCCTTACAGAAGTTTTAGACGGAGTCCCCCTTGATGTAGGAAAATTGGTGTTGTCTCCTACTAGAACGTATGCCCCTATCATTCAAAAAGTGTTTGAACAAGTGGGAAGAAAACAAATTCATGGCATGGTGCATTGTAGTGGGGGCGCACAAACCAAAATACTTCATTTTATTGAAAACTTACACATTATAAAAGATGCCCTTTTTGAAGTCCCCCCTCTTTTTGAGTTGATTCAAAAAGAATCAGGAACCTCAACAAGAGAAATGTATCAGGTATTTAATATGGGACACCGAATGGAGCTTTATGTAGATCCTGCGGTAGCAAATCAAATAATAGAGGTGTCTTCCTCCTTTAATGTTGAAGCAAAGATTATTGGAAGGGTAGAGGGTTCCGTAGAAAAAAAGCTAACACTTCAAACACCTGAAGAAACATTTGTCTATCCTTGAAGAGAATTCAAAAAAGCCCTTTAAGACTCTTTTGGTTTTTTGGTCTTTAATCAGATCCCTAGAAAATGAAATTATTTATTGAGGCTCCAAACATCGAAAAACAAGCTGTTTTCAACAAGAAACACAATCATAATACTTTTACAATTCGTAAATTTGTAGTTCTATGTTAGAAAAATTACAAATAGTACAACAACGTTTTGATGAGGTGTCTGACCTTATCATACAACCCGATGTAATTGCTGATCAAAAAAGATACATTCAGCTGAACAGAGAGTACAAAGACTTGTCTCTCATGATGGAAAAGATCAGAACATATAGGACGGTGCTTTCAAATCTAGAAGAGGCTGAACTTTTACTCAAAGAGGAAACGGATGAGGAAATGATCGCTATGGCAAAAATGGAAATGGAAAGTGCAAAAGAACAACTTCCAAGTCTTGAGGAAGAGATTAAATTCCTTCTCATCCCAAAGGACCCCGAGGACGCTAAAAATGTAGTTGTTGAAATACGTGCTGGAACCGGAGGAGATGAGGCTAGTATTTTTGCAGGGGACTTGTATCGTATGTATACAAAATTTTGTCAATCCAAAAATTGGAATATAAGCTTTGTCGATGCTAGTGAAGGAACAGCCGGTGGTTTTAAGGAGGTGATTTTTGAAGTGTCTGGTGAAGAAGTATATGGTACTTTGAAATACGAGTCTGGAGTTCATAGAGTCCAACGTGTACCTCAAACCGAAACACAAGGGAGAGTGCATACTTCAGCAGCTACTGTAATGGTTTTACCTGAGGCAGAAGAATTTGATGTCGAAATTGACATGAATGAAGTACGGATCGATTACTTCTGTTCTTCTGGTCCTGGAGGACAGTCAGTAAATACAACCTATTCTGCAGTGCGTTTAACTCACGAGCCTACAGGTATCGTAGCACAATGCCAGGATCAAAAATCCCAACATAAAAATAAAGACAAAGCACTTAAAGTGTTGCGATCAAGACTTTATGAGCTTGAGCTTTCAAAAAAACTCGCTTCCGATGCAGAAAAGAGAAGTTCATTAGTCTCTTCAGGTGATCGATCAGCTAAAATTAGAACGTATAACTATCCTCAGGGTAGGATTACCGATCATCGTATTGGTGTTACATTGTATGATTTAACCAATTTTGTAAATGGTGATATTCAAAAACTAATTGATGAACTTCAGTTGTATCAAAATACAGAAAAACTAAAAGAGGCAGGAGAAGTAATATGACCACAAGTGCTTTGTTTGAGCAAATAAAAGCCAAGGCCTCCTATCTCTGTGTGGGCTTGGATATTGATTTGGAAAAAATCCCTGAGTACTTACTTGAAGAAGAAGATCCCATTTTTTCTTTTTCAAAAGCCATTATTGATGCTACGCACCCATACGCTGTAGCTTTTAAACCTAATCTTGCTTTTTTTGAAACTTATGGTGTGCCGGGTTGGAACTCTTTTGATAAGGTCATGAAGTATCTCAATGCAAAGTATCCAAATCATTTTATCATAGCTGATGCTAAAAGAGGGGATATTGGTAATACAGCAAAGCGTTATGCAAAAGCCTTTTTTGAAACCTACGGAGTAGATGCTGTTACGGTAGCTCCTTACATGGGGAAAGATGCTGTAGAGCCCTTTCTTACTTTTAATGATAAACACGCGATACTCTTAGCCCTTACCTCAAATGAGGGCGCCAAAGACTTTCAATTTACTCAAGAAAGGGAACAGCTGCTGTATCAAAAAGTGCTGAAAGTAAGTAAAAGCTGGGTTGGTGCTGAACGATTGATGTATGTTGTAGGGGCAACAAAAGCAGAAGCTTTAAAATCCATTCGTGAGATCGTACCTGACTCTTTTTTGTTAGTGCCCGGAGTGGGAGCTCAAGGAGGAAGTCTTGCTGAGGTTTCTATAAATGGAATGAATTCTCAATGCGGACTATTAGTAAATTCTTCTAGAGGAATAATCTATGCTTCTCAAGAGGAGAATTTCGCACAGGCAGCAGCGGAAGAAGCCAAAAAAATGCAGGTTGAAATGAGTTCTTTTTTAAAATCAGCTGGAATCTTATAATGTTGAACCACACTATATATCCTGCCACAAATCAATCCAAAAAATGGGTGACCTTTATACACGGTGCAGGAGGAAGCTCTTCCATTTGGTTCAACCAAGTGCGTTTTTTTAAGAACTATTTCAATATTCTTCTAATTGATCTAAGTGGTCATGGAAAGTCAGCTCCTGCGCCAGAGGGAACGGTTTATACTTTCGATAAAATAATAGATGATCTGGTTGATGTTTTGGATCAAAATAAGATTGAGAAGTCACATTTTGTAGGCATTTCCTTGGGAAGTATTTTAATACAGAAAATGCTTTTTAAACACGAAAACAGAGTGGAGAAAATTGGTTTGGGAGGTGCTATTTTGAATTTAAATTTACAATCTAGAATATTGATGTTGCTGGGTAAATTGACGCAGAGTATTCTTCCTTTTATATGGATTTATACCTTTTTTGCCTATGTTATTATGCCGTATAAAAATCACAGAAAATCTCGTGCTCTATTCATAAGAGAGGCAAAACGAATTTCACAGAATGAATTCAGGAGATGGTATAAGCTAACGGATAAAATACTCCCTTTATTGAATAAGATAAGGGGGTGCCAAGCAGCAACTCCTGTGCTTTACATCATGGGAAAACAAGACTATATGTTTTTACCCTATGTAAAGAAAATCGTAAAAAAACACGCTGCCTCTTCCCTAATTATTCTTTCAGATTCTGGTCATGTTGTAAATATTGACCAACCTAAAGCGTTCAATACCAGTTTGCTCTCCTTTTTACTAAGCGAGAAAGAATAGGCAACAACTATCTTTTATTGATTACCGGGTTGAATAATTTCAAACCCTTCTTCTTTCTTTGCACGATCTACCATTTCTTTAACTTCAGAAAGTAGTTTTTTAGAATCGTAGACTACACCCTGGCGTATGGTGTGTTTTACACCTCCTACTCGAACTACTTCATTGTCTTCGGTAAGTTTTATCGCACCGGTACCGTAGAGTACCTTTAGGTTTTGAAGGGGATTTTCTTCTACAATGACCAAGTCAGCACTTTTCCCTATCTCAATCGAGCCTGTTTCCTCTCCAATGCCTAGCGCTTCTGCTCCGTTTAATGTTGCTGCACGAATTACTTCTAGCGGATGAAAACCAGCCTCTCGAAGCATTTCCATTTCACGTATATAAGCAAAGCCGTATAGCTGAAAAATAAATCCAGAATCTGATCCTGTTGTGACCCTTCCTCCTCGGTTTTTATATTCGTTTACAAAGGTCATCCACAGCTTGAAATTTTCTTTCCAAGCCACTTCCTCCTCGGTACCCCAAAAATGCCAGTAGGATCCATGGGAAATTTTACTGGGCTGATAGAAACGCCATAAAGAGGGTAGGGTGTATTCTTCATGCCACTCTGCTCTGCGAGCACGGTGTAGGTCTCTACTTGCTTCATAAATATTAAAAGTGGGTACCAAAGTAAAATCGAGATCTATTAACTCGTTCATTACTTCATTCCAATGGTCTGAATATGGGGCAGCAGCTTGTTCCCATAGCTTTCCAGCTTCACCAAAGCGATGTTGTTCGTTTTGATAATTGTAATCTAAAGGGTAGTCTTGAACCGTTCGATCATTAAAAAGTGCTTCAGGGAGTCCATACCAATGCTCCATAGTTGTCAAACCTGCACGTGCAGAATGAAGAACATTCCAACGAGCTACACTGAGTTGAGCATGGTGGCAAGCCGAACGCAATCCTAACTTTTTATTTTCATCCAGAGCAGCTTTCATGATTTCTGGTTCTGCACCAAAAAACTTTATTCCATCTGCCCCATTTTTTGCATTTTGTCGCACCCATTCTCTGGCCTGTTCAGTCGTGCTTATTGGATTCTTACTACCCTGTCCAAAACCAGTGTAGGCAAGTATTCTAGGAGCGATTATCTCATTTTTTGAACTTCTTTTCTTTAGGTCTGTAGCATAGTCAATTCCCCTTCCACTGGGTTCTCTTACTGTTGTAACCCCATGAGCCAACCACAGTCTAAAAACATAATCCCAATCTGCTCCTTGAGCTTTACCGCCAATATGACCGTGCATATCTATGAAGCCCGGTAAAACAAACATACCGTTTGCATCAATTTCTTTTCCTCCTTTTTTGAGTTGAGGTCTTCTACTGTCATTAATAGGCACACCGGGATATCCAACAACGTCTACAGCGGTGATTTTATCGTTTTCAACAGTGATGTCGACAGGACCTATAGGTGGAGCTCCGTTACCGTTTATGAGGGTTGCCCCACGAATGATCAATTGGTTGAAAGGACCTTCAGCGGCGGAACTATTCTGGGCATAAGTAGCCATTGTAAAAGCTAATAATAGTAGAGAAAGTAATGTTCGCATTATTTATTTTTTCTCTAATATAAATAAAAAAACCTCCCAAGCCAATGGGAGGTTTTAGATTTCAATTGATGAAAATTGATTCTAAGCAAAGTTTTTTTAGTGCTGGTTTAGTCTAAAGTCAGCATAGGCATCCATGCCGTGTTCTGCAAGATCAAGACCTTTTAGTTCTTCTTCTTTATCAACACGTAGTCCCATTGTTTTTTTAATAACTATCAAAATCAGGAAAGCACTACTGCAGGAAAAGGCTCCAACTATTCCAACACCGATAAGTTGAATAATAAACTGATCAAAGCTAGCCATTGCACCAAAAATCCCTACGGCTAGTGTCCCCCAAATTCCACAAATGAGGTGAACAGCTATGGCTCCTACGGGATCGTCGAGTTTTAGTTTGTCTACAAGAGCAATACCAGCAACGATAATAACTCCTGCAATTACACCAATAAGAATAGCGTCTGTGGGACTCATTTGATCTGCGCCAGCTGTTATTCCAACGAGTCCACCAAGGACGCCATTCATGAACATAGTTAAGTCAAAATTTTTATAAAGTACGTTGGAAACGATAGAAGAAGCCACTCCGCCTGCAGCTGCTGCTAAACAGGTGGTTACTAAAGTGAGTGAGGTTAATTCTGGATCAGCAGACAATACAGAGCCTCCGTTAAAACCAAACCATCCTAACCAAAGTATCAAAACCCCTGCAGCAGCTAGAGGAATGTTGTGTCCAGGTATAGCATTGGGTTTGCCGTTGGCTCCAAATTTTCCAATCCGGGCACCCAGTAGGTATACTGCAATTAATGCTGCCCAACCTCCAACAGAATGTACTAGTGTAGAACCTGCAAAATCATAAAAACCCCACTGGTCTAGAAAACCACCACCCCATTTCCAAGACCCTACAATGGGATAAACTAAACCTACATATACTATGGAAAATAACATAAAACTATTTAGCTTAATACGCTCGGCAACGGCTCCTGAAACAATAGTAGCAGCCGTAGCAGCAAACATCCCCTGGAATAAAAAATCGGTCCACCAGGTGTAGCCTCCAGAAGCATATTCTGCGGTCATTCCTCCTTCTGGAGCGGTAATTCCAAATCCTGAGAATTTCAGAAATCCAGTAGCTCCTTCTTCAAATCCTGGATACATTAAATTAAAACCTCCCAAGGCGTAGAGAAGAAGCCCTACAGTGATTACGAAGAAATTTTTAAACAATATATTAACGGTATTTTTTTGGCGTGTCAGTCCAATTTCTAAAAAGGAGAATCCGAGGTGCATAAAAAATACAAGTGCTGTACAGATCATCATCCATACATTGTTTGCGGTAAAAAGTGCGGTACTTTCCATAGATATAGTTTTTTATTTTGTGTTTAGTTAAGTGATTTCCCGCCCTTTTCGCCGGTCCTTATGCGGTAGGCTTCTTCAACGGGTGTTATAAATATTTTTCCATCTCCTACTTTATCTGTAGCAGCGGACTGTAAAATAGCATCCACAGTAGGTTGAACAAATTCGTCATTGACAACTATGGATAAATAACGACGCTGGATTTCAGAAGTGCTGTAGCTGATTCCACGATATACATGCCCTTCTTTTTCATTTCCTACTCCAGTCACATCCCAGTAGCTGAAGAAGTTAACTTCTACATTGTGAAGTGCCGTTTTAACGTCGTCAAATTTTGATTTTCTGATAATTGCTTCTATTTTTTTCATGTTTTAAGTTTTTAGTTGATTAGTCGATTAAATTAAAAATTACTGTTTTTAATCCCATCATGTTTTGTTTTCAATTTAATCGTTTTTATACACTGTTTGTTAGAAAGAATAGATTGCAGCTACAACAAAAGAGGACAAGCTATTGGACATTTTGGTTGGAGAAATGGCAAATAGTTCGGATGAGGCACTATCAATCCTTATCTCAGGTTTGAAAATGAAATTTCCTGAGGAGAGACTGCCTGTGAGGGTTAATGAAAAATTATCTGCATCTCCATCAGCTACCAAAGCGCCAAATCCATCGGTTTCTGCAAAAAATTCCCCCCTTAGCCCTAAAGCAAAAGTGTCGCTTAGTGAAAGCTGTGGATAAAGTGCAATTCCTGAAAATCCAGTATCACCTTCTAAGGCTGCAGTGGATGCATTGACTCCTAGGAAGAAAGCATCTGAGAGATCTACTCCTCCAGTAAAATCGATTTGCGCATAGCCTTCCCCTCCCAAAAAGTTCAGGTACTGACCATAGAATCCAAACTGAAGCCCAAAGGCTGTGTATCGATCATAATTTGCCTCGGTTTGATCGGTTTGATTGAAGATCCCCAGCATTAATGAGAAGTCTTCCGAGAGAGTAAAGTCTGCTTTTATTCCTGTATGTGAAAAGGGACCGTAAGAAAACAAATAAGAGGTCGAATAATTAAAATTCGCCGCAGGGGAGATCACCTCATAACCTAGAAAAGTATTAAAGTTTCCCAGCGTAAGGGTTACACCCTCACCAATTTCATAGTATACATATAGTTGATTCACCATTTCAGATGAATTTCCAACAGATCCAAAAACAGCGTCAGACCCTCTAGGTCCAAAAACAACATCTGCAACAAATCCTGACTTTTCTCCTTCATAGGAAACGATGAAGTTAGCCATCCCTAGCGCAAAGCCGTTTAGATTAGCAAATGAAGTATTTGGAGCAACTGGATCTTCACTGAAACTGGATCTGAAATAGGTGTCCACTGTTCCGTTAAAATTAAAAGCTGGAGCTGGGCTTTCTTCTTCAGACTCTTGTGCTTTTATGAAACTTGGGGTGCTCAGTAGAGTGACAAAGCAAAAGAGCAATAAATTTTTCATAATATTCATGATTTATATAGTTAATTCACCACAAACATAAAATCATATTAATACACCCCCTAAAAATTAGGGGGTGTGTTTTTAAAAAATATATTATCATAAATTTATACCCATATAAAATATGGGGTATGATAAAATATATATCCTATTTTGAGAAAAATGTAAAAAAAGAGATAATACTTAGGAATTTCCTAAGTTATATAGGTAGTGACCTATGCCCACAAAAGAAATTCCTCCAATGAGACTACCTAAAATGTAAAAAACAAAAGTGCTGTAATCTCCCGTTTTGAGTAGGGAAAGACCTTCTAAGCTAAAGGTTGAAAAAGTAGTAAGGCCTCCGCAAAAGCCTATTGCTAACAAAAGATAAAGTTCTGAACGATGTTCATTTGTTTTAAGAACCCATCCCAAAAGGAGACCTA
>Ga0181574_10002540_pt1 | contig 16514 bp, 12 predicted proteins | sample 101ome_24_FD_145600 | JGI IMG/M metagenome (GOLD analysis project Ga0181574, IMG submission 145600) | Coastal salt marsh microbial communities from the Groves Creek Marsh, Skidaway Island, Georgia - 101410AT metaG (spades assembly) | ecosystem: Environmental > Aquatic > Marine > Intertidal zone... | reverse complement strand
TAAAGGTTCAGCAGTTGGTAATCGATGGCAGCGAGGAGCCTGGTCAAGTTCGCGCTCGAATTGTGTTGAGCCGATAAATGGTTAGTGTTTCGCCAGTGTGTTGGCTGTTTTTCTGAACCAGGTGGCGGCTGCAAGGCCAGCGATAACATTCGCCAAGGCGATGGCTGCGAAGATGCCCAAATAGTCAAAGTAGTAGCTAGCGATCAAAGCCAAGGGAAGGTAAATCAGGACAAGTCGGGCAATGGACAGGGCAAGGGCGGGCCCGGGTCGCCTGATAGCGTTAAAGCCGTGATTAGCAACCGTTAACATTCCCATAAAGCCGATGGATAAAGGGACGATTAAGAGATACTCGACAGCAACGGTTGCCGCCAACTCGTCATTGGTAATGAGCGCGACAAAAAAGGGCGCGCCAAACCACATCAATACGGCTGCGGTTACTCCCCAAATGAGGCAGGCCCAGTAGCATGTCTTGATGGCCAGCATGGCTCGATCATAGAGCGCGGCCCCCCAATTTTGACCAACGACGGGCACTACACTCGTCGAAATGCCGATGGCCACCATACCTACTACCGATTCGATGCGTCCTGCGACACCAAATCCGGCGACCACCTCGGTTCCGTAGCTTGCGACCAAGAATGTGCTTATCGCGAGTGTGATGGGTTGCAGCAAATTGGTGGCAGCGGCTGGGACGCCAACGTGAAGGATTTGGCGAACACTGCTTGAAAGGTACTTCAGTGAGGTTGGAATCATGCGGGCTTTAATGAAGTACCAGTACGCGGCAAGCGCAAGTTGAGTCATGGCGCCGATGACAAAGGCCCATGCGGCTCCCTCGAGCGCCATCGCAGGAATAGGTCCAACACCAAAAATCAGTAAAGGCCCAAGCGTGACTTGAATCACCGGAGCGACGGTCATGATGTAACCCGGGTAGGTTGCATCACCATAGGCTCGGATGATCCCGTTTGAAACCATGGCAAGGCCCATGGCTGGAAAGCCAAAGAACCAAATTTCCGCGTATTCAGTCGCGAGAGGGAGAACTTCAGGAGCCGCGCCCAGCCCTTTTAGTATTGACGATGCGAAGAGCAGTCCTACGGCGGAAATTGCAAATGTGAGGAATAGGATCAGTAGATAGCAATGGCTGATGATGCGGCGCAAACGGTCTTCTTCGGCCGCGCCCATGGATTGAGCGACCAGACTAGATGCTCCAATTCCAATGCCGCGAGTAAAGGCGTTGAGGGTCATTGAAATAGGGAACATAAACGTTAATGCGGCGACCGCCTCGGTGCCGAGTTGTCCCACGTAGACTATCTCAATGAGTTGACCCAGCGTCATGGCGAGAAATCCCCAGATCATGACTGCTGAGAGATGCGCCACATGCTTGGGGATAGCGCCCTTGGTATACGTTCTCGGCTGCATAGGTTTGAGTGGCCTGTGATCGGCGATCAGTGGTTTGTAGTTTTATTTCAGTATGTGGCGGTAACCGACTGTTCAGACAATCAATGGAAATCTCGAGATTTCACAGTGAACCCTGACAAGAGATCGCTCAGGTCAGTGAAATGTCCTGCGACAACATGAATCACGCCGTTTTCCTTCTCGAGGATACCTTTTACTCGAACTAATTGGCCACGAAGGACAGTTTTTCTAAATCGATCTTGAATATGATGTTGAATGACCACGTTAATATTTTGCGTTTCATCTTCGAGTGTCATGAAGATGATCCCCGATGCCGTTGAAGGCCTTTGGCGACCTGTTACCAGACCGGCTACTTGGACTAGTCGCCCATGACGTAAGGTCGTGAGATCGGTTGCGCGCAAGCATTGGTCGAATGCATTGGAAGTCTCTCTTAATACCCGCATAGGATGCCGCCTTAGCGTTAAGCCAAGGGATTGATAGTCCGCACCGATGTTGTCTTTCTCGCTTGGAGCTTTGATTAAAAAAGTGGACGGGTCATCAGGTTCGCGCCTGATGAGTGGTGTCTCTTTGCCTATTCCTAGCGCTGTCCAATGGCTTTGATGACGGTGCCCGGACAACGGTTCACAGGCATTACTGGCAATCAATACGTCTAACTCTCCGTCATTAAGCTGCGCGAGGCGTTTTAGTTGATGAAGAGAATCGATCATGTGTTGCCGCCGGGCGGCGATGACTCTTTCGGCAGCCAGTGCGTTGAAGCCCTTGATTCGACACATACCGAGCCTGACAGCAGGCTGCGGCCTTGTCAGAGCATTGAGTTCGGCTGTTTTTGTATGTTCCTTTGCCACAAATTCAAGCGATGATTCCCAATGACTTGTGAGCACGTTGACGGGAAGTACATTGATCCCGTGTCGCTTTGCGTCTTGGATCAGCTGAGACGCTGAATAAAATCCCATGGGTAGACTGTTCAGTAGTCCGCAGTAAAACGCTGCCGGCTCGTGCCGTTTAAGCCATGCTGAAAGATAGACGAGTAGTGCGAAACTAGCAGCGTGTGACTCAGGAAATCCGTATTCGCCAAACCCTTTAATTTGCTCAAAGACACGTTCAGCAAATGATAAGTCATGGCCGTTGGATAGCATGCCTTGGATGAGTTTCTCGCCAAAATGATCAAGCCCCCCTTTGCGCTTCCAAGCTGCCATCGCTCGCCTGAGTTGATCGGCCTCGCCAGGCGTGAAACCTGCGGCAACAACAGCCAGTTTAATGACTTGCTCTTGGAAGATGGGCACGCCGAGTGTTCGCTCAAGAACGCCCTTTACCGCTTCACTGGCATAAGTCACCGCTTCAGTGCCTTGCCTGCGCTTCAAATAGGGGTGAACCATTTTGCCTTGTATAGGGCCAGGCCGAACAATAGCCACCTGGACGACTAGGTCGTAGTAGCTCTGAGGCTTTAAGCGGGGAAGCATAGCCATTTGTGCTCTAGACTCTACTTGGAAAACGCCGACGCTATCGCCTTGCTGGAGCATGTGATACGTGGCGGCGTCCTCCCTTGGAATATCGGCAATACTTAGGGTTTCTTCTCGAATTAAGTTGACTAGATCAATGGCTTTTCGGATAGCGGTTAGCATCCCTAGCGCTAAAATGTCGACTTTAAGCAGGCCTAAGGCTTCTAAATCATCTTTATCCCATTGAATAATGGTTCGCTCAGGCATCGCAGCGTTTTCTATAGGCGCCAATTCAGACAACGGGCCTTGAGAAATAACAAATCCTCCCACGTGCTGCGACAGATGCCTTGGAAACCCTAGGAGTTGATGGACGAGTTCAATATAGCGATGAATGAGGTTGTTTCGAGTGCTCACGCCCGCTTCTTCAAAGCGCTCAATGAGCGAGTCTTTTTTCTCCCACCAGGCCATATTTTTGGCCAGCTGCTCAACGACTAATGAATCAATGCCTAAGGCTTTACCGACATCGCGGATTGCACTTTTGGGGCGATAGGTAATGACGGTTGCTGCAAGTGCCGCACGTTCTCTTGAGTATTTTTTATAGAGATACTGGATGACTTCTTCACGGCGCTGATGTTCAAAGTCGACATCTATATCGGGGGGTTCATTGCGTTCTTTCGAAATGAAGCGTTCGAATAACAAACTCACTTGTGTGGGATCGACCTCGGTGATTTCAAGGCAATAGCAAACAGCGCTATTGGCCGCAGAGCCTCGACCCTGGCATAAGATGCCTTGATCTTTTGCGAATCTGACGATGTCAAAAACAGTAAGGAAATAATATTCGTAGGCCAACTCAGCTATGAGGTCGAGTTCTTTTTGAATCTGCTCATCAATGTCGCGCGGAATCCCTTTCGGCCAGCGCTTTTTTGCACCAGCCCAAGTCAGTGCTGCCAAATAGCTGCTTGGCGTTTCATTGCTTGGCACTAATTCTTGAGGGTACTCGTAGCGCAATTCATCAAGTGAAAATCGGCATTCATCGGCTAATTGAGTGGTCGCGGTAATCCACGGTTTAGGGATGGATTGCGCCAGCGCATGAACAGGCTTTAAGTGCCGCTCACCGTTTTGATGTAAATGTCGACCTGCAAGAGATAATGGAATGCCCATCCGGATAGCGTGCAGTACATCGAGTAAGGGCTTACGACTTCGGTGATGCATGTAGATGTTACCGCAGGCAACAATGGGCCATTGGTAAACCGACATAAAACCGTTGAGTAGGGTCTCTCTTATATGGTCTAGGCCGTCAACGCCAAGCTCTGACCCTATATATAGATGGCGCCCGAAATGGCTGTGAAGCTGCTTAGCCATGGCCCACTGGTTATCGAGATCATGAATATCTGGAAGCCATATGACGGTAACGCCATCATCGATGCTTGGGACATCGTTTAATCGCAGTTCGTACTCGCCTTTGTCTGCTCTACGCCGACCGATACTAATGAGATGGCAGATCGTTCCATACCCGCTGCGATTTTTAGCCAGAAGAATCAGCTTCATGCCATCGAGCAAATGAAATTCGCTACCAATCAAAAGCTTAATTTGGTGAGTCTTTGCAGCGACGTGAGCTTTGACTGCGCCGGCCATAGAACATTCATCAGTAATCGCGATAGCGTGATACTTCAATGATTTTGCTGTCGCGATTAATTCCTCAGGATGCGAGGCGCCTCGAAGGAAAGAGTAGTTTGATAAGCAATGCAACTCGGCGTATTGCAAGTCGCCCGAATTAACGGAATCTTGATTCGATGTCATCTCTGATTAATAGCGATAGCTGTTAGTCGTTAACTGTTAGTCGTTAGCTGTTAGTCACTGATTGTTTGCTGTGTGCCAAAGGGCTAGTTCCTAGCGTGAAATCTGCTGACATTAGGTTTTGGCCATGGGTGATCTACTCATCCTGCTTGGTCAAATAACACTGTTTGGTCAAATAACATGGCATTGACCCACCCAAAGCAGGGGAGCCGACGACTGGCCTCGTGTAATCGTGCGGCAGTGCTTAAGCGACGCACTCTGACCGACGAATATCCACGAACTAGATAAGGTGGCTAGTAACCGGAAACAAACAGTTAAAAGATGGTAGCGTAAATAACTGTATAAATATACAGTTATTACTGATTCGGCTGCTGATTCGATTGACGACTCGTTGTGGGGTTCGCCGAGCGCCAGCGATCTTTCCTTTGGCATAGTCTTCAAACTGCCGGAGCGCGGAGGCAAACGGAATGGAAAACCGCTGCTTGTCTCAATCGTCCCCATCAGTTTCTGGTATCGGAGAGCGCTAGCCGTTTGCCTCAGTGTTCAGCGAGATCAACAAGAGTTTATTGAGGGTTTAGCTGACATTTCCCTGCGGAGCGACAAATAAACCGTGGGTGAGTAGCACCGGAAAAGGCGAGCCGCTAAGTTTAATGCTCACGGCTTGCCAAACCTTTGAAGAGCAAGACCATGATTGGCTGGGCCTTATTGATTAGTCTCCGATTGATCAGTCTTTGATCTTCCGGGGCTTGTTGAATCGCCTATGGGCCTGGCGCGAGTCCGTCGGACGACCGGTTAGGTGAGCCGTTGCGCGCGCGAAGGAATGGCAAACGAATAGCTAACGAATGGCAACGAAACCGTAAAGGGACAAAAAAGGAATAGTAAAAAAACGAGTGATACCATTACCCCTTTAATATGACCGTCTAACAACGACGCTAGAGATTCAACGCTGTGGCAAAACTCTATTTCTATTACTCCTCGATGAATGCTGGAAAGTCAGCAGCCCTTTTGCAGTCGAGCTACAACTATCAAGAGCGAGGAATGAGCACGTTGCTACTGTGCCCGCAATTGGACAATCGGTTTGGTGAGGGCGTTATTACCTCTCGAATCGGCATCTCAGAGCCGGCCACGACATTCTCGCAAGACGATGATCTCTTTTTGCTGATCGAGAATGAACGCGCGAAGGGGCCACTTCATTGCGTGATGGTTGATGAGGCTCAGTTTCTGACTCAATCCCAAGTGAAGTCACTCGGTGATGTGTGCGATCAGTTCGATATTCCAGTGCTTACCTTTGGTATTCGTACCGACTTTCAAGGCGAGCCGTTTGAGGGCAGCCTCTACTTGCTCAGTTGGGCTGACAATTTGAAAGAGTTAAAAGCGATCTGCCACTGTGGCAGGAAGGCGACGATGGTGCTCAGAGTTGATGCTGATGGGCACCCCATCAAGCAAGGTGCAAAAATCGCCATTGGCGGCAATGACGCTTATGTTTCCGTTTGTCGTAAACACTTCCGTGAAGCTTTCGATAGTGGACGCTGAGCCTCGGTAGAGAGGGATAGCTCGTTCTGACAATAGAGGAGTGGCATCATTCGAGCCGAAGTGGCCTATCTTTTAGATGGCGGCTTTTAGATGGTAGCTTTTGGATGGCAGCTTTTAGAGAGCAGCTTCACAGACAATAAGTTTGCTAAGAGCCGGTTATACATAGTGGATTTTCCCAGCGAGCTAAGAGGAGCGTGCCTCGTATCAAACCACTAGAACTACGCAATCAACCAAAGGAGATCATCGTGACCATCAATAGACAATGGCGATTAAAGACCCGCCCATCAGGGCTCATTGGGCCGGAACACTTCGAATATGTTGAGACGGAGCTGGCCGATATCGGGGCCGAAGAGGTGTTGGTAAGGAATCTGTGTCTGTCATTCGACCCCACTCAGCGAGGGTGGGTCAATGACATGGAAAGTTACATGCCGCCGGTCGGGATCGGAGAGGTGATGCGGGCCGGAACCGTTGGCCAAGTCGTTGAGTCAAACCATGCTGGCTTTGAGCCTGGCGATCTTGTTCAGGGGCTAGGGGGTTGGCAGGATTTCTTTACTGTGCCCAATGGCGTTGGGTTATCGAAGTTGCCAGAGGGTATTAGTCCTGAGCAAGCGCTTGGAGTATTTGGCACCACCGGACTGACCGCCTACTTTGGCCTGCTAGATTTGAGTGAGCCTAAGCCTGGCGACACGGTGCTGGTATCAGGTGCCGCAGGAGCGACTGGCTCGGTCGTGGGTCAAATTGCAAAGATCAAAGGTGCTCGAGTGGTTGGTATCGCAGGGGGCCCTGAAAAGTGCGCATGGTTGACGGGGTCTCTTGGGTTTGACGCCGCGATCGATTATAAGAACGAGTCGGTGGCCGAAGGAGTCGCCCGTCATTGCCCTGACCGGATCAATGTTTTCTTCGATAATGTGGGAGGGGACATACTGGAGATAGGACTCAGCCATCTCGCGATGAATGCAAGGGTGATTCTGTGCGGGGGTATCTCGGGTTACAACGAAACTGAACCGCAACCTGGCCCCAAGAATATTATGAATCTCGTGATCACTCGCTCGCGAATGGAGGGGTTCATCATTGTTGACTACTTACACCGGATTGGGGAATTTCTTGCAGACATGATGCCTTGGTATCAACAGGGCTTGGTCCAGCACAAGGAGGATGTTCAGGAAGGTTTCGAGAACATACCTAGCACACTCCAGCGTTTGTTCAGCGGTCAAAACACGGGAAAGCAGCTTTTAAAGTTGGCGGATCCCTCTTAGCGAGCACCGGTAGCGCTTGACGCATCGCAAGCCATTTTGTTGATGAGACAATGGAGTTGTGTAGCCGGGATTCGGCAAGACTCGATCTAAGTTGGCTATGGGTGAAAGCATGCCGAAGGTTGCATGCGCGGGCCTAGACTGGCCAATCTGTCATTAGCTCCTGAGAGGGGAGATCATTGGCGTCGAGGCCGGTGGTGAATTGTCGCCAGAGTTATGATCGGTTTTGCGGAATCGGCTCTTTATGTGTTGGGTTTTTCGAAGATGGTTTTTTATCCGATGGTTATGGAGTGGGAAGTACGATGAACGAACAAGTTGACGCGTCATTGATGATCGAGAAAGGACAGGTCGTGGTCGTCGACTATCGATTGATCGATCAATCAGGGGATTGCCTAGAACAAAGTGATGAAGCATCACCAATGATTTACCTGCACGGACATAACAATCTCATGCCCGGACTGGAGAAGGAACTCCAGGGTAAGCAGCAGGGCGATCAGCTAGCAGTGACGCTGCCACCCGAGCAGACCTATGGCCTGAGGCGTGAGGATGCAGTTGAGCGAATACCGATAAAGTACTTGATCAAGCCGGGCAAGAAATTGATGCCGGGCATGCGAGTTCAAGTGAACACGAAGCAGGGCCCTCGAGATGCAACGCTGGTTAAGGCGGGTCGGTTTAATGCGGATGTGGATGGCAATCATCCCTTCGCTGGCAAAACCATTACCTTCGAGTTGTCAGTAAGACTAATACGTGCGGCGAATTCAGATGAAATCGCGCATGGGCATCCCCATGGGATCGATGGAACCTCCGGTCATCATCACTAGGTAAGCTTGTTCATCAATGAGCTGAGAGACTGCTCCGGCAAACAAGGCTCCGCTAGGGTTACGGCTGCAGATAGCTGCATACAAATGGGCTGGTGCAAACGGATACGTGCAATTAAAGGCGAGCATTGGAGTTGCGCAACGTTAGGTCACTGGTGGGCTGTATGACTGCGTTTCGATGGGTCGATAGGCTTCACCATGCTCTACGCCTCAAATCGAAGAGGGGCCTAATAACGCGATAAGCCCAAGGTGTTCGGTAAGCAGGGAGTGGTCGCTTAGCAAAAGTTTCAATCAATGACTTGAGATCTTCCTGCGATTATTTTCCCTGCCATCTCGGTGGTCGTTTCTCTGAAAAGGCTCTAGGGCCCTCAATGGCATCAAGACTGGACCGCCTTGCCGTTTCTTCAGGATAAGTGCGATTGAAGGCATCACGAAGAGAATGATCGAGGCCTTGCATGGACGACGCTTTGGTGGCCCTGACAGCCAAGGGCGCACATTGAAGGATGTCTTCAACATAACGCTCTGTCGTTTCGCGCAATGCGGCCAGCGGGACCACGTCATTGACCAGTCCCAGCTCGAAGGCTCGAGCGGCGGAGAAGTGTCTGCCGGTTAGAAGATAGCCCATTGCTGGCTTAAGCCCGATTTGTCTTGGTAGCCGGTGAACCCCAGCGCTGCCGGCGATTAGCCCTCTTTTTGGCTCTGGCAAACCGAACTCGGCATGATCAGCGGCGACGATGATGTCACAAGCCAGTGCAACCTCGAATCCACCGCCCAGCGCAACGCCATTGACCATGGCGATGATGGGTTTGGACACTTCCCATCGCGAGACGATGTGATGGGTCTCTCGTTCCATCGATCGCAGTGGGGCCAGCTCCTGATCGGACTGAGTGACCATCGAGGCCCGTTCTTTCAAATCGGCACCCGCTGAAAACGCTCGTTCGCCCGCACCGGTTATCACGGCCACCCATATGTCCTCACGGCGCTCGATTTCGTCTAAATGCTGGGAGAGCTGCCATTTAAGTTCAATATTGAGTGCGTTCATGACATGGGGTCGATTGAGTGTGATCCATGCCACATGATTCTGTACGTCAAATTCGGTGGTGTTGGTTTTCATTGAGCGCTCCCCTTGATAGCGCGTTTAAGATGGCAAATAGTCCGGCGGCCGGTAGTGTGGAAAGGTGTCCTGGTCAGACAACGCCCTCTTTAGCGCTTCAAGATTTTCGTATTCGGCAACGGCAGAGAGTTGTTTAACAGTAACGCTCATGAGATCAAAGCGGCCAGCTTGATGCTCCTCAAGTGCTTTGGCAGGGGTGATCCAGACCGCATCCGTCGTTTCCTCGCCATCCTCTATGCCCAGGGCCATGGGTGGCGCCTGGCCCACGAAAAATCGCGTATCAAATCGTCTGGGTCGGCCAGGTGGCGTGGTCCAGCGGTTGTAGAAGTTCAATTCGTCGATGGATAGCCGTGCATCGTAAGCCTGGCAGAGATCTATCATTGACAACTCGCCCTGGTGCAGCGACTGCCGAGTCTCAGCGATGGTCTTTGCGGGCAGGGTCACCCATGAACCATCGGCATGTTTTGCCAGTAATATACCCGCTTCTTCGAAGGTTTCTCGGATGGCCGCAACATAGGCTCCGAGCCAAGCCTCCCCGAGTGCTGCGATCTGCGCACGCTGGTGATCGCGGGGCTCTGAGACATAGGGCGCGAGGGCTGGATCAGAATCGCTAGCGTCAATCTTCCCACCAGGAAAGACATACATGCCGCTCGCGAAGGCGGCCTTTGTGGTTCGCTTGAGCATCATGAGTTCAAACGATTCGACCGCTGGTCTGGCGAGAATCAGAGTCGCTGCAGGCCTGATCTCGGTGCTAGCGTTCATCACTGGGAATAGCTGTCTTCAGGCCGAATTCCTGAACAAGCGACGCGTTGTGCTCTCCAAGCTGAGGCGCCCCCTTTTCTGGACCAACCACGCAGCTTCCGAAGCGCATGGGGATGGCAACGCTCCTGTAAGGCCCTGCCTCTCGATCGTGAAGTGTCGGGAATAGGCCAATAGCTTCGGCCTGCGGGTCAATGGGCACTTCATGCAGACCCAGGACAGGACCCCAAATCAAACCTGCTGCGTCAAAGATTGGGCCCCACGCGTCTCTACTCTTCTTTGATAAGGCCTCATCAACGCCTTCGGTCAAAGCCTGCATATGCTGATATCGAGACTTACCGGTGGCGTATCTTTCATCCTCTAGCCAGTGTTCTAGCCCCAGAGCCTTACAAAACCGAGCCCAGTCTTTTTCTCCAGGCATGTTGAACACCACCCAGTTCCCATCGCCGCACGGGTACCGGTTTGCGGTTGGTGTCAGCATTTGGTGCCGAGCCCGACGACGCACGGGTGCTTCATCAACAGCGGTGGTCGCATAGTCCGATGCTTGCGTCCACACTGCAGTTTCAAATAGCGAGGTTTCAATGGTTTGTCCCCCGCCAGAGCGCTCCGCTTGCCTAAGTGCGGCCAGTATCCCTGCGGCGAAGGCAAGCCCCGTGGTATGGTCCCCTTGAGCAGGCCTGGCTTGCGGCACCAGGCCCTCGTCTCCTTCACGCATGGCATCGTACAGGCCTGACCGTCCGAAAAATGCGGTCACATCGTAACCGGGTCTCCAGGCTTCCGGTCCGGTCGTCCCGTACCCCGTGAGCGTGGCGTGCACAAGCGTCGGGTTGACGGCGAATAGTGTGGCGGGATCGAGCCTATATTTTTCTTGCCGTTCCATCAGCAGATTGCACATAAAGACATTCGCGTGGCGGCAAAGCGTATGGACAGCCTCGACGCCCTCGTCTGTCGTGAGATCCACAATGAGCGATTCTTTACCTCGGTTGTCCACATCGAATTGAAGGTCTATATCCTTGACCGCTCCCTCAATTTTAGGCGGGCGTCCCATGTCTCGCATAGGATCACCGTCGGGGGGCTCAATCTTAATCACGCGAGCGCCCAAATCAGCGAGTATGGCGCCAGCGCTTGGTGAGGCCATCCAGCTATCGATTTCAATTACGAGTATGTCGTCGAGGGGTTTCACTCTCATTGCTCTCTAGTCTGCGTGAGGCCCCATGATAGGTGAGTCGACTGGGAATGGAAATGAGGCAAGGGCGGCAAGAACGATTAGGTCGGTTGTTGTTCTGAGAGGCTTAGAAAGCGGCGCAAAAGCGCTGCGTCAGACCCGGTCAAAGCTAGGCCCGTAACGAAACCACGGGTTGTGCGCCCTCGTGAATTTGATGTCGTACCGCCTCAAAGTTTGCGAAAAAAGGCGGTGGTTACTTCGAGGACTGTAAGTGGAAATGAAGTTGTCTATCGTGCCGACTCGTTGCCGATAGTGGCCCCTGACGGACATAGGGCTCATAGTCATCAAGCCCTCCGGCCGCTGCCACCTCATCCCCCATCACTGTGATGCGCTCAATGACCCGCTCGCCCTCAAAGTCGTTGATGACAAAGTGCTGGGTGCATCGATTGTCCCAAATACAAACTGTTCCGGGTTCCCAACTGTAGCGTACGGTGAATTTGGGAGAGGCCACCCATTTTGTGAGGTAGCCCAGCAAGATGTCGCTTTCTTGAGCGGTCATTTCGACTAGTCGCCTAGTGAAATGCTCGTTGACGTAGAGCGCAGCGCGGCCAGTCTCGGGGTGTTTTCTTACCACCGGGTGGATAGCGGTTTGTTCAGGATGGTTGTGTGGATGGGCGTCATGCAATGCTGTGAGCTTGAGACAGAGATCTTGCAATGGTTTTGAGAGCGACTCGAACGCAAGATAGAGGTTGCTCCACATGGTGTCACCGCCCACTGGTGGGCAGGTCACCATGTGCAATATGGACATCTTTGAGGGTTGTGATTGAAAGGTGATATCGGAGTGCCACTCATCAGCAATGCCACCCCGACTGGCTTCTAGTCGAAACAACTTGGGGTGCTGCGTAGGGTCCTGTTTGATGTTTGGGTGCCCCTCAAGCGGTCCGAATAGTTCACCAAGCGCCACATGAGAATCCACATCAATATCTTGGTCCGGGAAAAATAGCACCTGGTGCTCTAGGAGCAGCGCTTCAATGGTTTCAGCGATTTCCTCGGTTGGATTCCTCAAGGAGAGTCCAGTGATTTCGGCGCCTAGTGCGGCCGACAAGCGTTTAACGGTTGGATGAATAGCCCCTTCTTTTGACATGAATCCTCCCTGACCGTTGCCGAGCTTTAATACCAGTGAAATGAGCTACGCCCACCCAAGCCTAGCATTCGGTCCGCATTGCGATATTGGTTGGTAGCTGCTTCGGAGCATAGCAGGTTCAGCGATGTTTGCCTTAAAGGGGAAAGGGGAGGGAAGTAGGGGGGAAGTAGGGGGGAAGTAGGGGGAAAAGAGGTCAAGCAGTGGTAATACCAGTATGACGATCATTGCCTACTGACGCCCAAAGGTAGGTCGCCCATTGCATCGGTTGATACATTGAGGGCAGCCCAAGAGGCTCGGTTAGTTTACACTTTGCACATGCAAGAGATGACCGGATAACAATGCGAGCAATCCGTCTCCACAATCAGCAATTTCAACTCGATCACAACTATCCCATGCCGTCGGTCGACAAGGATGAGGTATTAGTCAAGGTGCGTCTGGCAGCGATCTGTGGGACTGATCTTGAGTTGGCGCGTGGCTATTATGAGTTCGACGGCGTGCCCGGACATGAATTTGTGGGGGAAATTGCGTCAGGGCCCGAACAAGGGCAAAGGGTGGTCGCAGATATCAACATAGGATGTTGGCAATGTAGCGACTGTCAAAATGGTCGATTTCATCACTGCAGCGAGCGATCCGTGTTAGGAATCAAAGCGCGGGGAGGGGCGTTTTCAGAGTATATTGCGCTACCACATCGCAACCTTGTTGCGGTCAATGGCGACATGCCGGATGAAGTAGCGGTATTGGCCGAACCCGTGGCAGCTGCGCTCCGAGTCTTAGAGCCATTTGAAGGTAAGCTGCCCAAGCAAGTGCTCGTGATTGGAGCTGGGCGCTTGGGGTATCTTGTAGCGCAGGTGCTGCGCAGTTTTGAGATTGAAGTTTTAGTCTATACCCGCAACGAGACCCGAGTAGCCCAGCTTGCTCGAGCAAACCTTGAATGCGTTGATGAGGTGCAGTCAGCTCATTTCCCATGGGTGGTGGACTGCTCGGGCTCCAAAGGTGGACTAGCACTGGCTATCGACGCGGTAGCCCCTCGCGGAACGATTACGCTTAAAAGTACGATTACTGAGCCGGTCCCGCTGGATCTTCAATCTCTCATGGTCAACGAGGTGTCCTTGGTAGGGTCTCGCTGCGGCGATCTAGGGAAGGCAGAAGCATGGCTGAGCGAGGGGCACCTTGTTCCTCCGACGTCAGCGCGGTTCGGTATTGATCACTTTGATGAGGCAATTCGCGCCGCAATGAGCCTTGAATGGCAGAAAGTGCTGATTGATCCGCAGTTAACGTTGCCGTCTAGTTGACCGCGTCCTGAAGGATTAGCTGCGGAGGCGTGCCGCCTCCATCCGCATCAATGATGAGGACTCGCTTTATTCCTTGAGCGGATGTGTCGATGGTCAAAGGGCCCGCTAGTATCGTGTTGCTAGAGGACTCGGCGACGGTTAATTCAAAGGTTCGCCCCGAGAGATTGTAAAAGCCCGAAGCAAGTAAGGTAACGTCATTACCAGACGGGGTGAAGTCGGTGATGGAACGTCCGGATTCGAGCACATAAAAATCTAATATTGATGTCGAGGGTGCGCCGTGTATGACTGAGATGACTACGTGGTCTGAAATTGGTCGTTTGGGGTCGGCGGCCAGTCCAAGATCGAGGTCATTACCGATACCGCTCGCGCTAACCAGCTGGAAGGCACCAGGCTGCACCCTTAAGCTTTCCTGACGGAGGATATTGGTAGGCTCGTCTGGCGGCGTGACATAAAAAATAGCGGTTCCCTCAACTGCGCTAATCGGCTCGGAGACAGCCAGGTAGGAGAGAGCAGCAGCTCGCAATTCTTGCTCGCTGATTTCGACCGCTACTGGGGAATCGCCAGTGGTGAGGCCCAGAAATAAAGTCGCGCCCTCGATGACGTCCTCTATTTGATTTGTACTTCTTTCGTATTCTGTTCCATTAACTGTGAATTGCGCGGTGATCGCCTCTGTCTCGATGACAAGGTTGTTACTTGCCAGCTGAGATAAGCCTTCCGCATCTTCGTTCTCGCCATCTGCGTCATCGACGGTAATTAGGAGCGAGGTCTCAACCCCGCGATCTTGCGGACTGATAATGAAGTGCACATTGTTGTTGTCGAGTGTCACAACCTCTGCAGTAACGCTTGCTCCCGAGGTATTGATCTGTGTCACCAGGCTCGCCAAAGTGTTGCCATCAGCTGCCACTGTAACCGTAGTGGACTGATCGCCATTAGTGATCGATAACTCTCCCGTGCCTATTTCAATGTCGGCCGACTCGAACTCAGTATTGACCCTATATCGAGGGGTGGTGGCAAGCCGGGAGACGCTAATTTCATAGGTATTGGCTTGAGCACTTTGGTCGATATCGACGAACACGGCAAAAGGATTCGAGTTAGCGACGGTGCGCGAGTAGACGTCGATGCTAGTTCGATCAGGAATCAAATTCATGAAACTGAGCGCGCTGGGTAGCGATTCGTTCGCAAACGGGAATAAACCGATTGGCGTAACATATAAGCCCTTATGTTCAGGGCTCGGTCCGAAGTGATCAACGAGCACAATGATGGGCCTGAGACCCGCAGCTGCTCCAAATTCGCCAGACTGCCAAATCAGCTCACTCGTATCTGCGTTGTAAGTAGTGATAGACAGCTCGGTTGATTCAGTGATGGAGAGTGCGCTCGATGTCGCGCCAGCAGGCAAAGTCGACGTGAAAATAGCTGTGTCTTGCTCGCCTTCAATAAGGTCGATCTGAATAGGGTCAGGATTTGATGTCGCATTGACGAACGTCAAATCGGTCGTGGTCGCATCGGCGGCGGGCAAAGCTGTGTTTTCCTCAATACTAAGGAGCTGAATGTTGTTTAGGGTGCCCGTTAGGATGACCGTAATGAGCTGGTCCTGGGGAACTAATAACGTCGTCTCTGCGACAGTTTGTGTTTCGCGGCCAGTCGCGTAACTGACTTTGATTGTTCGCTCTAATCCAGGAACAACGTTTTGAATGCTCGACGCGTCACCAAAAGGAACGTTACCTACTGATTGAGTTCCGTACTCGATGAAAAGAGGGGGCGCGTCTGCGACAGCGTTGAGCACACGAAGTCCTCCGGAGGGCGCCTCAGCAAACTTATCGAAACCTGGATCAGTCCCACAACCGCTGACGAATGAGGCCAAACAGAGAATAAGGAGAACACGAAACCGTGTGAGCATTTGCGTTTCTGGGGACCAATAATCGAGGCGACACCTTATCGGAAAACGTGGATTGATGCCACTAACATGGGCCCTTTTTGCGTCTCTCATCAAGCAGTTAGATAACGCCACGAAAAGCAATGAGGCTTGCTGTGACAGCGGCGTTCAGGGATTCAACGCCATGATTCATTGGAATAGAGCAGAGCCTGTCAGCGTGCTGTCGGCTTGTTTCAGAGAGACCATGGGTCTCACTGCCTACGATATAAACCACGCGCTCGTTCAGAGGCACGTCGGAGATCGACTGTGCACCGTCGCCAGAGAGGCCAACCAATTGATAACCCTGCTGCTTGAGTTGCGGTAGAGCGGCTGCGATGTCCGGGGTTCGCAAGATGGTGGCACGGAACAGCGTTCCTGCACTCGCTTTAATGGCGAGTGGGTCAAGCGAGGCATTGCCCTTCTGGGGGATGATGATGCCCTGCAAGGGAGACGCAGCCGTGCTTCTAATCATCATGCCGAGGTTTTGGGGGTTGGTAATGCCGTCCACAAGCAGCCATTGATCCTTCAGCGTGTTGTCTGCTCCTCGTGCCAGGTGATCCTCTAGTGACCCGTGGGCGGGGGTGATGATGTCGAGTGCAACGCCCTGGTCTTGGCGACCATTCTTGGAAATCCTGGACAAGGCCTGTTTGCTATGTCGTGCAATATCGACCTGCCGCTCTTTTGCAAGATGAGTGATTTGCTGAATGATGTCTGCAGGTTTGTTGCTCTCAGCAAGGTGTAAGCGAAAAAAGCTAAGAGATGGGTCTAGTAGCGCCTCAAGCACTGGATTTCTGCCATAGATGGTGATCATGGCATCTGGTCTAGCCTTGTTTGATCGCGGTTTCAACGGCAATGCTCCTTGTTCTCCCTCGTCTAAT
>Ga0181574_10002538_pt1 | contig 16521 bp, 12 predicted proteins | sample 101ome_24_FD_145600 | JGI IMG/M metagenome (GOLD analysis project Ga0181574, IMG submission 145600) | Coastal salt marsh microbial communities from the Groves Creek Marsh, Skidaway Island, Georgia - 101410AT metaG (spades assembly) | ecosystem: Environmental > Aquatic > Marine > Intertidal zone... | reverse complement strand
TCTACCTGCAATGCATACAAGACGGGTATGATTTCTACAAAGCCATTATTGATCCTGGAGAAATCCACTTGAACGAGCATTTCATCAAGCAGGGGGGTCACCTCCTCCACGATCTGTTTGTCCCCCGACAGGTAAGCCCCATAGAAATTGGCCAGCGGGATGTGAATGCAGACATTGGAAAACAAGGCAATCGTTTTGCCCTCGATGCCATTTTGTTGCAGATATTCGGCATCCTGAAAATTTGCATCAAATCGCTTCCAGCCTTCGAACGCATTTTCTGACGGAGCTTTTGGCCATCCTAGTTTATGGAAGTCATTCTCTGAGTATTTCCCCAGATCTTTTGTCCGCGGCCATTCCTGGGCCGGCAGAGAATCTCCCCAGGCTTTTCTTCCACGCCTGATGCTTGGCACGATGTCCGGATCGTATTTCCCGGCCAGTTGTTCAAAGGCAATCAGTTTATACATCTGCTGATAGATGTATAGCGGGTGCCCGTGGAATTCGAATTTCTGCTGTGGATCCAGGTAAGGAATTTGTCCCGGCAGAAACTGATTGTAATAGTCGAGCCACTTGGAATCCTGGCTCACATCATAAACCATGAGCAGCGAAGGCAACATTGTCGTGGCCGCGTGAGAGTCATTTTTGTCCCACGGTCCACCCGCCATGCGGCAGACGGTTTTTCCGTCTTCACAAAGGTTTTTCCAGCCATTGTCTTCCAGTCGCCCCATGACCTCGGAGAGCCTTGACTGGATAAATTTTCTGTCCTCAGGACTGGCCAGCTTTGATCGGTGAAAGCGCCACAATCCATAAATCGTGGCAGAAATCTGATCCCGTGAAATGTCCGTATAATAACTTTTGCCATCTGGATGTGGACCTCTAGGGACAAAACCTTTCTCAGGGGACAGGCCCGCCATCAGTTTGAAGCCCTCGTATAGATTGCGTGCCCACTTGCCATAAAATTCGTCCCTGCTTGCATCGTATGCTTCACAAAGGGAAAACAGCAGCTGCCCCCCCAGGAGACTGGTGTCGACAATGCCCGAGCCGTATCCATAGGGCTTGAATTCTCCTTTTACATTACCTTTCTTAATTTCTTCTGGTGTCTCAAGAACTGCGATGCCCTGGGGACCGTTGATGTTTTGCGTATACAGACACTTTGTGCCAGGGTGATAATATTTAGCCGCAAAAGATTCGACCCTGCCTCGGGCTTTGCCTTCGGATCCCGAAGCCTTGTTTCCTGCGGAAGTTTCAGCAGCCGGCACCAATTCTGGCACCATGACCAGAGCTGTCATCACGAAGTATGTTTTCAGTATTTTCATTGCCTGGAATTTCTCAATGGGAGATCACTTTTTTTCCACCATCAGGCCGTGATATCCATCGGCGATGATCATGCACCCTTTGCTTATGGCAATCCGGCCGGGATTGCCCGGGGTTACGAAATTTTCGATGGGCTTTGGATTTTTCGGGTCGCTTATGTTGGCGACGGTGACCAGCCCGGTGGAACGATCCGCTGCATAAAAAATGCCACTGTCGATGTTCGGAGTTCCCGGGTTCTGTCTGCCAATCCCCACGGAATAAATCTCAAGTGCATCGAGCGGACCCCGATCGCTTTTGTCCAGTAATACATAACCCTTCCGGACCGTAGCCAGGGTCTTGTCACCCAGGGCAATCAGGCCGTTTTTTGATCCAATGCGAACCGGAAAGTTATCACCGGTGGATACAGGAAGCGGCTTGGCTTTGAGGTCATACCAGTAGACTCCTCCCACATGCCAGTGTATGGCGGCGTAGCGGTCCTCGACCAGGCCGCGCATCATCTGATCCCCATACAACAGGCCCCTTTGCTGATCGGTTAACAGCGGCTTTACCTTCACCGGATCACTGACATCGAGAATGGAGAACTGGCTTCCTCCCACCTGGATGATAATGCGATTTCCAGAATCAGGCGTCTCGACCTGCCGAATCGGTTTTCCACGTACCTGGTAGCCGCCCACAGGTTTGTACTGGTCACCCCCCGTCTTTTCCCAGATCGAAAGACCGCCTGCACTCTCGGCCACATAGATACGATTACCGGACACACTGACGTCCATGGCGAAGCCTTTACTGGGCAAAACCTGGAGCAACTCTATTTCCGGCCAGAGTTTGACGATGTGGGTCCCGGCGCTGCCGCAGGCGACGGCGGCCAGGTTCTCACTGCAAAGATCCACAGAGTACACCTGCCCTTCCGGCCGATACATTTTCCAGCGCTCGGGCTCATAATCCTCCGGGGGCAGGGCTTTGCCGATGGAAGGTGCCTTGTCGGTTTCCGGGGTCGGGACAGCGGCCAGGCCGGCAGCTTTTACCACGTGCAGATCGGAGAAGCCTCCTGCCATGAGAATGTAGTCCTGTGTCAGGGCCAGGCCTCCGATGAAATTTCCGAAAGTACTTTTCCTCGTTCTCGGGGAATCAATACTTCGCTTGGGAGGTTTGCAGTGAGCTATTACTTGTAAGGTCCCCGGGTCGGAAACATCAACGACGAAGATCCCATTCCAGGTATCGGCGACGAATGCCAGATCGTTGGCGACGGTAACGGACCACATATCATTTCCGATCTCGTAGAGAGGTGGGAATTTGATGCGCGATACAAACTCAGGCTGAGCAGGGTCATCGAGACTGAAGACCTCCAATCCATGGCCCGCGCCGAATCCGGGATCACCGGGTTCTTTGTGTGCTGCGCCTCGGGAGTGATGTCCTGTGGCCACATAGACATAGTTTCCTTCGACATCGACTCCATCGCCGTAGCCATCGAGGGGACATCGCGCGGTGATGGTAGGTTGGCGAGGATTCCGTGCATCGACCACGACCAGCTCAGAGGAGGCCCACACGCCGACGTAGAGAAAGCCGTCGCGCGATACCACGGATTGGGCTTCTCCGGTTCGAATGAGGCTGAGATGTTGGGGATTGCTCGGGTCACTGACATCGATCAGTTCGACGCCGAAGTTCCGATGGGCGGCAAAGAGCACATCGCCAGCCAGCTCCATTCCGGTGGCGAACTCGACGGTGTCGTAGTGTTTCAGGAGCTTGGGCTGCCCGGGATTCTTAACCTCCACGATGAACAGGCCGTCATGGCGTGAGCCGATGTAGGCCACACCATCGCTGACGACCAGCTGCCGCACCTCGCCCAAGCCGCCGAGTTTTCCGAGCACCTTGGGCTCAGTTGGTGTGCTGATGTCGACCACGTGGAGCGCTCCCCGCCCTATGGCGTAGGCGAGATGGTCGATGACCACCACGTCCATGACGGGGCCGGTTCCGGCATTCGCGATGATGGGCAGGGTGGGACCGTAGTCCCTCTCTTCGTCGGCTCCCCGGGACGGAAATATCAGGGCGAAGAGAAGTAGGAGAGTTGGAAGGTATTTCATTGGACAAAAGGAGAGTCAGGGCAAAAGGCGAACCCTCGCTTCTTTGAGGGTGAGGGCCTGTTTCCCAGGAATTTCGGTTGCTCGAACGATCAGTCGAGTCGTGCCCTTCCGTAGGGTTACGGTTGGAAAGGACAGGGGGGCATGGCGGCGGACCCAGACTGGTCCTTGGGTTTCCACCCGCTTGTGATTGGCTTCTCTAGGTGTGGGAGGCTGGGGATCGTGAGCTTTCTCTAAGCGGCTGGAGACCTGCTGATCTCCAATCTCGAGTTCAATGCGAGCGCCGGTGTCCGAAGGAGCGCAGGCGTACATCAGGGTGATTTCGTAGCTTCCCGAATGCAGGACATCGAGATCCCAGGCGACGGATTCCTCCGTACTCATCCAATTGGTCACTGTGTCATGGGCCCAGCCGATCTTCTTCGTGAATTCGAGACCGTTGCTCAATTTGGAATCCTCCGCTTGCAGCGCCACGACTTCCGTGGTCGAGAAGCCGATCGGCAGGGCGGGGGCATCAACTCCGGTTGAGGTCACATCCCTGTACCAGGCCTCGTATTCTCGGCAGAGATCTTGAAAAAGACCCGGGTGCTTTTTGGCAACGTTCTTCTCCTGGCCCGGATCGGCGCTCATGTCGTAGAGCTCGTACCCCTGTCCCCGATTGGTCAGTCGGAAGTCTTGAGTGCGAACGCTCCCGGGGAAGAGGCGGTTGTCTCCGAATACGTTCTGGTGGGTGAAGATTCTGCGATCCGGCCAGGCGGATGGAGGGCCGTCGGTTGGGCTGGACAGCAGGGGGACGAGGCTCTTGCCGTCGAGGGGTAGGGTGCCAGGATTGGAGAGCCGGCAGAGTTGGAGCAAGGTCGGGTAGACATCAATGTGTGCTGCAATTTCCCTGATCTTGAGCCCCGCTTGGATGTGTTCGGGCCAGCGGATGAAGCAGGGAACACGGACGCTTCCCTCATCAATCTCGGCTTTCCTGCCTCGAAGGCCTCCGTTGTAGCGCGGCCCCTCTCCCTCGCCAGGTCGAGGCATGGAGGGGCCGTTGTCGCTCAGGAAAATGACGATGGTGCGACCGGAGATGTTCCATTCGTCCAACTTGTTAAGCATTCGCCTCAGGTTGTCGTCAATGTTCTCCACCATGCCGTAAACGGCGGCTAGTTCGTCGGAACACCCGCGGGCTGTGTACTTGGTGTGGTAGTGGGGTGGCACCTGGAACGGATGATGAGGTGCGTTGAAGGGCACATAACAGAAGAAAGGGCCGTTACGATGCTCCTCCATGAAGGCGATGGCCTGATCGGTGAGGGCGTCAGTGATGTAACCCTTGGCGAGGGCGGGCTCTCCGTTTTTCTCGATGCGGGCGTCGAAGTAGTTCTGCCAGGCGCCCCGGCAGAATCCGAAAAACTCATCGAAACCGCGTTGGTTGGGATGATAGGGGCCGTTTGCTCCGTTGTGCCACTTGCCGAACGCACCCGTGGCGTAGCCGTCCCTCTGAAATGCGTCGGCCAAGGTTGTTTCGTTGAGGCGCATTGTTTCTAGTCCGTGTGAAACCCAAGAGGCACCGGTTCGAAGGTCGTAGCGACCGGTCAGGAGACTGGCGCGGGTCGGTCCACACATTGGGCTGACATAGAAGTGCTGGAACCGAGCTCCTTCCGAGGCCAATTGATCCATCGTTGGAGTGTCGAGTTCGGTGTTGCCGTTGGAGCGGAGATCTCCCCAACCCTGATCGTCGGTCAGGATCAGAAGGACGTTGGGCTTTCCGACATAGGCACCCTGAGCATCGACGTCCGTCCCCACGGACAGTGGCACGAGCAAGGCGGCGAGGAGGGCGAATCGAATCTTATGAGTCATGCGGCAAGTGGCGAATTTCCTAGGGTGGGGCGGGCTCCCACTGGGCTGAGAGCCGTGCTTCTTCCCTATACGTGGTTGAAAGGTTGGTAAAAGTTCACTGTGAGTGCGATAAAGTGGTAAAAGCCCGTAGTGTTGAAGAACTATGAAAACGCGGGAACGGGTGGTTATTAAAGAGTTGCAGCGGGCTAGCTCGAGCAACCTGTGCCCTGCCTCCCTGCTGCAGCGACTGATCCCTGGGGACAGCACGCCTTCTTAGTTCGAAGCCTTGGAAACATAGGGCCAACGCCTCTCTCCGATCTTTTTTTCCGCCCCAGTGAACTTTTTCCCGCTCAGCGGCCACGTAAAGGGAAAGGCAAAGTTCCGCCCATCCCTGGCAGCATGAAAACACGGCTCTCCCTCTGCATCAGTCTCATACCCACCCTCATCGTCTGCTCACTCCGGGCCGAAGAAAAATTTGCCGACGAAGGCACCGTCACCGACGCCGTGTTCGCACTGGCCGAAAAGTACTTCGACGAGTTCCAGCATCCCGAAACCGGCGTGCTTTACGGAGGTCGACTGGAAGGACGCAGCAAGTGGACTTCGCCTGCCGACATCCTCGCTGAGAAACCTCACCCCTGGGGCTACGGCTCCCATATCGAGGATACCTCACTGCACAATGGCCACGTCCTGGCCGCCCTGCTCGACGCCAACAGCGCCCGGACCGATCCCTTCCTGCAGGCCGAGATTCGCCAATGCTTCGAAGGCCTGAAACTCATCGGCTCCCTCCCCGAAACGCATCCGAAGCCCGGCAAGCCGGCCCTGGTCGGGCTCGTCCCTCGCGGACCCCATGCCGATGATCTCTCGGCCTGGTACGACGACTCGTCGATGGACCAACACACCACCTACATCATCAGTCTCGCCCTCTTCTCCCAGTCCAACCTCGCCACCGAGGAAGACAAGGAATGGATTCGCCAGTCCCTCGGCAAGGTCGGGCGCCGACTGGAATCCAACGATTGGTCCATCAAACGCGCCGACGGTGAAACCCAGGCCCACGTCGGCTTCTCGTGGAAAAGCCTCAGTGCCGGCCACGCATCGATCCTGCTACCGACGGTCCTCGCCCTGCATGTGGGAACGGGCGACGAACACTGGCGGGAGCGCTACGAAGCCTTCCTCAGTGAAGCGGACCAGAAACGGTGGAAACTCTCCCACCCCGGTCCGCACGTGAAGATCAACAACCACCCCATCTACGCAAACCAGAATGCCTTCCGCGTGAACGCCTGGTACCAACTCGAGTCCTCACCCGAGCGCAAGAAGGTCGTCCAGGAACTGCTGGCCCAGTCGGCGGAGATGCAACTGGCCCGGGATTTCCCCGGTGAGATGTTCCGCAAGCTGAGACCCAACAATGACTGGGACCACTACCGTCAGGCCTTCCAATGGGACGACGCCGAGTTGCGTGGCGCCGCCGTCGCCTGGTCGAAGTTCCGCCCCGAGCACCTGAAGGGGAAGGACGGGGGGATCGGGGCACTCGCCCACGTCCGCTTCCCCCTCGGCGGCTACCACATGGTCTTGCAGAGCGAGGACCCCGAACTGATCCGGGAACACCTTCCCACTGCCTGGGCCATGCTCAGCACCGTCGACCTGGAGCAGATCGCCGCCGGGGAGACCCACTACCTCTTCACGGTCGTCGGGCTCCATCTCTATGCACTTTACTTCCGGCACGCCGAGCTGTTCGAATCCTGAGCACGGCCCGCCGAGCCAACTTGGTCACCCCAGTTTCGATCCCATGCCTCCGACAACGCCCCTCGCTCGTTTGCTCATCGCTTTGTTCTCCCTGCTTCTCACGGAGCCGACGGCTTCGACGACCCAGGCCGCCGAAAAGCCCAACGTCCTCTTCATCGCCATCGATGATCTCAACGACTGGGTCGGGTCGATGGACGGACACCCACAGGCTCAGACCCCGCACATCGACCGACTGGCCACTCGAGGGATCAATTTCCTCAATGCCCACTGCCAGGCCCCGATCTGCCAACCCTCCCGCACCAGCCTGCTCACCAGCACCTACCCCCATCGCAACGGGGTCTACTTCATCGAACAGGACTTCGACAACGCGCCGCTGATCGAGGACGCGATCACCCTGCCTACCTACTTCAAGCAGAACGGCTACCGCATTCTTCGCGGCGGAAAAATCTACCACCGCACGCCCGAGGGCGATTCCGATAACTGGGACGAATCCGGGGAGCGCCGTGGCTGGAACTGGATGGGCAAACTCGTAGGGCCAGAAGGAGTCAGCGGCCTGCCGGAGCCGAGCATTTTCGACTTCGGTCCCGTCCCCGTCGTCACCGAGGACATGAACGATGCCCGCGTCGCTAAATGGGCGGCTGAGAAACTATCCGAAGAAGGCGACCAACGCCCCTTTTTCCTCGCCGTCGGTTTCATCACCCCGCACCTCCCCCTCTTCACCCCGGAAGCGTTCTACGAGCGCTTCCCCCTCGACCGGGTCGATCTTCCCGCCACCCAGCCGGGCGACCTCGACGACCTGCCTCCCCTAGGTCGCAAGTTCACCCGCTACTTCGACACCACCCCCATGAGCCACCACCACATCACCCGACACGGGCTGTGGAAAAAAGCCGTCGCCTCCTACCTGGCCACCTCCACCTTCACCGACCACTGCGTCGGAATCGTCCTCGACGCCCTCGAGGCCAGCGCCCACGCCGACAACACCGTCGTCGTGCTCTGGTCGGACCACGGCTTCCATCTCGGCGAAAAGATGCACTGGGAGAAGCGTTCACTCTGGGAAGAATCCACCCGCGTTCCGCTTGTCTTCGTCGCACCCGGCGGAGACATGCCCCGCAACGCCACCAGCCGACGCCCGGTCGGCCTCATCGACATCTACCCGACGCTCGTCGAGCTTTGTGGCCTTCCCCGGAACGAAGACCTCCAGGGCCGGAGCCTCGTGCCCCTCATGAAGGATCCCGACCTGCCATGGGATCACCCCGTGCTCACCACCCACCATCCCGGCAATCACGCCGTCCGCAGCGAGCGCTGGCGCTACATCCTCTACGCCAATGGCGACGAAGAGCTCTACGACCACCACAACGATCCCCACGAATTCCGCAATCTCGCCGACGAACCCCACTACACCGAGATCATCGAGGACCTGCAACGACACATCCCGAAGGAAACCGCCCCCTACGCACCCCGGCTGCCGAAGCAGAAGTTCACCCAGGACTTCGACTGGTTCCAGCCCTGAGGAGTGCAGGCTTCGCCAACCTCCCGACGACCACCGGCGCCCCAAGGCCACCGACCAACCCTACGGCCATCTCACTTTCCACCGCCCGTCGGCTTGGCCAACTCCTGGAACAGTTCCTCGATCTCTGGCACCCCGGCATACTCTTCGGCCATCTTTTCGGCGGCAGCGACCGCCTTGGGGTAGGCGTGCCCGTTCAAACTGCCAACCGGCCCCACGGCAAGGTGGTCTCTCGAATACTCGTTGAGCGCATCAATGCACTCGGTGTAGCGACTGATAGGAAATTGCTTTTCCAGCCTATCCCTTCAACGCCATCACCGGGCCTGGGTTGGAGGGGGTTCAACGACACCGCCCTCATCGGGAAATGGCACCTCGGCCAGCCGAACTTCTACCACCCGACGAAATTCGGCTTCAAATATTTCATGGGACACCGCCACGGCGGCTGGCTCAACAACGATCCCGTTATGGAGAAAGGCCGGACGGACCAGGGCTTCACCGTGCTGCATCATGAGTGTCTGCTGGTCGAAGCCCTGGCGCTGAAGCCCTCCACCCTGTTGGTCGCCTTTTGCCCGCCCGACATCCGCGGGGCTCCAGCGCAAGCTGAACTGGGATCCCGGCACTGAAACTTTCGGTGACGATACGGATGCCAACGCATATCTAGAGGCCCGTCCCCACTGCGACGGCTACAGCATGACCGCTTGAGCCTCCCGCTCCCCCTTCAACCGAGGCTGGGTAACTGGAAGGCCGGCGGCCCTCTGCTCTGCCGGGCCCGCCACCTTCACATAGCTCGCCACGTCCGGAAGGACCGTTTTGAGTTCCTCGAGGATCAAACCGGCGCTCGCCTCTGCCCCTTTGCGATTGAAGTGGGTCAGGTCGCCTTCTTTGAAATTGTAAGTCATGCTCGCCTCGGGGCCGATCTGGTTGTGGTGCGCGATGCTGATTTGGTGCAAGTCGAGGAAGGGCAGCTTCAATTCCTTAGCCACGTCTTCGGCGGCGTAGGATGACAGAAGGGGCAGGACACAGAGAAGAAACAAGATCGCGATTCGATTCATAGCAGCGGTATTCTCAGAAAGTAGGGGAGGAATCCGAACGCGCCCGTAGACAGGGGATTTCGAAGGTTCTCCAGTCCTATCGTGGCGAATTCTGCCGGAAAAGTTCATTGTGAGGACGGAAAAGTGAAAAAAGTTCCCTCGGAGTGAACTTTTCGGCAAGATAGTGACACGTTGAGTAGTGAAACCCTGTGTCTTGCCATGGATGCCGGCCTAATCACTACATTTCACCCATTTTTGAACATCGACCGTTCACCTGACCTTGAGCGCCTGTTCCGAGATTCTGCTGCAGATCTCGCCGGGTTCTTCGCGCGCCGCAATGAAGGGAAGGAACAGGCTGATGATCTCGTCCAGGAGACCTTCCTGCGAATGGCTGAGGGCCTTGAGAAGGGGAAGCGACCAGACAATCTGCGGGCTTATCTCTTCGGCATCGCGCGGCATGTCAGTCAAGCGGCGTGGCGCCGCTCCTCGCGGGAGCCGGAGGTGGCCGATGCTGTGGAGATAGAGAAGATCGCTGCAGCTCACCCCCGCGATGACTGGGTCGACGCCGCCGGGGAAATGATCGAGCAGCTGCCCGCTCTGCAGAGGGAGATTCTCGACCTTCGTTTTTATCATTCTCTCTCCTATGCCGAAATGGCGGAAGCCCTGGAGGTGCCGATTGGAACGGTTCGGTCTCGATTGCACAACGCGATTTCCCTGATCCGAAAGCGGATCGAGGAAGAGGAAGCGGGATCACCCTGAAGAACTTTTTATCTCTGTATTTACCCTCAACGGATTTCTTTATTATGAACTCAGAATCACTGGAAGCCCTCGTGCTGGATCGAAGCTTTGGCGAACTGTCACCAGAGGCGGAGGAGTTGCTCGCTGCGTATCTCGAACTGCATCCGGAAGCCATGCGAGAAGTCGAGAAGATCGAGGCTTCTCTGTCCATCACCAAGGCCGCAGTAACAGCTCGATCAGACCTATTCAGCGAGCGACTGTTCAGCGAGGAGGTTCGCGAGCAGGAGGCAGCGGGGGCGGACAGGAGTTCCAAAATTTTGCCACTACCGAGTTTCCGGAGGGAGGCGCTTCGAGCAGTCGCAGCAGTGGTTGTTGTGATGGGGGTTGCAGTGGCTGGCTATATGGTAGGCAATCACGACGCAGAGAGAGTGGCAATTGGTCCTCTCGGTGGAGGCGTTTCCGGTGAAGGGATCGCTTTGGGGGAACCAGCCCAGTCGGTGGGCAATGCCGCTCCTATGCCGTGGGCCCAGTATCGACTGACCGCCTCTGGACTGGAGACCGTGATTGCCAACGCTCCGGTCGGCCATTGATCTCTCCAGTGTATCTACTCATTTCCTTACTGATCCTATTCTCGTGAAATCGATTCGTTCCATCTTCTATTCTGCCCTCCTCGCGGGAGTGACCCTTTGCCTGACAGGGTGTCTGCCTGAGGAGCGATTCTGGTGGGCCCCGGATGGCAGTCAGGCGGCGGTGGTAACCGAGGACCAACTTCGTTTGGTGGATGCTACCGGTGCGTTGCTGGCGAAAATGGAGGTGCCGGAGGAGTGGCGCGTTGTGCGAGTGGAGTGGTTGCCCGACAGCAGGGGTTTTCTGCTGCAGTCCGTTCAAGAGGTGGAAAGCTGGGGTCAAGTAACCGCTTTGGTTCCTCGTGACGAAGCGAACCAGGTTCTCGCTCTGTCGGCTGAGGTTCCTGCTCTGTTGCGAGTTGCTGAGATCCTGGACGGAGACGTCGGCAAGTCGGAAGATCCGTTTGTTCGCCTCGGCGTAGGGGAAGCAGACCTGTTTCGAAATGCCTTGACGCTTGGTATGAAGAAGGACCCCGAAACGGTGATTCCGGCTCTGGAGAAAGTTTCGAGAGGGAGAGGCCCACTCTCCGATTGGCGAAAGGAAATAGAGCATTTTGCGATTCATCGCGTGGATCGAGTCTCTTTGGAGGAACTGGCCCTGCCAGAACAACCGCTCCTTGCCTCGCTGCGCCTCCTGGGCCCGTGTCGCCTTTCTCCTTCCGGGGAAAAGCTCCTCTTCGGGCGCCGTCACGGCAGAGGCACAACGGTGGAGCTTGTGATTCACGATCTGGGTGACGGCGCGGAGAACCTCGTCACGAAACGGGCCTTTTCTACGTATGAGTGGGAATCGGAAAGCAGCTTGGTTACCCTGGTTCCAGTGGGACAGGGGGAGACTCTGGTAAAGCAGGTGCATCGCTACCACCTGGCGGAAGGGAGTAAGGCCAAGGGGGAGCCTTTAGCGACCGCTTTGGTTCCCTTTCTTCCCCACCTCGAAATCCTGGCGGATGGAACGGTTCTTTTCTCCTCACAGGGAAGTTCACTGCCGACAGCCAGCTCGGCAGTGGCTCCTCGTTCGTCCCTGTATCGATGGTCGCCCGAATCCAGCGCATTGGTCAGGGTGCCAACGGAGGCGGGGGCATTGCCTATGAACCTGGGTCATTTCGTGGCCTCACCCGATGGCACACGGGTGGCGGTGGTGGAAAGCGATACGGATGCCGTAGCCGTTGTCGAGGTTGCGACGGGCCGGGTCGAACTGGTTTCTCCCTCTCACCCGTACCGAAAGTGTCGGACCCTTCCTGCCTGGCGAAGCGCTGAAGAACTGTCCTTTGCTCGCTTTGATTCGGAAAGCGGCAGGGTTGAGTGGGTGTTGTGGAACGTGCTTACAGGGTCGAGTCGCGTCCTCAATCGGGATTGGTCGAATAAGGATACGTCTACCTGGATCGAAGAACAGTCCGAGAAGGATGAGTAAGTAGCCCTCTATCATTGCACTTCCATGAAAATCACAATCCCCCCCCTCGGTGTCTCCCTGCTGATCACGGTCCTCCCGGTTTTAGGGAAAGTTTCCGCGACTGCCAGTGATGATCCAGCGAGTGAAGCTTTTTTTGAGAAACGCATTCGCCCTGCGCTGATCGAGCATTGCTATGAATGCCATTCGGCCGAGTCGGGAAAATCGAAGGGAGGCCTTCTCCTGGATACCAGGGCTGCTTCGCTGGAGGGAGGGGATACCGGCCCTGCCATTGTTCCCGGGAACCCGAGCGAGAGCCTCCTCTTGGTCGCGATGCGGCATGAGGATCCAGATCTGGAGATGCCACCCAAATCTTCGAAGCTTCCGAATGAGCTCTTGAGCGATTTCGAGGCTTGGATTGCGGCAGGAGCCGTTGATCCACGCGAGGGAGATTCGGCCCCTTCGGCGACCGATGAGATGAGCCTTCGCCTCAATCACTGGAGTTATCAGCCGATCACTCAACCCTCTGTGCCAGAGGTCGAGGAGGCAGGGTGGCCCGACACTGCGATCGATCGATTTGTCCTGGCGCAACTGGAGAAGAATGAACTTCGCCCTTCTCCCGATGCGGACGCGCGCACACTCGTGCGAAGGCTGTATTTCGATCTGACGGGATTGCCCCCGAGTCCCGAGCAGGTCGCTGCCTTCGACCCTTCGAAGCTGGAGGACACGGTAGACGAGCTCCTCGCATCCGACGGATTTGGGGGCCGGTGGGGTAGACACTGGCTCGATGTGGTCCGGTTCGGGGAATCCAACGGGCGTGAAGCGAACATCATCTATCCCCATGCCTGGCGCTATCGCGACTACGTCATCGACGCGGTGAATCGCGATCTCCCGTTTGATCGGTTTCTTCTCGAACAGGTCGCAGGAGATCTCCTGCCTGCAGAATCGGAGGAGGAACGCGCCCGGCTCATGATCGCAACCGGGTTTCTGGCACTGGGGGCAAAGGGGTTGGCTAGTCAGGACAAGGCGATGTTTACGGCCGAAATGGTTGACGAGCAGCTCGACGCCCTCGGGCGCGGGTTTCTGGCCAGCTCCCTCTCCTGCGCTCGGTGTCACGACCACAAGTCGGATCCGGTGACCATGACCGATTACTATTCACTGATCGGTATTTTCCTCAGCACGAAGACTTACTTTGGCACCTGGGTCGATTCGGAAAACAATACGGGTGGAGAACTGCTTACTCTCCCGGAGCTGTCCGGACAGTTAAAACCTGGACACCCGATTGAAAAAGAGAAGGTCGAAGAAATGAAAGCCGAGCTCGCCCAACTGGATGCGAAGAAGGGCATGCAGGATACGATGACGGCCGGCATGAATGAAGAGCAGAAGAAGGAATTCATGCGGGAGAACTTCAATGAGGTCCTCCGTATGACCTTGCGGGATCTTTGGAGGCGGGGCGGTCTTGAAGGGAAACTTGCCACGGTGGACGACGAGGGAGAGTTGCTGCCCCTCTGCATGGGGGTGGAGGAGTCGGAGGAAATGCGGGACTCTCCCCTTTATGTGAGAGGAGATCTCAAGCACCCTTCTGATGCGGTGCCGCGTGGAATTCCTGCTCTCTTCGGGATGGAAGCGGTCGCTCCGAAGGATGGGGACAGCAGTGGCAGACTGGCGCTCGCTCATTGGCTTTCCGACGAGGCGAATCCGCTCACGGCTCGTGTCATGGCTAATCGAATCTGGGGGCACTTGTTTGGCGCAGGGCTGGTTTCGACTCCTGACAATTTCGGGCACAGTGGGGCTCTTCCTTCGCATCCTGAGTTACTCGACTATCTCGCCGTCCGCTTTCAGGATGGGGGATGGTCGGTGAAAGGTCTGGTGCGAGAGATTGTCCTTTCGAGAGCCTATCGTCAGAGTTCCACGTATCAAAAAGGTGCCTTCCAGAAGGATCCAGAGAATCGCCTTCTCTGGCGAGCCAATAAGCGGCGGTTGGACGCGGAGTCGATCCGCGACTCGATGCTGGCTGTCGCCGGAACTATCAATCTCTCGCCTCGTCCTGCTTCGCTGGCCGCCGAGGTGAAGACGCATTCGGTCTCGATCATTGGTTTTGACAAGAGCATTCCAAGTGATCTCGATGGTACTACCTACCGCTCGATTTATCTGCCGGTGTTTCGCGAGAACCTTCCGGATGTTCTCAGCCTTTTCGACTTCGCGGAGCCGAGTCTCGTAGTGGGTAAGCGTGCCGAGACCAATGTGCCGCCTCAAGCGCTCTATCTGATGAACAGTGAGTTTGTGTATGATCAGGCCAAGTCCTTCGCTGCGCGGGTGATGGAGTCCGGCGCAGCGGATCGAGAAGCCCGTATCCACCGAGCCTTTCAGCTCTGCTACAATCGGGATCCCGATTCTACAGAACTCGCTATGTCGAACCGCTTCTTCGAGCAGGCAGCGCCGGGCACAGAGGAAGACATTCTGACGACTCGTTTCTGCCAGGCATTGTTTGCCAGTCCCGAATTTCGAATTGCCGATTGATTCTAACCTGCTCCCAAAACCTTCCCGAGAAATAGTTCTATGAATCCCTACGCATCTTCCCGTCGCGATTTCCTTCAATCGAGCACCCTGGGTATGGGGTGGCTCGCCTTCTCCGCCCTTGCCGGAGGCACCGCAAGGGCACAGGCAGCAAGCACGCATTTCCCGGCTCGTGCCAAGCGCGTCATCTTTCTGACGATGAAGGGCGGCCCCTCACATGTCGACCTGCTTGACTACAAGCCGGAGCTTGCCAAGGCGAACGGCAAAACGACAGGCATTGCTGAAAAGTTTGGCGGAGCTCCTTTGATCGGCCCGGTCCATCCGTTTTCTCAGCATGGAAAATCAGGGCTCTGGTTGAGCAACCTGATGCCGAAGCTGGCAGAACACGCTGACGATCTTTGCGTCATCAATTCGATGCACACCGATGTGCCCAATCACTCGCCGGCATTTGTCCAGATGCACACCGGGAGTTTCCAGTTCGTTCGCCCTTCCATGGGAGCGTGGGTTGTCTACGGCCTCGGTTCGGAGAACGACAATCTCCCCGGATTCATCACTCTCAATCCTCCGGCTGACAATGGAGGTCCGCGCAACTATGGCAGCGCGTTTCTACCTTCGATCTGTCAGGGGACCCGCATTGGAGGAAGTCAGCTGCCTGCGATTTACGCGGCATTCCTCAAGAAGCAGCAAACGCCCGGCCCTCCCATGAAGAATATTGCCAATACGCACATGGATCAGAAGGAGCAGCGGGCCATGCTCGATCTGGTGCGTGAGCTGGGGGAGCACAAACTGAAGAAGGACACCTACCAGCCGCAGATCGAGGGAATGATCGAATCCTACGAACTGGCTTATCGCATGCAGTCTGAAGTGCCGGGGACTCTTGATTTCGCGAGCGAGTCGCAAAGCACACTCGACCTGTACGGAATCGGCAAGGGCAAGGATGCGTTTGCCCGTCAATGTCTACTCGCTCGGCGTATGGCTGAAGCGGGAGTTCGCTTCATTGAAATCGCGGCGCCGAAGCATTGGGACCACCACAATCTCCTCACCAAGAACATCGCCGAGAGTTGCGGGGAAACCGATCAACCCATCGCGGCTTTGCTCACGGATCTCAAACAGCGGGGAATGCTGAAAGATACCCTTGTTGTCTGGGCGGGAGAGTTTGGCCGCACGCCCTACATGCAGGGGATTGACGGGCGAGACCACAACCACAAGGGCTTCTCCATCTGGATGGCGGGTGGAGGAGTCAAAGGGGGAATGAACTATGGAGCTACCGATGAGATCGGGTACAAGGCGGTTGAAAACCCCGTTCACATTCGTGACTGGCATGCCACCGTGCTTCACCTGCTCGGCCTCGACCACAAGCGCCTGACCTACAACTACGGCGGGCGAGATTTTCGGCTTACTGAGACCGGCGGAGATGTGGTGAGAGAGATTCTGGCGTAGGAGGGTAGGGCAGAGCGTATCAGTCGGGTTCGGTTGTTTGTTTGGGCTCCAGTTCGACAGCGAGGTAGTAGAATACTTCCGAATCTTGGTGTTTGTCTTTCCTACATCCATGCCGCCATCGCCAGCCTAGTTGAACATGAATTTCCCCAGGGTTTCCTCGCTCTCTTACTTTTTTGTTGGGTGCAGGTCGAGGTGGTAAAGCCCCCCCTTTCAGGACATGGGTCGTTACATTTTCTGCCCCACTGAGGCTGAGGCATCTCAGCTTGTAAAATCGATTCCCGATCACGCTAGCCGTTTCCGGCTCACTGTGAATTTCTCATCGTACTCATAG
>Ga0181574_10002531_pt1 | contig 16548 bp, 14 predicted proteins | sample 101ome_24_FD_145600 | JGI IMG/M metagenome (GOLD analysis project Ga0181574, IMG submission 145600) | Coastal salt marsh microbial communities from the Groves Creek Marsh, Skidaway Island, Georgia - 101410AT metaG (spades assembly) | ecosystem: Environmental > Aquatic > Marine > Intertidal zone... | reverse complement strand
AAGGAAATACTGGGTGGATTTATGGATCTGTCTAAACTGTAAAGACTTCTCTGGTCGTGACAATTTAAGCAAAGATCGGGTTTGAGTAACCGAATAAGGTCCTGTAGGGCCTGACTCTCTGGCTCGGTACAACTTCGAGCATCCCGGTTAAGATCTTGTCCTGCCGCATTTTCTCTGGTATACGATTTAGCGCCATCTGGATTTAGCTGAAAAATCATGGTCAAAGTAAAATGGGTTAAAAACCATTCGATAAACTCCCGATGATGATGGCGTTGGGTTAAAAATTCGAAAACGTCAATTAAAGCACGTGTGGTTGTTGACTCATCACCGTGCATTTGGGACCATGCCAATATTTTAAATGGTCCATGACCCAAATTCACCCGACCAATTTCTTGACCGGATTGGCTCTTGCCAATAGCACAATAGAGGCCTAATTTTTTGGATCGCTCAATAACATCAGCCAAACGTTCAGGCGGTAAATAACGATGGTCAAAATTCGGTGATTTTACCAGAGAATATAGTTGAGAAATCTGTGATCCCGTTAACCTCATAAAACAAAGGTAAGCAACCTAATGTTTACAAAAGTAAACGTAGAATTCCGTGAATTTACCCAAAATCAATCCCTAAAAGGGCCATAAAATTTACAAATCTAAACAACATTTACTATAATATAATTTAATATGATCATAATCAGTATTTTAACTATAATTATATAAAGCTATAGATTAAATAAAATTGATGATTCATAAACAATATAGCGGGTTTAATGAATGATTTTGAATGAATTTCATTAATTTTGATCAACAACAAGGTTACAATGGTAAACAGTGTAGAATTCGCCCAAAGATTAGGCGAAATCCTGAAATTTTACGGCATCACTGCGGCCGCTTTTTCGGACATGGTCCAGGTCAATCGCTCGACCATTTCACATCTATTATCTGGCAGAAATAAGCCCAGTCTCGAGTTTGTTTTAAAGGTGCTAAATGCCTTTCCAGAAGTCGAACTTTTTTGGCTCTTAAATGGCCAAGGCCACTTCCCTACCCAAACCAAAATTGAGGATCAAAGACAAAACCCCGCTGTTGAAAAGGAACAAAATGCCTCAAAAACACTTTTTGACGTGCCTAACCCAACCAGTTCATCCGAAATTACACCTGCGGATGCTCAGATCCACCAAGCGCTTAATGACACAGAGGTGGAACAAATTGTCATTTTCTACAAAAACGGAAGCTTTAAACATTACCGTCCTTAAAAGGATTTTGACGAAATTTGCATCATGAATCACCTTAAATTACCCCTGGCAATCATTGGTTTGAGCGCTCTATTGACCGGCTGTTTTAATACCAGCAGAAATTGCGAGCAATGTAAAACTGGTAAGTTTTCTTTTTCTACCGAGGTCGGAGGGCGCATCGAGACCAGTACTTTTGTGCGTTTCAAGGATTACGAAGTCGAATACTTTCAAGGCAAAAGCGACACCTCAAACATTCGATGGATCAACGACTGTGAATACATTCTTCAAAAAAGAAACCCTAAAAACAGGGCCGAACAACAGGCCATTCACATCAAGATCACTAAAACAGACGAAATGGGCTATGAATTTGATTACAAGGCTGTGGGCGCTGAAAAAACCCTAAAAGGCAGAGTTAACCGCGTCAATTAAGCCTAGAAGAGTGAGGTTTGGCCTTGTGAATCGTCCTTGGCGTCGTCCTTCTTCTGTGGTTTGTCGCCCAATTCTTTAGCTGTAATATCCCCGGATTCATTGACTTCCTCTTCCTCAACCTCAATTTGAGATAAATCTTTTTCTGGCAGGACATTGACTTGAGCCGAGGAATTCGTGGCAATCGTAGAATCCTTTTGTGCGTCACCACCTTTCTGCTGAGTAGCCTCCTCCTCTGTTGATGGGTCTTCGTAAGGCAAAGCCTCAAGAGCATTGATCTCCAAAACCTTGTCTTTTGTCAATTGATTGCCCATGGCTGAAATGCCCTTAACCGTGATAAAAGACGCTAAATCAATTTCTAAATTGTCTTTTCTAGCTTTATTTCGCTCTTTGACAAAAACCACCTCTGCGACGGGACGAAAATCTGTAAAAACTTTTTCAAGATAAGATTTTGGATGGCCACTAATGACCAATTCTTCACGTTCGGGCTGTTCGATCATGAATCGCTTGACATAAAACAAATCTTTTTCCCCAGCCCAGTAGATCACGGTAATGGGCTTGTTTTTGACCCACTGTTCCAAGACAATCATGTCGTGGTCAAAATGCAAAGACATATCTGGCAAGACAGTTTTCACCATCCCGTTTTGTCGGATAATAAGCAAGCGGTCCTCTGAGGTAAATTCCCCTAAAAGCTCGCCACGTCCATCGACATTTAGTCGTTGAACCGTATCATCAAACCATATTTTACGGGGCTTTAGCGTTGATAGACCCTTTTCTTTGAGCTCAATGCGTTTCACGGCATATTTAGAAACAATATTGCCTTTTGAGGCCCTGCCTTTGACCAATATCTCAGAAAAATCCAAGTCCCATTTAAGCTTTTTAATGCTTCCTGACTTACGCAGTAAAACCGTCACCACCTCTGCCTCCCCATTGGGGTTTGCCGTAAAATAAAGCACCTTGGAGCCTGGATTTCCGGCACTTATATCGTATTCACGATCTCGAGTAATGCTCGTTACCGCAAAACGTTTTATGTACGTAGCGCCTTTCTTACCATCTTTATAAATCAGGTTGTAAATGGTTCGCTTGTCTTTTTTCTTCCAAATGGCCACGTGAATGATTCCTTTGCCAATGAAGGTCTTGTCGCTGACTTTAGTGACCATCATCTTCCCAGAATCGGTAAAGACAATGATGTCATCAATGTCGCTACAATCCGTGACATACTCCTCTCGTCGCATGCTTGTCCCAATAAAGCCCTCTTCCCTATTTACATAGAGTTTGGTGTTTCGAATCACCACCTTGGTGGCCTCGATATCATCAAATACGCGGATTTCAGTTTTACGCTCCCTGCCTTTACCATAATCCTTTTTTAAGCGATTGAAATAAGCAATGGCGTAATCAGTCAAATGAACTAGATGATCCTTAATCTGGGCAATTTGGTCCTCCAAAGCCTCAATTTTTTGTTGGGCCTTGTCGATGTCGAATTTTGAAATACGCTTGATGCGGATTTCTGTCAATCGAACAATATCGTCTGTAGTTACGGCTCTTTTTAAGTGCTTTGTGTGTGGTTTTAAGCCAACATCTATAGCCTCTATCACACCTTCCCATGTTTCGACCTCTTCGATGTCACGGTAGACACGATTTTCAATAAATATGCGCTCCAGTGAGGCAAAATGCCATTGTTCCTCTAAATCGTTGAGTTGATATTCTAAATCTCGCTTGAGCAAATTCACCGTGCGGTCTGTCGAGCGCTTGAGCATTTCATTAACACCAATAAACAGCGGGCGATTGTCCTCGATTACACAGCCCAAAGGCGAGATGGAGGTTTCGCAATTGGTGAAGGCATAAAGCGCATCAATGGTTTTATCCGGAGAAATCCCAGAGGGTAAGTGGACTAAAATCTCAACCTCAGCAGCCGTGTTGTCCTCGATGCGTTTGATTTTTATTTTGCCTTTGTCGTTGGCCTTTAAAATCGAATCAATCAAGCTGGAAGTGTTGGTGCCAAACGGAATTTCTTTAATCACCAGAGTACTCTTGTCCAATTGATTGATCAAAGCTCGAGAACGAATTTTACCCCCACGCATCCCGTCGTTATAATGGGTCGCATCCATTAAGCCACCAGTGGGAAAATCTGGCAAAATCTCAAATCGCTTACCGCGTAAATGCTTTATGGAGGCATCGATTAACTCAACAAAATTGTGTGGCAGGATTTTAGTGGATAAACCCACGGCGATTCCCTCGGCCCCTTGGGCCAACAATAGAGGAAACATGACCGGTAAATTAATGGGCTCCTTTTTACGACCGTCATATGAGGCCTGCCATTCGGTGATTTTAGGATTAAACACCACGTCTAAGGCAAATTTGGAAAGCCTCGCCTCGATATATCTAGAAGCCGCCGCATTGTCGCCGGTGTAGATGTTACCCCAGTTTCCTTGAGTATCGATCAAAAGGTCCTTTTGTCCGATCTGAACCATGGCATCAGCAATACTGGCATCACCGTGAGGGTGGTATTGCATGGTATGACCCACAATGTTGGCCACTTTGTTGTAGCGTCCATCGTCGAGCTCCTTCATGGCATGCATGATGCGACGCTGTACAGGTTTAAATCCATCTTCAATGGCCGGAACAGCACGTTCTAAAATGACATAGCTGGCATAGTCCAAAAACCAGTCACGGTACATACCCGTGACTCTGGTGATGGTCTCCTGCGCCTCAGCACCTTCGCCATCTGGTGTCAACTCTGGATCGATATGTTCTAATTCCTCGCTCATATCGACGCTTCGACTTGATCCAGTTCAACTTTGAGATTATTGATGATAAATTCTTGACGATCTGGAGTGTTCTTACCCATATAAAAACTGAGTAAATCCTCGACACTCATCGCCTTGTCCAGCATCACTGGGTCAAGACGAATGTCATCGCCTATAAAATGTCGGAACTCGTCCGGCGAAATTTCTCCTAGCCCCTTAAAACGGGTGATTTCTGGTTTTGGTTTTAACTCCTGGATGGCATCGATCCGCTCTTGTTCTGAGTAGCAGTAAATGGTCTTCTTTTTGTTGCGAACGCGAAATAACGGCGTTTGCAAAATGTAGAGGTGGCCTTCTTTGATGAGTTCGGGGAAAAACTGTAAAAAGAAGGTGATCAACAAAAGGCGAATATGCATCCCATCAACATCGGCGTCAGTGGCAATCACAATATTGTTGTAACGCAGATCTTCCAGAGATTCCTCAATGTTCAAGGCCGCTTGCAAAAGGTTAAATTCTTCGTTTTCGTATACAATTTTCTTGCTCAAGCCATAACAATTCAATGGCTTTCCCTTTAAGCTGAACACAGCTTGTGTATTCACATCACGACTTTTAGTAATACTACCACTGGCCGAGTCACCCTCTGTAATGAATAAAGTGGTGTCCAAAGTGCGATCGCTTTTTGAATCGGTTAAATGCACCCGACAATCCCTTAACTTTTTATTGTGGAGACTGGCTTTCTTAGCACGCTCTTTGGCCAATTTTCTGATCCCACTGAGTTCCTTCCGCTCGCGTTCTGCCTGAATAATTTTGCGCTGGATTTTCTCGGCGATCTCTGGATTTTTATGCAAGAAATTATCAAAATTTGTTTTGATAAAGTCGTTGACATAGGTTCTAACCGTGGGCATGGATCCCCCCATGTCTGTTGAGCCGAGTTTTGTTTTAGTCTGGCTCTCAAAGACAGGTTCCATAACTTTGATACTTATAGCGCCTACAATGGACTTGCGTACGTCACTGGCATCGTAATTTTTTCCGTAAAACTCTCTGATGGTTTTTACTAGGGCCTCTCTAAAAGCCCCTTGGTGGGTTCCTCCTTGAGTGGTGTTTTGACCATTGACAAAACTGTGGTATTCTTCGCTGTATTGAGTCTTGCTGTGGGTCAGGGCAATTTCAATGTCTTCTCCCTTTAGGTGTATCACATCGTAAAGGCGATCCTCGGCGGACATATTGTCCTCCAAAAGATCCTTGAGTCCATTTTCACTAAAAAATTTCTCACCGTTAAAATCGATGGTCAATCCCGGGTTCAGATAGACGTAATTCCTGAGCATTTTCTCGACATACTCATTGCGGAATTTAAAATTTTTAAAAATGGCCTCATCGGGCGAAAAAATCACCTTAGTTCCCCGACGCTTTGTGCTGCTCTCAGGAGACGGGTCCTGGGTGAGCTCACCAAACTCAAAACCAGCAGATTTTATTTGACCCTCACGCACTGATTCTACCCTGAAATAACTACTCAGGGCATTGACGGCTTTAGTCCCAACACCATTGAGCCCTACAGACTTTTTAAAGGCCCGGGTATCGTACTTTCCTCCTGTATTCATTTTAGAGACGACATCGACCACTTTTCCAAGCGGAATGCCTCGGCCGTAATCACGCACCCGCACTTCCTTGTCCTTGATGCGAATTTCGATGGATTTACCCGCACCCATGACAAATTCATCGATGCTGTTGTCCAAAACCTCTTTGAGAAGAATGTAGATTCCGTCGTCTGCTGAAGAACCATCCCCCAGTTTTCCGATATACATACCAGGACGCAGACGAATGTGCTCTTTCCAATCGAGCGAGCGAATATTGTCCTCGGTATACTGGGTATTTGACATGGATGATTGTTGAGTGGCTAAGATAAAATTATCATGAAAAATGAAAAACCCTCAATGGCTAAAGTAATTAACAATTGTACCGCCGAATTGTTAAGAAAAATAAGGCTTGGCTCGATTTTTAACCCAAGAATTGCCGGCTAATTTAAACGTTGAATCTAAAGTGCATCACATCACCGTCTTTGACGATGTATTCCTTGCCTTCCACCCCGAGTTTTCCGGCTTCGCGTACCTTGGCTTCACTACCGTACTGGGCGTAGTGATCAAAGGCGATCACCTCTGCGCGAATGAAGCCCTTTTCAAAGTCAGTATGAATGACCCCTGCCGCTTGAGGGGCTGTGGCCCCAACAGGAATAGTCCAGGCCCTAACTTCTTTTTCACCAGCCGTAAAATAGGTCTGTAAATTAAGCAACGCATAAGCACTGCGAATGAGTTTGGAAGCACCGGGCTCATCCAACCCCAAATCATCCAAAAACATTTGTCGCTCTTCGAACGTTTCTAACTCAGTGATGTCTGCCTCGGTGGCTACAGCGAGCACCAGCACATCAGCCCCTTCTTTTTGGGCTAAGACTCGCACACGATCCACATAATCATTGCCGTTAGCCGCGGCCCCCTCGTCCACATTGCACACGTAAAGCACAGGTTTATCCGTAATGAACTGTATGGGGGTGATAAACTCCTTTCTCAGGTCCTCATCTACGGAAACTGCACGAACAGAAATCCCCTCTGAAAGGGCAACTTTGACCTGGTTTAAAACCTCCTGTTCCTTCTTAGCCTCTTTATTGCCTGTTCTGGCTGCTCTGTGAACCTTTTCAAGCCTTTTCTCAACCGTTTCAAGGTCCTTGAGCTGCAATTCCATATCAATAATTTCCTTGTCTGCTTCAGGGTCAACTCGGCCCTCGACATGAACAATATTGTCGTTGTCAAAACAGCGTAGGACGTGCAAAATGGCGTCAGTTTCCCGAATGTTGGCCAAAAACTGATTGCCCAGACCTTCACCCTTACTCGCCCCCTTAACTAAACCAGCGATGTCGACAATTTCAACTGTAGCCGGCACCACCCTTTGGGGGTTAACCAGAGCCTCTAGCTTGATTAATCGCGGGTCGGGAACATTGACAACACCCACGTTTGGCTCAATGGTGCAAAAGGGAAAGTTAGCACTCTGTGCCTTAGCCTGTGACAGACAGTTGAACAAAGTTGATTTTCCTACATTGGGTAGTCCCACAATTCCTGCTTTCATCCTAAAAATTTAGAGGTTGCAAATATATCACATCCACCTAATTAAAATAGAAATTTTGGAAAATTAGGTCGGATCTGAAGAATTGGAAGGGCCCATCCAAGTACAAAAGAAAAAGGCTAAGACACAGAAAAAAGTGCTGGAAGAGGCCTACAAAAAGGATATTGAAGATTTAAAACCCCAGCGAAAGACATTGATTAAAAGGCTGGGCAATCATTAAAATACCGGCTTAATCGTTGTGCATGAAACGCTGTTTGGCCAACAGCTCCTGCTCAGTTTCTACGTTTTGATCGTCCGGAACGCAACAGTCCACAGGACAGACGGCCGCACATTGAGGCTCTTCATGAAATCCTTTACACTCCGTACACTTATCCGGAACGATGTAGTAATACTCGTCACTCACCGGGATTTGAGCCTCCTGGGCATTGACAGGCTTGCCTGATGGCAAAATCAAATCACCCTTTAAATCAGTGCCGTCACTGTAACGCCAATCGTCAGCGCCCTCGTAAATAGCGGTATTGGGACACTCCGGTTCGCAGGCGCCACAATTAATGCATTCATCAGTGATGATAATGGCCATAGCAGTTTGTTTTTCTAACTTTGTGCAAATTTAAGACCTAAACAGGGCTTCTCCAAACAATCCTATGCAATTAAATCAGCGCATCTCTGCCTTCGTTAAACTGGGCCAATTCATGGGTAAAATGACCACCCATCCCGACGAGTTTTCTGCAGATTTTGATCGGATTTACGCCCACAATAAATGGTTTGGTAAAGATCAAGTCCTGCATGCTTTATCTCAATGGTCAGTTCAATTAAATCACAACGACTTGACCGAGTGGACAGCGCAATATGCCATGAACATGACGCACAGTAAAACCATCGCATTGGTTTTGGCCGGTAATTTACCGCTGGTGGGGTTCCACGATATATTAACCGCGTTGATTTCAGGACATCGGATTTTGTGCAAAACATCCAGCAAAGATCCCATACTCACACGATTGATTTTGGACATGCTTGCGCAAATTGAACCGGGCTTTGTGCCATTTATTGCTTGGAGCGATGGTCCTTTGGCTAATTTTGATGCCGTTATTGCTACAGGAAGCAACAACTCAGCATTTTATTTCGAGCAGTATTTTAAGAATTACCCAAACATCATTAGAAAAAGTAGAACGAGTGTGGCGGTCTTGACCGGGCAAGAGACCCCTGAAGACCTCAATAAATTGACCCGTGACGTCTTCACCTATTTTGGCTTGGGTTGTCGCAGTGTTTCCAAAATATATGTACCTGAGGGTTATGACTTTCAACCATTTTTTGGTGCGGCATACACTCACAAGGATTTGGTCAATCACGACAAATACATGAACAATTACGACTACAATAAGGCGGTATATCTGATGGGCCAAATCCCTTTATTGGACAATGAATTTTTGTTGCTCAAAGAAGACCCTCAACTCTCCTCTCCCATTGCTGTTTTGTTCTATGAATACTACGACAATTTAGAGACCTTAAGTAAAAAGATCTCGAATATTTCGGATGAGATTCAATGCGTTGTGGGACAGGCCTCTGAAATTTGTAGTGTTGATTTTGGCCAAACCCAATGTCCCGGCTTATGGGATTACGCCGACGGAATCAATAGCATGAATTTTGTTAATTCCCTTTGAGTAGCGGCCGACCGGATGACAGAGAATTCAAACGGCTGAATTTTGTTAAAATATTATTGATAAGTTGTGTCATAGACACGGGGGTTTTCGGCGAAATTTATCACCTTTGTAACCTTATTTAATTGCCATGAAAAAACACAATTTTAGTGCAGGACCATCCATATTGCCTCAAGAGGTAATGCAGCAGGCGTCCCAGGGACTGATCAATTTTAATAACCTTGGGCTTTCGGTGATGGAAATTTCACACCGGAGTAAAGATTTTGTCGAAGTCATGGATGAGGCCTGTGCCCTGGCCTTAGAACTTTTAGGACTTGATAAGAACCATTACAGCGCCCTATTTTTACAAGGAGGAGCCAGCACTCAATTTGTCATGGCCCCATTCAACTTTTTAAGTCAAAAAGCGGCTTATTTGAATACGGGAACCTGGTCTACAAAAGCCATCAAGGAGGCAAAATTGTTTGGTCAGGTCCAAGAGGTAGCCTCTTCAAAAGATCGCAATTTTTGCTACATCCCGAAAGGGTACGAAATCCCTGTCGATAGCGATTACTTCCACTGTACCAGCAACAACACCATTTTTGGCACCCAAATGCACGAACTTCCAAACACTGAGGTTCCGGTTTTTTGCGACATGAGCAGTGATATTTTCTCTCGAGCAATTGATTACAGCAAGTACGATTTAATTTACGCAGGGGCCCAAAAAAATATGGGGCCGGCAGGAACCACTTTAGTCGTGATCAAAAACGAACTTCTTTCAGAAGCCCCCCGCCCCATCCCATCCATGCTCGATTATCGAATTCATCAGGAGAAAGGAAGCATGTTTAATACCCCGCCAGTGGTGGCGGTATATGTCTCTCTTTTGACCCTTAGGTGGGTGCGTGATAAAGGCGGTGTCAGCGCCATTGAGCAGCTGAATCGTACAAAAGCTCAAGAACTTTATTCAGAAATTGATCGAAATCCACTCTTTAAGGGATTTGCAGAGACTGCTGATCGCTCTATTATGAATGCCACATTCAATTTGACTACAGAGGAAAAAAAGGCCACCTTTGATGAACTCTGTCAGCAGGCGGGCATCAGTGGAATCAACGGACACCGCAGTGTGGGTGGTTACAGAGCATCTATCTACAACGCCATGCCTTTGGAAAGCGTCAGGGTTCTGATTGAAGTAATGAAAGAATTTGAACGCAAACATTAATCGATTTCAATATCGCATATCGCAATAGTCATGATAAAAGTACACGCCAACGACGGCATTTCAAACACAGGAGTACAGGCTTTAGAACAAGCCGGATATGAAGTCAGCACAACTAAAGTTGCTCAAGAGCAATTGGTTGATTTTATAAACAGAGAAGACATTGGCGTCTTACTGGTGCGCAGCGCTACAACGGCCAGAAAAGAATTAATTGACGCTTGTCCAGGGCTTAAAATTATTGGCCGTGGTGGCGTGGGTATGGACAACATTGACGTGGACTACGCACGATCCAAAGGACTCCATGTGATCAATACTCCAGCAGCCTCTTCAGCCTCTGTCGCTGAATTGGTTTTTGCGCATTTATTTGGTGGCGTGAGGTTTTTGCACCAATCCAATAGAAATATGGCTTTAGAGGGAGACACTAATTTTGGTGTCTTGAAAAAAGCCTATGCCAAAGGGCGTGAATTGCGCGGAAAGACTTTGGGTGTTATCGGGTTTGGACGTATTGGAAAAGCTACTGCGAGAATCGCTCTAGGTTGTGGCATGAAGGTCATGTATTTTGATCAGCACGTGCCATCAGCCTCTCTCGAACTGAGCTTTTACGATGACCAAAAACTCAACTTTAATTTAACCGCCTCAAGTTTTGATGAGGTGTTGTCCCAAAGTGACTTCATAACCCTGCATGTTCCGGCTCAAAAAGATTATGTCATCGGCGCTGATCAACTGAAAAAAATGAAAGCTGGAGCCGGCCTGATCAACGCAGCGCGTGGAGGCGTCGTGGATGAGGTAGCCCTACTCGAAGTGCTCGAATCACGTCATATTTCATTTGCAGCCCTCGATGTTTTTGAAAACGAACCAAAACCCGCAGTGCAAGTATTGATGAATGAATACTGTTCATTGACTCCGCACATCGGCGCAGCAACAAATGAGGCTCAAGACCGTATCGGACAAGAATTAGCACAACAAATCATAGAACTCACCACCTAGAATGTCTAACTTTGGGCCCTATGTTTGAAAAACTAAAAAAGCGATGGAACGTCACCAGCGACCTTCAGGTGACTAAGATTTTGATCGTTTTTGCCTTAACCGGCAGTTCCTCGGCTAAACTCACAGGGCCTTTATTAAAATTAGTCCCCGTAATCGCAGCGCTTGAACCCCTTTATTTTAATGTACTTTACGTCATAGCAACGCTGGTTTTATATCAATTTATCTTGCTTTTTATCGGTTGGGTGTTCGGGGAAAAGGATTTTTTTATCGCTTTTTTAAAACGTTTTCTGTTCCGCATCAAAAACTGAAAATTTCAGTTCTACTCGAATTCTCCATGGGTCAATTAGTCTAGAAGTTTATTTCGAACCAGGGCCAAATTGGGCCTAATTTAATACCTTCGCTTGCAGGTAAGAGAAAAATCAAGACCGTGATCCACCATCAAAACTCAATCTCAGAGCCAAAATCCTTCAAACGAGGACTTATATCCTTTTGGTTTATTATTGTGATTGGCTTGCCTGTGGTTGTCAACGCTTGGCACCGGCACGATCTTGATTCAATGCATGGTTCCTGTACTCAGGACAAAATACATTTCCATGAGGACCACATTGAGTGCGATTCATTTCACCAGTATTGTGTTCATTACCACAGTGAATCACCTGCCTACATCGTCACCGTTTCTGCAACTCCTGAAGGTCGACCAGTTCTCATCCAGCAGGAGTTGATCGTAAAAAAAATAATCTCTCGACGTACTTCGAGAGGACCTCCATCTGAATTTAATAGTTGATCCCAAGCTCGATTAGGTCTTTATTAAATTACAATCATGAACAAATTTTTGTTGATGCTGCTCTGCAGTGTTGGCCTCTATGCGCAAGAATGTCCTTATTCATTGTCAGGTAAAGTCATTGATTTACACGATAATTCGGCATTGGCTGGAGCGCAAATATTTATCGAAGAAACATCTGATGTCACTCTAAGTGATGAGCAGGGCGGGTATCGTTTTGTCAACCTTTGTCCTGGCAACTATACTCTGCTTGTAAATCACCCCGATTGTAATGGGATTCAAATCTCTATAAAGCTAAAGGAGAATTTAGAGAAAGACTTAACTCTTGAACATCACTATCAAGAACTCAATGAAGTTATTGTTCGTGGTGAACAAGGGATTGCACCAAAATCAGTTGGCATTCAAGTTTTGGATCAAGAACAATTGTCGGAAAGAAGTCATGAAACCCTTGGAGATGCGCTGAGCCGTCTCAGTGGGGTCTCAAGACTTCAGACTGGGGCAACCATTTCCAAACCGATCATTCGGGGGATGCACAGCAGCAGAGTTACCATCATCAATTCTGGGGTGCGCCTTGAGGATCAAGAATGGGGTACAGAACACGCGCCCAACATCGCCTTAAGTCAAGCCCAATCTGTGTCATTGATAAAAAATTCAGCTGCATTGCAATATAGTGGAGATGCCGTTGGTGGTGTGATCATCGTGTCCCCCGAACGCATTGCCGTGAAAGATTCACTATACGGTCATCTAAACTTAATGGGGCAAAGTAATGGCCGAGGTGGTTATACTGGTGCACAATTGATTCGTTCATCGGCGGCCGGTTGGTATACTCAAGTCAATGTCTCAAAAAGAAAATTAGGTGATCTTCAGGCGCCAAATTACCTGTTAAGCAATACAGGGGTTGATGGCTACAGTTTAGGTACTCGACTAGGGCTCAATCGGTTCAAGTTTGGTTTTGAATTAGGCTTTAGTCGTCTTGCAAACAATTTGGGTATTTTGAGCGCCTCCCATCTGGGAAGTGCGCAAGATCAATTCGCGGCGATTAATAGTTCGACACCACTTATCGTAAACCCCTTTAGCTACGACATTAATCGACCAAAACAGAATGTCACACATGATGTTTTTAGCTTAAAGGGATTCATTAAAACAAAAACATTAGGTAGGGTTGATCTTCAATATGATTTTCAACACAATCATCGTCTAGAGTTTGATGTTCGCCGGGGAAATTTTGCAGACAAACCGGCATTGGATTTGGATTTAAAAACTCAGAGTTTGAACCTTGTTTTAGCCCCTGATATTAATTTTATAGATGAATTTAAGGCCGGAATAAACTTTAAATTCCAAGACAATGTTTCTAATCCTGAAACAGGGGTAAAACGGCTGATTCCGGATTACTCACGATGGGATATCGGGGTATTTTTAGTCGGTGAGCGAGAATTTTCCCCCAATTTAATTTTGGACTTTGGGTTGCGGGGCGATTTTAGTCGCATCAATGCATTTAAATACTATAATACCTCCCTTTGGGATCAAAGAGCCTATGGGCTCATTTTTCCTGAGTTTTTTGTCAGTTCATTGGGCACTCAAGTGTTGACCAATCCTAAATTTGATTACTTAAATTTTTCATGGTCGACGGGAGTTAGATGGCAAATCAAAGCAGATCAATCGCTTCTTTTTAATGCCTCTCTAGGCTCGAGAAACCCTAATGTTTCTGAGTTGTTTAGCGAGGGCTTACACCACTCTGCTGCGCGAATAGAAGTGGGTGAACTAAGTCTTAAACCAGAGCGATCCCTTAATTTTTCTGTGACCCATGAATTAAAAAATGAATGGTTAGATTTGAGCTTGTCGCCATTTTATAAACGAATCAATTCGTTTATCTTAATGGAACCAACAGGCGTACAGCAAACCATTCGCGGTAATTTTCAAGTATGGGACTATCGACAAACCAATGCCGCCATAACGGGAATCGATTTGGATGCACGATGGAGACTCACGGATGAAATAACATTTAATCAACAATTCTCCTTAGTTAAAGGTTATGAGCGAGACTCAAAAAGACCACTAATAAATATTCCGGCTGCCCAAATGAATCATGAGCTAAATTATCAATTGACCCCTAAAAACAATTTGACAGTCGGAATTCAAAGTAGGTTCACTTGGGAACAAAACGAATATCCAGACAATAATTTTTTGGTGTATATACCAGAACTTGATTCACAGGAGTTATTGGACATTAGTACACCACCTGAGGCTTACCACCTTTTGGATGTAAATCTTAAAATGACGCTCAGCCTATTGCCCAAGACAATAAGTTATTTAAGATTCAGCATCGACAACTTTATGAATGTTAACTATAGAGATTACCTGAATAGTCAGCGCTTTTATGCCGACGACCTGGGGAGAAATCTCAGAATTTCACTCAACACTAAATTTTAATCATTATTTATAAAAGAATAGAACTATGTATTTTAATCAAATTTTAAATTTCAAAACCCTAAAAGTATGCTTCACCTTATTCATGTTGGCTCCATTTGTACTGAGTTGCGGCTCAGATGATGACGCCCCACCACCAGTAATAAATGAGGAAGAAGTCATCACAACGGTCATTCTTACTTTGACATCGAACAATGGTCAGGAAATCGTTATGACGAGTCAAGATTTGGACGGTGATGGCCCCAATGAACCCGAGATTACCGTTTCGGGGAATTTAAGTGTGGCCACCACCTACTCTGGAAGCGTTCGCTTACTGAATGAAACAGTTACTCCAGCCGAAAACATAACCGACGAAGTGTCTGCTGAGGGAACAGAACACCAGTTTTTCTATACCATGGGAGGCGGACTTAATCTTACAGCGAGCTATCAGGATGTTGACAACAACGGCAATCCCATTGGCATCCTGTTTGATCTCACTTCAACTTCGGCCTCAAGCGGAACGCTTACTTGTACCTTACGACACGAACCGCTTAAGCCAAATGATGGAACATTGAGTGGTGCCGGAGGTGATACGGATGTCTCGGTAAGTTTTCCTGTAATTGTGGAATAAATACCCTAAAGGCGAATTAAAAGGCATTTAGTGGATTAATCCATTCCTAAATGCCTTTTTTTAATGTTTAATTTGGGCTTTATCACGTACTGACAATAGGGTTGAAAAGGATTGTTTTTATAATACTCCTGGTGTTCGACCTCGGCCGGATAAAAAGCACTAAAGCCCTTAACTTGAGTGACAATTGGATTTTTGAAAACACCACTTCCTTCTAATTCACTGATGTAGGCCTCTACAGCCTTTCGCTGAAGGTCATTAGTGCAGAATATCGCGCTGCGATAATGCTCTCCCACATCGTGTCCTTGACGATTCAAGGTCGTTGGATCATGGGTTTTAAAAAATAAATCTAAAATTTCATTGAGCTCCAACTGTTCAGGGTTATAACAGAGTTCTATGCACTCGGCATGGCCCGTTCGTCCTTGACAAACTTCTCGGTACGCTGGATTCTTAATATGACCTCCACTGAATCCAGATCGAATCGAGAGGACACCGGGGACATCGGTAAAGACGGCTTCGGTGCACCAAAAACAACCCCCTGCCAAAATGATTTTTTCCAATTGCTCTAAATTATATGTTTGGTAAAAATAACTGATTAACCCGTATTGATCATAAAAATTTCATCATGTGGCCAATTGAGACTAAACTGATTTTACTTGGACGCATAGGATTAAAGCAGTAAATTTCCACGACAATTATTCCACAATGATCGAGGCCATTAACATCAAGAAAAAATTCGGTTCACTCGAAGTCCTAAAAGGGGTTAATCTGAAGGTCGATAAAGGCGAGATCGTGTCGATTGTCGGTGCCTCTGGAGCAGGCAAAACAACCCTTCTTCAAATCCTAGGAACGCTTGACCTTATGGATCAAGGCCAATTGACCATTAATGGTGTAACGCCTTTTGATCTCAGCCCTAAAGAGCTCGCGGAATTTCGCAACAAACAACTGGGATTTATTTTCCAGTTCCATCAATTGCTGCCCGAATTTAGCGCTTTAGAAAATGTTTGTATGCCGGCGCTGATTCAAAATCAACCCTTAAATAAAGCCAAAGAAAGAGCTAAATCCCTTTTGGATTATTTAAACTTGAGCCATCGATTCGATCATAAGCCCGGGGCTTTATCGGGGGGTGAGCAACAAAGAGTTGCCGTAGCTCGAGCGCTGATGAATCAACCCGCCCTCATCCTGGCCGACGAACCCAGTGGTAATCTGGATACCGAAAATGCCCAAGAATTGCATCAACTCTTTTTCGATTTGAGAAAAACATTTGATCAAACCTTTATCGTAGTCACGCACAACAAAGCCCTCGCTCAAATGGCAGACCGCCAACTGATCATGGAAAATGGTAATTTCATCAAATAATGACCGCATTCCAAGGAGTAAAGGAATT
>Ga0181574_10002529_pt1 | contig 16557 bp, 28 predicted proteins | sample 101ome_24_FD_145600 | JGI IMG/M metagenome (GOLD analysis project Ga0181574, IMG submission 145600) | Coastal salt marsh microbial communities from the Groves Creek Marsh, Skidaway Island, Georgia - 101410AT metaG (spades assembly) | ecosystem: Environmental > Aquatic > Marine > Intertidal zone... | reverse complement strand
GTTGTCGTGGTCGGCCAGTTTGTCTTCTTCAGTCCATCGCGCGCCCACCGTGAGTCGCAGTTTGGACGTGATGTCGTAGGTGCCCTCGCCAAAGACCGAAAACGCGTCGACCTCTTGGTAATGATAGAACCCCGTAACTCGGCCGCCTAATAGATCAGCATTGCCATCCATGGTGTATTCGCTGTTGAAGTAGAACAGACCGGCAACGAAGTTAAATGGTCCGTCAAATTGGCTTTGCGCCCGCAGCTCTTGAGAGAACTGCTCATAGGTACCGGGTCTGTAAGGTGTGAAGAGCAAAATCGGGGCGCCGGAGTTTTCGATGTCCAGCAACTCGTCGAAATCCTGCACGGCAGTAATCGAAGTCAGATTAAAGTTGCCGATGTCCCAATTGATTTCGCCGATCAGGTTATGCCCCTCGATCGAGCTAAGAAAAGGAATGGGGGAGTAGCTCTCGGTGTAGTCCTTCTGGGCGGAGAGATCGGCCGATGCGGACCCACATGCCACAGGGTTTACCAGCACACAGAACAGATCTGTCTCGCGCGGATCGTCTGTTGACTGATTGAGCAATTCCGGTGGATGGCTTTGGTCGTCGTAAAAGTCGAAGGTGAACAGTGCTTCAAAATTATCAGTAGGCGTGAACAGCAGTGAGCCGCCAAACTGAGTCAGATCCCGTCCGTCAACGTCTTCTCCTCGCGTGACGTTGTACTGGAAGGTATTGTTGTCGAGGCTTCGACCGGTAATCTTCGCTGCCAGCACGTCGGGAATGATCGGCAAGTTAACAACGGCTTTGAGGTCTACGTGGTCGTAGCGACCGATATCAGCCATTAACTTTGCGCCAAATTCACCCGTCGGGCGAGTGCGCTTGATATTGACGGCGCCGGCAATGGTATTGCGTCCAAAAAGCGTACCCTGTGGGCCGCGTAGTACTTCGACTGAGGCCACATCAAAGAAATCGACATTAGCGCCCGCGTTAGTACCCATGAACATGCCATCAATCGACACGCCGACAGCGGGTTCAAAGCTTTTCTCTAGATCGTCAAAGGACAGCCCCCGAATTGAGGCACTGAGCGCGCCTCCCGCAAACGCCATGATGGTGAATTCAACATTGGGAACATATTTCTCAATGTCCAGCATGCTCATGATGTTGTTGTCTTCCATGAAGTTACCGCTTAGTGCGGTTACGGCAACCGGGACATCTTGCACTGACTCTTGGCGATAGCGGGCGGTTACCACGACTTCTTCGAGGCCGCCACTCTCGGCCTGGGCATAGCTAGCGGTGGAATAACTGGTGCTGGAACTGGCGGCGACCATTGCCAGTGCCAAAGGCAACTTTTGAAAGCGCTTCATTTGAGATTTCCTTTGGGTATTGAGGGCTGAATGTTATGGGGGACCCGATATGACTTCTGCGAGTTCTTTTAATAAGCGCTTATCACACGGACCATAAAAAAATCATGACAGTCTGTTTTTTTTGTTGTCAATAGAGTTGTCAGATATGACCTTAATTCGCATCGGGGCTAAGCGCTCGCCGCTTCCGGGCTGGCCTTGCGGGTGGCCGAAGTGCCGCCGCTAGGCCCTTGCCGCGTTGGGCCCAGTCTTTCCGGTTTGTGAGAAAAGTCGCAATTCCCCTAAAGCCTAATACACAGGCGGTTTTTTTGTTGACACCCCTGATCCCCATCCGTAGACTTCGCTCTCTTTTTTCGGGGCCCCTCGCGGGTACCGGCTGTTTTAAGGAGTAGTAACGTGCAAAGCCAGCGCATCCGTATTCGCTTGAAAGCGTTTGATCACAAGTTGATCGACGCGTCGACACAGGAAATTGTCGAGACTGCCCGCCGCACCGGCGCACAGGTTCGAGGCCCGATTCCCTTACCGACAAAAAAAGAGAAATTTACTATTTTGATTTCTCCGCATGTGAATAAAGATGCGCGCGATCAGTACGAGATCCGCACGCACAAACGTCTCCTCGATATCGTCGAGCCCACCGAGAAAACGGTTGATGCTCTGATGAAACTTGATCTGGCTGCGGGCGTAGAAGTCCAAATCAGTCTGGGTTGAGGACAATTTAGTAGAAGTAGCCTGCCCGGTTTGCCGGGTGTGTAACGTCCGATTCAATCGGTAATGCGAATGTGTCGGGCGGCCATAGAGGGTTGAGCCCCGTACACTGTGAGGTTTAAGCCATGACTATTGGTTTAGTCGGCCGAAAATCGGGAATGACGAGAGTCTTCACCGAGGACGGCGCATCAGTACCAGTGACCGTAGTGGAAATTACTCCAAACCGCGTCACTCAAATCAAAGAGCTTGAGACCGATGGGTATCGAGCGATTCAGGTCACAGCGGGTAGCCGCAAGGCCTCGAAAGTCAGCAAGCCAGAAGCCGGGCACTTTGCCAAGGCGGGTGTAGCCGCGGGCGAAGGTCTGTGGGAGTTCCGTCTGGATGCCTCTGACGAGGCGTTTGAGGTGGGGTCAGAGCTGACCGTAGAACGGTTTGAGCAAGGTCAGAAGGTCGATGTCGCTGGTCGCTCCAAGGGGAAAGGGTTTCAGGGCGTAGTGAAGCGCTGGAATTTCCGAACTCAGGACGCGACTCACGGTAATTCGCTGTCGCACAGGGCGCCGGGTTCGATTGGCCAATGCCAAACCCCGGGCCGCGTGTTCAAGGGCAAGAAGATGTCCGGGCACATGGGTGACGAGCGTGTGACGACACAGGGACTTGAGGTCATTCGCGTCGATGTTGAGCGAAATTTGCTGCTCATCAAGGGTGCGGTGCCGGGCGCTCCGGGTGGCGAAGTGATTGTTCGTCCGACAGGCAAAGCGGCGGGCCGCAGCCCGTCCCAGTCGTGAGTAGCGGGGGCGAGACGTGGAATTAAGTGTAGTCAAGCCGGGAAACAAGGCAGCAGGAACCGTTGCGGTTTCTGAGGCCAACTTCGCCCGCGAGTACAACGAGGCGCTGGTCCATCAGGTTGTGACGGCCTACTTGTCCGGTGCGCGACAGGGAACACGGGCGCAAAAGACGCGTTCCGAGGTTGCTGGCGGTGGCAAAAAGCCGTGGCGACAAAAAGGGACTGGCCGAGCCCGCGCGGGCACGATCCGGTCACCGATCTGGCGATCTGGTGGCGTGACGTTTGCTGCGAAGCCTCAGGATCACTCGCAAAAGGTTAATCGCAAGATGTACCGCGCAGCGATGCGCTCCATCTTGTCTGAGCTGGCGCGTTCTGATCGCTTGATGATCGTTGAGTCGCTGGATGTCGAGCAGCCGAAGACCAAGTTGCTGGTCGAGGCACTGAAGGGTTATGGCGTTGACAACGTGCTGATTGTGGCGGATGGCGTGGACAAGAACCTCTATCTGGCCTCCCGCAACCTGCACAAGGTTGATGTGCGGGATGTTGAGGGTGCCGACCCGGTGAGTCTGATTGCCTATGACAAGGTCATGATCACTGTGGATGCAATCAAGAAGTTTGAGGAGACGTTGGCATGAATCAGGAGCGCGTTTTTCAGATCCTGCTGGGGCCACATGTCTCTGAAAAATCGGCCATTGTGGCTGAGCAGAACAACCAGTATGTGTTTCGGGTTTGCCTTGATGCCACCAAGGACGAGATTCGTCAGTCCGTGGAGCAGCTTTTCAAAGTGGACGTAAGCGATGTGCAGACCCTGCGGGTTAAAGGCAAGACCAAGCGCAATCGCTACGGATTAAGCAAGCGACCCTCATGGAAGAAAGCGTACGTGCGGGTGGAGCAAGGTCAGGAAATTGACTTTGCGTCGTTTAGCTGAGGTATCGAGTCATGGCAGTCGTAAAGAGTAAACCCACATCAGCAGGGCGCCGCCACCAGGTCAAGGTGGTGACCGCGGGCTTGCACAAAGGCAAACCTCATGGTCCGCTCCTCGAGAAGAAATCCAAGACCGGCGGCCGCAACAATCTCGGTCGCATCACAACCCGCCATATCGGCGGTGGCCACAAGCAGCACTACCGAAAGATTGATTTCAAGCGCACCAAGGACGGCATCCCCGCCAAGGTTGAACGCATTGAGTACGACCCCAACCGCACTGCGCACATCGCCCTGCTGCTATACGCAGACGGCGAGCGCCGCTACATCATTGCGCCCAAGGGCATCCAGTCTGGTGACGTGCTTCAGTCAGGGTCTGCAGCCCCGATCAAAGCCGGGAACTGTCTCCCCGTTCGCAATATCCCCGTAGGATCCGTGATCCACGCGATTGAGCTCAAGCCGGGCAAAGGGGCGCAAATGGCGCGCTCCGCCGGTGCTTCGGTTCAGTTGGTTGCCCGCGAGGGGCAGTACGCCACGGTTCGATTGCGGTCTGGCGAAATGCGCAAAGTCCCAATCGACTGTCGCGCAACCTTGGGAGAGGTGTCCAATTCAGAACACAGCCTTCGCAAGTTGGGCAAAGCCGGTGCTGCGCGCTGGCGCGGAGTACGTCCAACGGTTCGCGGCGTTGCGATGAACCCGGTCGATCACCCCCACGGTGGTGGTGAGGGTAAGACCTCGGGTGGACGCCATCCGGTGACGCCCTGGGGCGTGCCGACCAAGGGCTACAAGACACGTAAGAACAAGCGCACCGACGGCATGATTGTTCGCCGTCGCGGCAAGAAGTAATCGGTGAGGAGAGCAATACAGTGCCCCGTTCATTAAAGAAAGGCCCTTTCATCGACCTCCACTTGATGAAAAAAGTTGAGGCGGCGGTGGAGGCTAATGATCGCCGACCGATTAAAACCTGGTCTCGTCGGTCTATGGTTTCTCCCAATATGGTCGGTTTGACCATTGCAGTTCACAACGGTCGCCAGCACGTGCCCGTTCTGATTAATGAGGACATGGTAGGCCACAAGCTTGGTGAGTTTGCCGTTACCCGAACCTTCAAGGGCCACATTGTGGACAAGAAGGCGAAGCGCTAGGCCCGGGTGGAGAGAGAAATGGAAGTAGCAGCCAAATTAAGAGCAGCACGCATCTCCGCGCAGAAGGCGCGCCTTGTGGCCGATCAGGTCCGGGGCAAGCCTGTTGGAGAGGCCCTGAATGTACTGGAGTTCAGCAATAAGAAGGCCGCAGCGATCGTGCGCAAGGTGCTGAATTCGGCGATTGCCAACGCAGAGAATAACGAAGGCGCCGACGTGGACGAGCTCCGTGTGTCCACTATTTATGTCGACGAGGGATTCACCATGAAGCGCCTGCGCCCGCGCGCAAAAGGACGTGGTGACCGAATTTTTAAGCGCACTTGCCATATTACGGTCAAGGTCGCGGATAGCGAGAGCTGAGGAGACGGCCGCATGGGTCAAAAGGTACATCCAACCGGTATCCGCTTAGGCGTAGTCAAGGACCACAATTCGGTCTGGTATGCCGACAGCAAAACGTATGCGAAGAACCTGATCAATGACATTCAGGTCCGCGAATACATTTTGAAAAAACTGGATGCCGCTTCGGTCAGTCGCGTCAAGATAGAACGGCCGGCACAGACTGCGCGCATTACGATTTTTACTGCCCGACCCGGCATTGTGATCGGCAAGAAAGGCGAGGATGTGGACGGTCTGCGCAAGGATCTATCGGACAAGATGGGCGTGCCGGTTCACATCAACATTGAAGAAATACGTAAGCCCGACCTGGATGCACGTCTGGTTGCGCAAAATGTGGCTCAGCAGCTGGAGCGCCGGGTGATGTTCCGGAGAGCAATGAAGCGTGTTGTCCAGAACGCGATGCGCCAGGGTGCTGAGGGCATCAAGGTGCAGGTGGGTGGCCGTTTGGGCGGTGCGGAAATTGCGAGATCCGAATGGTATCGCGAGGGTCGTGTGCCGCTCCATACCCTGCGTGCAGACATTGATTACGCGACCTACGAGGCACACACCACCTACGGTGTGATCGGCGTAAAGGTATGGATTTTTAAAGGTGAGGTAATCGGTGAGGGCGAAGAGGCCTGAAGGTCCTCTGAGAGTCACTGAATATCTGATTGAGGAAGTAGAAGATGTTGCAACCGAAACGGACCAAGTTCCGCAAGACCCAGAAGGGCCGCAACCGCGGGCTCGCTGAGCGTGGAAGCAAGGTGAGTTTTGGCGAGTACGCGCTCAAGTCAACTGGTCGGGGCCGCATTACCGCCCGGCAGATTGAGGCTGCGCGTCGTGCCATGACCCGTCACATCAAGCGTGGCGGGAAAATTTGGATCCGCATTTTTCCTGACAAGCCGATTACCGGTAAGCCGTTGGAAGTGCGTCAGGGCAAGGGCAAGGGCAACGTCGAGTATTGGGTAGCGCAGATCCAGCCGGGTCGCGTGTTGTACGAAGTTGAGGGTGTGTCCGAGCAACTGGCGCGAGAGGCATTTGAGCTCGCGGCGGCCAAGCTGCCGGTGCAAACCACGTTTGTTAAGCGGTCGGTGATGTGATGAAAGTCAGTGAGATGCGAGACAAGTCCGTAGACGAATTGAACCAGCATCTGCTCTCCCTGCGAGAGGAGCAGTTCAAGCTTCGGATGGCAAAGGCAACGGGCCAGCTTGGCCAGAGTCACCTGCTCAAGCAGACAAAGCGGGATATCGCGCGCGTAAAAACCGTGCTGCAACAGAAGGCGGAACAGTAATGGCATCAACTGAAAGTCAGACCCGCACCCTGCAGGGGCGAGTGGTCAGCGACAAGATGGACAAGACCATCACGGTCAAGATAGAGCGCCGTGTAAAGCATCCTGTTTATGGCAAGTACATTACCCGTTCCTCGAAGGTGCATGCGCACGACGAGGAAAACAAAGCTGGCATGGGCGATACCGTGTTGGTTGCTGAGTCGCGGCCGCTGTCTAAGAGCAAGAGCTGGACCCTGGTAGAGATTGTGGAGACTGCGACTCAGATTTGAGTGGTGGCCGGTATAAGCGGGCGGCAAGGGCCGTTGGTGGAGTAAAGAGAAATGATTCAGACGCAGTCTTATCTGGAAGTAGCCGATAACAGCGGAGCACGCCGTGTGATGTGCATCAAGGTGCTGGGTGGCTCCAAGCGTCGTTATGCCCGCGTGGGTGACTTGATCAAGGTCACCGTGAAGGAAGCCATTCCTCGTGGCAAGGTCAAGAAGGGTCAGGTAATCACTGCGGTGGTTGTGCGTACCAAAAAGGGCGTGCGTCGACCCGACGGCTCGCTGATCAAGTTTGACGAGAACGCTGCGGTGCTACTGAACGCTCAGGACGCGCCAATCGGTACGCGTATTTTTGGTCCAGTCACGCGCGAACTTCGTGGCGAGAAATTCATGAAAATCATTTCCCTTGCGCCGGAAGTGATCTGAGCAAGGCAATAGAGGGTCAGGTAATGGCGAAGCTCAAGCGGGATGACGAAGTGATCGTGATCGCCGGAAAAGACAAAGGTAAGCGTGGCACGGTCCGTCGCGTCATAGACAGCGATCGTGTCGTGGTAAGCGGTGTGAACATGATCAAGAAGCACACCAAGCCCAATCCCCAGGCCGGTGTTGCCGGCGGGATCGTTGAGCAAGAAGCGCCCATTCAGGCTTCCAATCTGGCGGTATACAACGCCAAGTCTGGTAAGGGTGAGCGAGTCGGTTACCGGGTCGAGGACGGCAAGAAGGTCCGAGTATTCAAGCCATCTGGCGATCTGGTCGACGCCTGACGCGCAGATAAGAATAGAGGCATTTGAGACATGGCAGCGCTTAAAGAGAGATACCGCAGCGAGATAGTTCCCAAGCTCCAGACCGAGCTGGGTCTTGACAATGTGATGGCTGTGCCCCGTATCACCAAAATCACACTCAACATGGGTGTTGGCGAGGCGGTGGGCGATAAAAAAGTGCTCGAGCACGCAGTGTCAGACATGGAAAAGATCGCCGGTCAAAAGCCAATCGTGACCAAATCACGAAAGTCGATCGCTGGATTCAAGATCCGTGATGGCTGGCCTATTGGATGCAAGGTGACCTTGCGCGACGAGCGCATGTACGAGTTCCTCGAGCGTTTGATCAACATCGCAATCCCTCGAATTCGGGATTTCCGTGGTATCAGCCCGAAGCAATTCGATGGCCGCGGCAACTTTGCCATGGGTGTCACGGAGCAGATTATTTTCCCGGAAATTGATTACGACCAAATCGATAAGTTGCGCGGCATGGACATTACGATTTCCACGAGTGCAGCGAACGACGAGCAGGGCCGTGCGCTGCTCTCGGCGTTCAATTTCCCCTTTAGAAACTGAGGCAGCAAAGATATGGCCAAAAAATCCATGATTGCCCGCGAGGCCAAGCGTGCTCGAACGGTGGCCCGGTTTGCCGCCAAGCGCGCGCAACTGAAGGAAACCATTGCCGACGTCAATGTCAGTGACGAAGAGCGGTGGGAAGCCCAGATAGCGCTGCAAAAATTGCCGCGCAACGCGAGCCCTGTCCGGCAACAGCGCCGTTGCCAACTGACAGGTCGGCCTCATGGCGTCTACAGGAAGTTTGGTTTGTGCCGCAACAAGCTGCGAGAAGCAGCGATGCGTGGCGATGTGCCAGGTTTGGTTAAGTCCAGCTGGTAACGGAGAGCGATTAAATGAGCATGCAAGATCCGCTGAGCGATATGTTGACCAGGCTGCGAAACGCGCAGATGGCCGGCAAGCAAACCGTCGATATGCCTGGTTCCAAACTCAAGGTTTCGGTTGCCAAGGTACTGGAGCAAGAGGGTTACATTGCCGGGCATCGTTACGACGACAGCACCGGGAAGCCCCGGTTGCATATCGACCTGAAGTATTACGAAGGCAAACCGGTTATTGCCGAGATAGAGCGCATCAGCAAGCCATCCCTGCGGCGTTACGCCGGCAAGGACGAGCTGCCATCAGTGCGTGGTGGGTTGGGCGTCGCGATCGTGTCGACGTCCCGTGGTGTTATGACGGATCGTGCAGCGCGCGCTGCGGGTGTGGGGGGCGAAGTCCTCTGCACCGTATTCTGATTCGAAGACTGGAGCGCTAGATCAATGTCTCGTGTAGCGAATAGTCCTGTCGCGTTGCCCAAAGGGGTGGACGTCAAGATTGATGGTTTGAACCTCTCCGTCAAGGGCGGTAAGGGCACGCTTGACCTCACGTTAACCGACGGTATCGGCGTGAACGTTGAGGAAGACGTGGCGTCAATCACCTATGAGAGTGACAGCCATCGGGCGATGGCGGGAACGACGCGTTCTCTGCTGGCCAATATGGTGAAGGGTGTCTCCGATGGATGGGAGAAGCGTCTGGTCCTGAATGGGGTCGGCTATCGCGCCAAGGCTTCGGGGAAGACCGTGAACCTCACAATCGGTCTCTCTCATCAGGTGGATTATGAGTTGGCTGAAGGCCTCTCTGTCGATACGCCAACGCAAACCGAGATTGTAATCAGCGGGATCGACAAGCAGGCAGTGGGACAGGCCGCAGCGGAAATCCGCAGTTTCCGTCCTCCAGAGCCCTATAAAGGCAAAGGCATCCGTTACGCAGACGAATACGTCCGGCGTAAAGAAGCCAAGAAAAAGTAATCGGATACGGCAATGAATACCAAGACACAAGCGCGATTGCGTCGCGCACGAAAGTCCAGAGTCCATATGCGTACTGCCGGTGCGGTGCGTCTTTCTGTGCATCGAACGCCTCGGCACATCTATGCCCAGATTATCTCTGGAGACAACCATCAGGTATTGGCTCAGGCCTCCACACTCGATAAGGACCTTCGCTCTGGTGCGACAGGGAACGTGGCGGCTGCGGCCGCAGTCGGCAAGTTGGTGGCAGAGCGCGCAAAAGCGGCAGGCGTAACCTCGGTTGCTTTTGACCGTTCAGGATTTCGATACCACGGTCGAGTCAAGGCCCTAGCAGAGGCCGCTCGTGAAGGCGGACTGGAGTTTTAAGTATGGCGATGAACGACAAGAAGCAGCAGGGCGAGCAGCGCACTGAAGGGGATCTTCAGGAGAAGCTTGTCCAGGTGAATCGCGTTGCCAAGACGGTCAAGGGCGGACGAATCATGAGCTTTACCGCACTCACGGTAGTGGGCGACGGCAATGGCCGGGTTGGCTATGGCCGCGGTAAGGCACGAGAGGTGCCGGTTGCGATTCAGAAAGCCATGGAGGCTGCGCGACGCAATATGGTTCAGGTGCAACTTGTGAATGGCACCCTGCAGTATCCCATCAAGTCCGCTCACGGTGCCTCGAAGGTGTATATGCAGCCTGCCTCTGAAGGTACTGGTGTAATTGCCGGTGGCGCGATGCGCTCCGTGCTCGAACTGGCGGGTGTACACAACGTGCTGGCCAAGTGCTACGGATCGACCAATCCGGTCAACGTCGTGCGTGCCACCTTTAAAGGTCTGCGTGATATGGCCTCACCTGAGGATGTGGCAGCGCGCCGCGGTCTCAGCGTTGAAGAAATCCTCAGCTGAGTAGTGGGGAGAAAACGATGAGCAAATCCATGATTAAAGTGACTCAGATTCGCAGCATCCACGGCCGGCTTAAGAAGCATCAGGCCTGTGTGGCGGGCCTGGGTTTGCGTCGAATCGGCCACACAGTCGAGGTGGAAGACACTCCTTCTGTGCGCGGCATGATCAATAAAGTGAACTATCTGGTGCGCGTCGAGGGCGATCAATAATGTCTGAAGAAATGCGTTTGAATAGCCTCAAGCCCGCTGCGGGTGCCAAGCGCGCCGCGAAGCGCGTGGGCAGGGGCATAGGCTCGGGTTCCGGTAAGACCGCGGGGCGTGGCCACAAAGGATTGAAATCTCGCTCGGGAGGCACCGTTAAGGCCGGTTTCGAGGGCGGTCAGATGCCCCTGCAAAAACGCCTGCCTAAATACGGTTTTACGTCGCGCATTGGGCGGACGACTGCCGAGGTGCGGCTGCACGAGCTTAACCGAGTGGACGGCGATGTGGTGGATCTGGATACATTGAAGGCGGCCGATCTGATCAAAGACGACGTGAAGCGTGTGCGGGTATTTCTGTCGGGCGAGATCACACGCGCAGTGAATGTTCGCGGTGTGACAGTGACCAAGGGTGCCAAAGCCGCAATTGAAGCGGCTGGTGGGAGCGTCGAGGCGTAATCCATGGCCAATGGGATGCCCTCCATGAATTCAGCCGGCATGGGAGAGTTGTTTGCTCGCCTGCGCTTTGTGCTGATTGCGCTGTTGATCTACCGGATCGGGACACATATCCCGGTACCCGGTATTGATCCAGAGCAGCTGGCGTCTCTTTTCGACCAAAATCAGGGCACGATTCTGGGCCTTGCCAACGTGTTTTCGGGCGGTGCGCTGGAGCGCATGAGCATTCTGGCCCTGGGGATTCTGCCTTACATCTCTGCCTCGATCATTATGCAGCTCATGACGGCGGTGACGCCTCAGCTGGAGCAACTCAAGAAAGAGGGCGAATCGGGGCGCCGCAAAATCTCGCAGTGGACGCGTTATCTCACCGTTGCGCTGGCGCTCGTTCAGGGCTCAGGGATGACGGTCGGGCTCGCCAATCAGGGCTTGACCTATGCCACCGGCCTCAGTTTTTACGTGACGGCCGTGGCATCTCTGGTCACTGGCGCGGTTTTTATGATGTGGTTGGGTGAACAGATTACTGAGCGAGGAGTCGGTAACGGTATCTCGTTGCTGATTTTCGCGGGTATCGTCGCGGGCCTTCCCGCTGCGATCGGGCAGTCTCTGGAACAGGCGCGTCAGGGCGAGATCAGCATTCTGATACTACTCGGCATTCTGGTTCTGGCCGCAGTCGTGATCTACCTGGTCGTATTTATTGAGCGGGGGCAACGCCGCATTACGGTGAACTACGCCAAGCGCCAGCAAGGTCGTAAAATGATGCAGGCTCAGGCGTCGCACTTGCCTCTCAAAGTCAATATGGCGGGTGTGATTCCAGCCATCTTTGCGAGCTCTATTTTGTTATTCCCCGCGTCTGTTGCGCAGTGGTTTGGCAGTGGTGACAGCTCGGACTGGCTGCAGGATCTTGCCGTGGCGATTGGCCCGGGTCAGCCTCTGAATATTTTGTTGTTCACAGGCTTCATTGTCTTTTTCTGTTTTTTTTACACCGCGCTCATGTTCAACCCTCAGGAGGTCGCGGACAACCTCAAGCGCTCGGGTGCGTTTGTCCCCGGCATACGGCCAGGGCAGCAAACCGCTAACTATATCGATGGCGTCCTGACGCGACTGACGGTTTTTGGGTCAGCGTATATCGCACTGGTGTGCCTGTTACCCCAGTTTTTGGTGGTGATGTTTAACGTGCCTTTTTACCTGGGTGGCACGTCAATGCTGATCGTAGTGGTAGTGGTAATGGATTTTATGGCGCAGGTGCAGAGTCACCTGATGTCGCACCAGTACGAAGGTGTGATGAAAAAAGCCAACCTCGGGAGTTTGAGTCCCGCAGGTCGAGTGAGATAGGAATCAGGAGTTTCCGATGAAAGTGCGAGCTTCGGTCAAAAAAATGTGCCGCAACTGCAAGGTGGTCAGACGCAACGGCGTAGTGCGCGTGATTTGTTCTTCAGATCCGCGGCACAAGCAGCGTCAGGGCTGATTCTTGAAGCTTGGTGGACAAATGATTAACATGCGCGCCCTTTTTTGCGGTGTGCTGAAAGGGTGTGCCCAAGGGCGCGCCTCTCAACAGGTGTGGAGATAAAAGATGGCGCGTATCGCCGGAGTCAATATTCCAGATCACAAGCATGCGGTGATATCGCTCACCCATATCTATGGCATTGGCAAAACTCAGGCCAAGAGATTGTGTGAAGCCAGCAATATTCCCGAGTCCACCAAGATTGGTGAACTATCGGAGGGAGAGCTGGATCAACTGCGATCGCTTGTTTCTGAAATGAACGTAGAGGGCGATCTGCGTCGAGAAGTGTCCATGAACATCAAACGGTTGATGGATTTGGGGTGCAACCGCGGTCTCCGTCATCGCAGGGGTCTGCCCTTGCGTGGACAACGTACCAAGACCAACGCGCGCACCAGGAAAGGGCCTCGCAAGCCTATCCGTAAGTAATCAGGCAGTCGCTCGCGGGACGAGCGGCAACTTTGGTGGAGCTACATCGTATTTTGTAGCGTCGATATTGAAGCGAGTAGAAAGATGGCAAAAAACGCCAAAACAACGAAACGAAAGATCACCAAGCAGGTGGTGGATGGTGTGGCGCACATACATGCGTCCTTTAATAACACCATCATTACGATTACCGACCGGCAGGGTAATACGCTCAGCTGGGCTACCGCCGGGGGTTCTGGATTCCGGGGTTCCCGAAAGTCCACTCCGTTTGCGGCACAGGTCGCCGCGGAGCGCGCGGGCGAGGCAGCCAAAGAGTACGGCCTGCGTAACCTTGACGTAGAGGTCAAAGGCCCTGGTCCGGGTCGCGAGTCAGCGGTTCGCGCACTCAATGGCTGCGGCTACAAGATCACGAATATCACGGATGTGACACCGATACCGCATAACGGTTGTCGCCCCCCCAAGAAGCGTCGCGTGTAGCGCGCCAAGAGAGGACTTAGCAAATGGCTCGATATATTGGACCGAAGTGCAAGCTCTCCCGTCGGGAGGGGACTGACCTGCAGCTGAAGAGCGGCGTCACGGCATTCGACAAAAAGTGCAAATCTGAAACGCCACCCGGACAACACGGCGCGCGTCGCGGCAGGCTGTCGGACTATGGTGTGCAGTTGCGAGAAAAGCAAAAAGTACGTCGTATTTATGGCGTGCTGGAGAAGCAGTTCAGAAACTATTACAAGGAAGCTGCTCGACTGAAGGGCGCAACGGGCGAAAACCTGCTGCAGCTGCTCGAGAGTCGCCTCGACAACGTGGTGTACAGAATGGGTTTTGGCTCGACGCGTTCCGAGGCACGCCAGTTGGTATCGCATAAAGGCATTCTGGTGAATGGAAAGGTTGTGAATATCCCGTCTTACCAGGTGCAGCCGGGCGATACCGTATCGGTTCGCGAAAAAGCCAAAAAGCAGTTGCGTGTGCAGTCTGCCTTGGCCATTGCCGAGCAGCGAGGGGAGCCGATCTGGATCGAAGTCGACGTCGACAAGCTTGAGGGCACTTTCAAGTCCCGGCCTGAGCGAGAGGACTTGTCCAGCGAAATTAATGAAAACCTGATTGTGGAGCTGTACTCGAAGTAAACCACTTCGAATCCAGCCCGCTCGCAATCCCTGATTTAATCGAAGGTGCTTTATGCAAAGTTCGGTCACTGAGTTTTTGACACCCCGCGTCATCAAAGTTGATGAGGCTTCCACTACCCGCGCCACGGTCACACTCGAGCCGCTTGAACGCGGTTTCGGGCATACCCTCGGCAATGCGCTGCGTCGTATCTTGTTGTCGTCCATGCCTGGCTGCGCCATCACCGAGGTAGAAATCGACGGTGTTGAGCACGAGTACTCCGCCATAGAGGGTGTGCAGGAAGACGTGATTGAGATCCTCCTTAACCTCAAGGGTGTGGCGCTGTCGCTTTCTGGTAAGGACTCAGCTCAGCTGACCTTGTCTGCGCAGGGTCCCTGCACTGTGACCGCTGCAGATATTCAGGTCGACCATGACGTGGAGATTTCCAATCCTGATCACGTCATTTGCACGCTCACTGACAAAACCCATTTGACAATCCGGTTGATGGTACAGCGCGGGCGTGGCTACTCCCCTGCCGATGCCCGGGAAAACCCCGAAGAGGAAACGCGTTCAATTGGTCGCCTGCCACTCGACGCTTCGTTTTCACCCATTCGTCGCGTCAGCTACGTGGTGGATTCTGCTCGGGTTGAGCAGCGCACAGATTTGGACAAGCTCATCATCGATCTCGAAACCAACGGCACGTTGGATCCCGAGGAGGCAATCCGTCGCGCCGCGACCATTCTGCAGCAGCAGTTAGCGGTGTTTGTCGATCTCGAGGGTGAGGCGCAGGCGGCCGCGACTGAGGCGGCTGAAGAGGTGGATCCGATTCTGCTCCGTCCGGTTGATGATCTCGAATTGACCGTTCGCTCCGCGAACTGCTTGAAGGCTGAAAACATCTACTACATCGGCGACCTGGTACAGCGTACCGAGGTGGAACTGCTCAAGACTCCGAATCTGGGCAAAAAATCGCTCACCGAGATTAAAGATGTGCTCGCATCGCGGGGTTTGTCTCTCGGCATGCGCCTCGAGGCGTGGCCACCCGCCAGCTTGAAAAATGACGAGCGCTTGTTGAGCGTCTGATAACAGTAAACGCCCGCATACTTAAAGTGCGGGCAAGATAACGAAGGAATAGAGTCATGCGTCATCGCCATAGCGGACGACAACTGAATCGCAACAGCTCCCACCGGAAAGCCATGTTTCGCAACATGGCCGTGTCTTTGGTCGAGCACGAGCTCATCAAAACGACCCTTCCAAAGGCCAAGGAGCTCAGGAGCTACGCGGAGCCACTGATTACGCTGGCCAAAAAGGACAGTGTGGCCAATAGGCGCCTCGCGTTTGACCGTACCCGCTCCAAAGCGGCGGTGGGAAAGCTGTTTGACGAGCTCGGGCCACGATACCAGGAGCGACCCGGCGGCTATATTCGCATTCTCAAGTGCGGGTACCGCACCGGTGACAAGGCGCCGATGGCGTTTGTTGAGTTGGTCGATCGTCCCCAGCCCGAAGTCGAAGCTGACGTCGAGGAGGTGGGCGAGGAGTAACCCCGCGCTACCTGACCTCCAGCAAGAACCCCCGAGAAAGCCTCTTTTCCGGGGGTTTTTCGTTTGCGGGCGCCGCTCAGGTGAAAATCCCGCCCGAGTCGGATAAGCCATTGATCTGACGGCCTTTAAACTCGCCACTTTTTGGGTTGCTTAATGTCGGTTGGCGCGTTACTTTTGAGGCATAACTGCGGCCTCTCGTTGGGAGGCCTTCGCGTTTATAAAAAAAACTGAGGCTATATTCATGAGAGCTACGTCCAATCCCCTGTCCCTCGCGATTGCCATGGCAATGATGGGCACTATTACTGTTTCTCACGCTCAGGATCTGGGTCTGCAGGAAGCAGAGAACGAAGTTAAAACGAGTTCTTCAGGCGTGCTGGAGGAGGTGATCGTTACCGCGGCCAAGGTCGAGGCGTCGATTCAGGATACCCCGATCGCGGTTTCTGCGTTTAGTCAGGATCAGCTCGATTCGCAGTTGATCAACGACACGATGAATCTGCAGTTCAATGTTCCGAACATGACCATGACCAAGCAGAACTTCACGGCCAACGATATCCGAATCCGGGGTATCGGTTCCGGCGCCATTGGCCCAGCTGGCGACAGCGGTGTGGGGATCCACATCAACGGCGTTTATCAGACTTCGACGCGGATCTTTGAGACGCAATTTTTCGATACGCAGCGTGTGGAGGTGCTCCGGGGCCCTCAGGGAACGCTTTATGGACGTAACACCACTGGCGGTGTTGTGAACATCATCACTGCAAAAGCGAACCCCGATGAGTTTGAGGCTGCTATCGACGGCTCGGTCGGTAACTACAGCTTCCGTCAGGTGCGTGGCATGGTCAATGTCCCGGTCGGCGATGACTTCGCAATCCGTCTGGCGGGCATGTCTATGAAGCGCGACGGATTTATCGAGAACGTTTTCGACGGTGAGGACGTGGACGATCGCGATATCTGGTCAGGACGACTCTCGCTGAGATGGACGCCGGGCGACGACACATCGATTGACTTCGTAGCCAGTTATTTTGAAGAAG
>Ga0181574_10002525_pt1 | contig 16577 bp, 10 predicted proteins | sample 101ome_24_FD_145600 | JGI IMG/M metagenome (GOLD analysis project Ga0181574, IMG submission 145600) | Coastal salt marsh microbial communities from the Groves Creek Marsh, Skidaway Island, Georgia - 101410AT metaG (spades assembly) | ecosystem: Environmental > Aquatic > Marine > Intertidal zone... | reverse complement strand
TTATCTGGCCGAGTCTCTACAAAGCGCCATCCCGAATCAAGACGTGGTGGTGATTCTATTGGGGATGTTCTCCGCGGTTATCGACAATGTGCCTTTGGTCGCCGCCTCAATTGGTATGTATGACGCGCCGATTGATTCAGTACTTTGGCACTTTATCGCCTATGCAGCAGGAACTGGCGGCAGCATGTTGATTATCGGGTCCGCCGCAGGGGTTGCTGCCATGGGCATGGAGCGCATTAATTTTATTTGGTATTTGAAAAAAGTCGCTTGGCTGGCCTTTGTTGGATTCCTGGCTGGCGCAGGTCTCTTTTTATTTATTGAACGGGTACTTTTTAATCATCTTTGACAATTATAGTCTATTGGCCGCGTTCTTTTAGAAACACTATTTATGATTCATTTATCGTTTCCCCTGGCCGCTCAGCAAGCTGAAATGGCTGTCGATCAGGCTCCTGAAACCCAAAGCTTGTCCTTACTGGACTTAATTTTAAGTGGAGATTTGGGGGGTCAAATCATTATCGGTCTGTTGTTTGTGCTCTTGTTGGTAGCCTTGTACATTTATTTTGAGCGCTTGTCGGCCATTAAAGCGGCCAGTAAAACTGACCCCAACTTCATGAATCAAATTAGAAACTACATTATTTCTGGTAAAACCGAGCAAGCTGAGGTGTTGTGTCAGCAACACAAGACTCCAGTGGCGCGTTTGACACAAAAGGGAATTTCCCGAATTGGGCACCCCCTAGAAGACATCAATTCTGCCATAGAGAATGCTGGCCGACTTGAGGTTTATGCCTTGGAAAAAAACGTGAGTCTTTTGGCGACCATTTCTGGTGCTGCTCCCATGATTGGGTTTTTGGGTACGGTCATCGGTATGGTGTTGGCCTTCCATGAATTGGCCAACAGTAGCGGTCAAGCTGAAATGGGGGCATTAGCTGAAGGCATTTATACCGCTATGACCACAACGGTTGCCGGCTTGATTGTCGGAATCGTGGCCTATATGGCGTACAATCATTTGGTGGTAAAAACCGATAAGGTAGTGCATCAAATGGAGGCTACTGCCGTTGATTTTATCGACTTACTAAATGAACCTGCCTCATGAATTTGCGCGGACGCAATAAAGTTAGCGCGACCTTTAGTATGAGCAGCATGACTGACATCGTCTTTTTGCTCTTGGTCTTCTTTTTATTGACCTCACCGGCCATTACGCCTAACGCCTTGGATTTATTGTTGCCTCAGGCTAAGGGGAAGTCGACCAACCAACAAAAAGCCTCTGTGAGCATTACCAAGGATGGGGCCTTTTATTTGAACAAAGAGCGGGTCACCAAAGGAGGCTTGGCTAAAGCCTTGGATGAAGTGCTCAGTGGTCAACAAAAACCAGCGGTAATGTTAAGAGCTGAGCAAGGAGTTCCAATCGAGGAAGTCGTCTATGTCATGGATTTAGCCAATCAAAGGAGTTATCAATTGGTCTTGGCGGTAAACCCGAAATAGTGGCCATGAGCGCATTAACTGTACATCAACAAAGAGGAATTTTTCGCACGGCCCTTATTGGCCTACTGATTCTGTTAGCTCTAATGTTATTGGGGCTGCGTCATTACGACCCACCTCTAGAGCGCGGAGTGATTATTGCTTTTGGTGCACCAGAGGCTATGGATGATCGAACTCAAAACGCGGGTGATCAATCTGAGAAAATAACCGCCGCGGCCAGTGAGCAAACCACAGAGCAAGACCTTGAGATTCCAGAAAATTCAGTGCCCCAGCGCACTGATCTCGTGCCAACTGATGGAGAACAACAAATGGCCGAGCGCGACTTAAACTCAACTGTTTCAGAGCAGGCGTCAGAGCAGATGATGCAAACTGAGGACGAAACCGTGAGTGTAGAATCAGAAAAAAAGCCAGAGGCTGACGCCGCAACTCAAGAGGCGCTCAAGCGTATTTTGGCCGGTCAAAATACTCTAAATCAAGACAAGCAGTCCAGTGGACAGGATGAAATCAGTGAGCAAGCCAAAGGAAGTCAGTTGAGTGATGAGCCATCAACAAGCCCCTATGACCTGGGAATCGGACTTGATGGTGATGGGAATTATTTGCTGGGCGGTAGACGTGCTGTCCATAAGGAAATCATTGTTCAAGACTGCAATCAAGCTGGTCGGGTGGTCGTCAGTATTGAAGTCAATCAAAATGGCCAGGTGGTCTCTGCAATGCCTGGAGTAAGAGGAACCACCAATAATGCTTCTTGTCTATTGGATCCCGCCAAACGGGCAGCTTTAGCCACTGAATTTAATTCAGATTCAAGGGCGCCTACACGACAAATCGGCAAGATCATTTATGTCTTCAGACTCTCTGAATAAAGGCTGAAATCGACTATCTTTATTCCATCAATTTTATCCCATGCGTTATCTCGGTCTTTTTCTATTATCACTTTTTTTAGTCAATTGTCAGGACAACACTCCTGAAATCACCACTCAGGCTCATGATTCGAATCAAAAACCCAACGATTGGATGTTCATGCAGCGGGCTTATCCCTCAGGCCAAATCAACCCACAGGCCCAAAGAAATGCCATGACGTCAAAAGAGATCATGAATGTCACCGCAGGGAATTGGTCTTCGGTGGGCCCGATCAATATCGGAGGAAGAATCAGTGATATCGAGATGGTCAGTGGTCAAGAATTTTATGTGGCTGCCGCCTCAGGAGGTGTGTTTAAAACCCAAAATGGAGGCGCAGACTGGTCGCCAATTTTCGATGGACAAAATTCCCTTTCCATTGGCGACATTGCCATAGACCCGAGCAACAGTAATCGTGTTTGGGTGGGTACTGGTGAGGTCAACGCTGGAGGAGGATCTCTGGCTTACGATGGCGACGGCATTTATGTTTCTGATGATGCTGGGATGACCTGGACCAATAAAGGGCTTTCGCAAGTCGGAAATATTGGCAAGGTATTAATTGATCCAAATAATCCAGATCGCATTTATGTTGGGGCCATGGGCCCACTATTTCGCAATGATTCTAATCGTGGTGTGTACCTTTCAGAGGATGGAGGAGACACTTGGACTCAGTCCTTATTTGTCAGTGATTCAACAGGGATCGTCGACATGGCCATACACCCGACTAATGGGCAAATTGCTTATGCAGCGGCATGGCAACGCGTTAGAAGACCGCAATACCGATCTTATGGGGGTGAAACCTCGGGTTTGTTCCGAACCATTGATGGTGGAAATACTTGGGAAGAACTCACTAACGGCTTACCTACGGCAGCCAGCCAAAAGGGGAGGATTAGCGTGGTCATTGCCCCTTCAAATCCCCAAGTGTTGTACGCCCGCTATGCCGATGCCATTGGGAGCATTCAGGGGGTATATCGCAGTGACGATGGTGGCGATTCATGGGTTACCATGAATTCCTCTGCTTTAAATAATGTTGGATTTCATTGGTGGTTCAGGGGCGTCGTGGTTGATCCGACCGATGAGAATACCATCTACAATGTTGACTTTCAAGTCCAAAAATCAACTGACGGTGGCAATACTTGGTTTGGAGTATTCAATAATGTACATGTAGATCAGCATGCTTTAGTTTTTGATCCAAATGATCCCAATAAGCTCGTTCTTGGCAATGATGGAGGGGTCTATTTTAGTCCTGATGGAGGAACTACATGGACCAAGGACCAACAATTGCCCATCACCCAATTATATCGCTGTTTTGTCGACCCATCTAATGCACTAGGTATTTATTTGGGGGCCCAGGATAACAGCACTCATCGAAGTCTCACCGGCGGGCCAGACGATTATGAAATTATTTACGGGGGAGATGGCTTTCAGCCACTAGTGGACCCTGATGATTCAAATGTGATTTTTGCTCAATATCAGTATGGTAATATAGCGAAGTCCACCAATAACGGAGTGAGTTTTACAGGCGCAACAGCCGGGATATCCGGAGGAGATAGAAAAAATTGGGACACCCCGATAGTTTTTGATCCTCAAAATTCAGAAGTGATGTATACCGCCACACAACGCGTTTATCGTACTGAGAATGGTGCAGGTCTTTGGAATGCAATTAGTGGCGATCTCACCAATGGTTCTGGGGGAGGAAATCTGAATTATGGAACTGTGGTAGCGTTGGATGTTTCCCCTTTTAATGCAGAAAAGATTCTGGCTGGCACCGATGATGGTAATGTTTGGATGACGCTCGATACAGGGGCGAATTGGCAGCTGATTTCAGAAGATTTACCCACAAGATGGGTCACTAAGGTGCTTCACTCAGTGACTCATCCTGGGACACTTTTTGTGGGTCTATCTGGGTATCGATACGGCGGTAATGACGGTCATGTTTACAAGAGCTATGACAATGGACAGAATTGGATCGATATCTCTTCGGGTTTACCCGATGTGCCGGTAAACGATGTCGTTCAAGATCAAAATGGACGCCTTTTTGTCGGGACAGACATCGGGGTATTTGGATCAGCAGATGGCGGAGAGACCTGGAGTGTAATCGGCACAAACCTGCCCTCTGTTGTGGTCAATGACATGCACATTCATCAACCTACCCAGGAGTTGTTTATCGCCACTTATGGACGATCCAGCTACCGGATTGGTTTAAACGAAATAACCTTAGGTACACCAATGAATGACCAAAACCCAAATTCGGTCCTTTGGCCAAACCCAGCCCGTGGTCAAGCCGTTTTGAAAATTGATGAAATACAGGGTCCTATTCAAGTCAGTCTTTATGGTGTTCAAGGAACCGTGTTGCGCACCTTTGTATGTTCGGATCAGAATTGTCTGCTGGATTTGGAAGGACTTGCGCCAGGGCTGTACCTTTTGAATTTTGAGCAATCAGCACAAAAGTCTTCTGTGAAGTTGTTGGTGCAATAATTCACTAACATGAGTCCATCATTTGTCAATTATAAGTCGGCCATCAATTGGTTGTTTGAGCAATTGCCTCAATACCAAAGACAAGGTGGCTCTGCCTACAAACCAGGATTGGAGCGCACGCAAAAGCTGATGGCTCATTTGGGTCATCCGGAGCAAAAGATTAAAAGCATTCATATTGCCGGCACAAATGGTAAGGGCTCTACGGCCCACATGTTGGCCTCTGTTTTGCAAAGCGCTGGGTACCGTGTAGGTTTATACACCTCACCCCATTTATTGGATTTTAGAGAACGCATTCGACTCAATGGCCAAATGATTTCAGAATCTGATGTCTTTGACTTTTTAAACACTCATGCTCCAGTTTTTCTTTCAATGGGTTTGTCTTTTTTCGAAATGACTGTGGGAATGGCTTTTGATTATTTTGCTCGTCAATCCCCCGATGTTGTGATTGTTGAAACGGGTATGGGTGGACGCTTGGACAGTACCAATGTCATCGCGCCAGTTTTGAGCATCATCACCAACATCGGTATGGACCATACGCAGTTTTTAGGCAACACACTGACGGATATCGCCAGAGAAAAAGCGGGAATCATTAAAACAGAAGTGCCTGTGGTGGTAGGTCAGTATACTGAGGAGACTTTGCCTGTATTTAAGGCAGTTTCTACAGATCAGAGCGCCCCGCTTATTTTGGCACAAGAACTGACCTATTTCGACCTTGAAAGCGACCTAAAGGGAGGGTATCAAAAAGACAATAAACGCACTGTCCTGGTCGCTATTGATCAGCTTATTGCTATAGGTTTTTCCGTAGCACAGCATCATATCGAACACGGGCTAAAACATGTCCAAAATCAAACTGGATTATTGGGAAGGTGGCAGATTCTGGCTCGTGAACCATTGCTCATTTGTGATACGGCTCACAATGTGGATGGTTTGGCCATGACCATGCAGCAGCTGTTGACTTTGCCAGCCAAGCAGTTACATCTAGTTTTAGGTTTTGTATCTGACAAGGCTTTGGAAGACATTCTCAAGTTAATGCCCAAATCAGGGATATATTATTATTGTGCCCCGGATAATTTACGGGCGATGCCTGTGGCGCATTTGAGTCAAAAGGCACAATCCGTTGGTCTTAAAGGCGAGGCCTATCAATCCGTACAAGAGGCCCTCGATGAAGCCCTCAATCAGGCGGAATCTGAGGACGTGATTTATGTTGGCGGCAGCACTTTTGTGGTGGCCGAGGTTTTGTAGTTTTTTGTCCTATTTTGTTGGGCCATTATAAAAACTAATTTATATTTGCAGCCGCTTTGGTTGTCAAGGCAATCACGCAGGGGCGCTTAGCTCAGTTGGTTCAGAGCACCTCGTTTACACCGAGGGGGTCGGGGGTTCGAATCCCTCAGCGCCCACAAGACACAAAATCCTGTTGATGACTCATCAGGATTTTTTTTTCACGCTTCATCTTTGTTTGAATGCCTTGAAAATTGATTATTTTTGTGTTTGATTTTTTGGGTCATTAACTCAGTTGGTTCAGAGTGTTACCTTGACAGGGTAGAAGTCACTGGTTCGAATCCAGTATGACCCACAGATGATGGAATCCCGGTACTCGAGTGCTGGGATTTTTGTTTAGGCTTTGAACACCGAATCGAGCAATCGCTCTAGAGCCATTCCCCGAGAACCTTTAATCAGGACGCTGCCTAATTTCGGGGGTGATTCAAGCAGGTCATTTTCCAGGGCCTTAAAATGCTCAAAAGAATGAATGTGTGGAGATTCGTGCTGTGTTTGATGGAAAAGACTGCCCGTGAGATAGATTTCATCAAAACTTAATTGCTCCGCAAGATCAACGATGCGCTGATGTTCCTCCAAGGCTTTCGGTCCCAGTTCAAACATGTCCCCGAGAATTATTGTTTTATTTCCTTCACAGTGGGTTTGGTCAAAATGAATTAGCGCGGCCCGAACGCTAGACGGATTGGCATTATAAGCGTCCATTATCAAGTCATGGTTGCCCCGTTTGAGCCCTTGAGACCGATTCATTTTTGGCACATACGATTCTAGGGCTTTTTTAATTTCATCCCAGGAAACGCCAAAATAAGTTCCGATCTCTGCGGCAGCAATTACATTGGGCAGGTTATAGTCTCCTATGAGCTGCGTATGGACGCTGCCCTTTTCGCTATTTAACGTCAAGGTGGGCACGGCTTTTTTTGGCTTTAAACTCGGATTTTCAGATTGTATGTTTTGGAGGACCTGCCAATGATCCTCTTTATTTAAAATTGTTCGCTCAATGCCATTAGTCCGCTCCAATTGTCGGTGATCTGTGGCCTGCACAAACATGTGTCCACCGGTTTCGCGAAGGTAGTCTATGAGTTCAGATTTGCCTTTTATGACCCCTTCTTCGCCACCAAAGCCTTCTAAATGAGCCTTTCCAAAATTTGTAATGTAGCCAAAATTAGGCATTGCAATCTGGCATAGTGCTGCGATTTCTCCTTGATGATTTGCGCCCATTTCTACAATGCCAACTTCGGTCTCTTTGTTCATCCCCAAAAGGGTTAAGGGGACACCAATGTGATTGTTCAGATTTCCCAGGGTTGCCATACAATTGAATTCTTGACTCAGGGCGGCGTGCAGGAGCTCTTTGGTTGTGGTTTTACCATTACTTCCAGTTAATGCGATCAACGGAAGATTTAAATATTTTCGATGAAACCGAGCTAAATCTTGCAGCGCCTCTAAAGTATCATCTGCAAAAAAAATCTGAGCGCTGTAGGGGGCCAAAGAGGCATCATTATACGGTGTCTTGTCCTCCATAAGGATTGTTTTTGCTCCCGCCTTAAGGGCGGCTAACACAAAAGCATTGCCGTCAAAATTATCGCCCTTTAGCGCTACGAAAAAACAGTCCGGAGCCAATTGACGTGTATCGGTACAAATCCCCTCGCTATTCAAAAACTCCTGATGGATCTCTTTTATGTCAGCACTCATTGCCATGCGTCATGAAGATAAAAAAAACCCTTCAACTCAAGGTCAAAGGGTTTGTAAAATGTTTTTGGTTCATTTAATTGTTACGTGGACGCTTACCTTTTTTTGATTTGCTTCCTAGGCGAGACATGGCACAACGGAATCCGATATAATCGGTGGCCATATCCTGTGGAAAGTATCTGCGTTGGGCTGGATCTAACCAGTAGTCACGATCTCTCCAAGACCCCCCTTTGTAAACGCGAACTTCGTTATTCACCAAAGAGGTTCTATTGGAAGAACGATCGTATTCTCTGACTAAATTTCCTGCATCATCAACGCCTACTTTGTGCTTTGGGGCATTGTACATTTGCTTGCCATCGGCTACAGTGTTGTCATCCTCACCACCAAAAGATTGATAGTTTCTAGTGGATTTCTTGTCTCCGTCTCTGTAGTCACGGTTGTCGCTCTCAGAGAAGTTTGTACGCAAATAAGTTTCGTTTTCGTCTACAGGTACCTTATAAATTTCTCCGGGAAGGTCTCGAGCAACAATTTTACCGTTGCTGAGCGTGTCATATAAAATAGAGTCCACGCGCACCACCATCACATTACCATCGGCATCTATAGCATTTTTGGTGTAAACGTTGCCGCGGTAGTAATTGAAGTCATTAAACTCATCATCGACAATTGGGCGGTATACATCTGCGACCCATTCGGCCACATTACCCGCCATATCGTATAGTCCGAAATCGTTTGGATCATAAGAACCGACCTCTGCGGTAATGTCTGCTCCATCGTCGCTCCATCCTGCGATTCCTCCGTAGTCTCCATCCCCTTGCTTGAAGTTAGCCAGTTGATCTCCTCGACTGCGACGATCTGAAGAACGGGTGTATTGTCCTTCCCATGGATATTTCTTTTTTCCACGATAAATATTGTAATCTCTTATACCCACAAGGCCCAAGGCGGCATATTCCCACTCTGCTTCGGTAGGCAGACGATAATCTGGCATCAATAATCCGTCTTTACTTTGAACGTAAAGATTGGTGCTGTCTTGGCTGCGACGGGCTAGGTTTTCAGAGTATTTTCCACCGCGGGTAATGCTGTCATTCCCACCGTAGACTTGCGTTGGTGAGGCAAGGTAGGTCTCGGTGCTGAATCCAGACCCAGGTTCGTTGTTAAAACGAGCTCCTCTCACAGTGACGCCATTTTGTTCCAAAATCAATTCATTCACTCGATCAGTGCGCCAGTTTGCAAATTCGACCGCTTGAATCCAGCTAACCCCAACCACAGGGTAATTGGCGTAGGCCGGGTGACGAAGGTAGTTATTGGTCATGACCTCGTTGTACCCCAGTCGATTTCTCCAAACCAAGGTATCGGGTAAGGCCCCTTTGTAAATGTTTTTAAAATTTTCGTTGGACGGCGGAAAAACTTGCTTTAACCAGTCTAAGTACTCCGCATACATCAGATTGGTCACCTCCGTTTCATCCATATAAAAGGATTGGACATGCTGCTGAATGGGGCTGTTGTTCCAATCGTGCATTGGATCGTCTTGTACGCGTCCCATTGTGAAAGTACCTCCTTCGACAAAAACAAGACCAGGTCCTGTTTCTTGTTCTCTTGTTTTGGGATCGTATTGGAATCCACCTTCTTTTGAGTTTAAGGCCCAGCCGGTGGCGCGAGAGCTATTTGAGTAATCACGTGATTTACCGCAACCCACAAAAGTGGCTGTGGTTAGCACCAATAAACATAGCTTAAATCCAAGGGTTTTGTTAACGTTCATAGTATCTTTTAGACTCTAAAAATATTGGGATTGCAATATACTAATTAACGCTTAAAGCACAATATTATTTTTATAAATCGAAAATCCTGCTTAAGCGAAGAAATCCAAAGGATAACGTGGATTGTCTGTATTTATTTTAAGCGGGGGGTATTTTTAAAAAAACAAGTGGAAACTTGGCATACTAAGCTTATATTTGAGGCGTTATGCCAATGATGAGAAAAAGCCGGTTTTTGATGATTGTTTTGTTGGTTGGCAATACCCTATTTGCTCAGTCCAAAAAAATTGAACTTCCTTGGAGCAAGGCTGAGGTTTCAGCAAAAAACAATTCCGTTTCCAAGATTCCCTTATCGGCCAAAAAAACCATTTCTGCTTCATTGAATTTGCGCTGGGAAGAAAACGGCCCTGTTTATTTTGAGCGTTGGGCAGACCAATCCTCAGCGCTAGAGCGGTCTATGCGGCCGCAAAACCTAGTCTGGGGACCGGTCAGTCAAAGTGATCTCCGACGATTGGGCTCATTAGAGTTGCCGACCGAGTTTAAGGTTGACATCGGGGCATCAAGGGCGAGAGATCAATGGTTCACAGAGATCTCCTTCAATCCCTTTATCCGAGTCAATGGAAAACTTCAGAAGATTCAATCCTTTGATCTAGAATACGAATATGGGCCAAAGCCTTTATCGCAAAGATCTTCAGGGATTATCAATTCTGTCTTAGCTCAAGGAGAGTGGTTTAAATTCGAAGTTGATCAAACAGGAGTCTATCGTTTGGACCGATCCTTTTTAAATGGTTTAGGAATGAATTTGGGCCAAATTGATCCTGCCACGATCAAAATCTTTGGTCATGGTGGAAAACCCCTGCCGCTGCGCAACGAGGATAATGTTCATTTTGACCTACCTGAGGTACCCATCAAAGTGGTCGGTGGGGAAGACGGGAGTTTTGATTCTGGAGATTACATCCTGTTTTATGGGCAAGGAATAATGGGCTTTGATGCTGAAAATGACAGTCATTTTAACCCCTATGCAGAGTCCGCTTTTTACTTCATTACCAGTGGCGGAGGCCCTGGTTTGCGCATCAGTCCTATGATGGAACCCAGCGGTTCAGCAGATCTGGTGATTGACCAATACCAGATTTTGAAGTATCACGAGTCGGATCAGTATTCTCCGGCCAAGGTGGGACGTCGCTGGTTTGGTAACCGTTTTGACATTGAAAACCAACAAGAATATTTTTTTGACTTTCCCGGCCGGGTTGTGTCCCAACCGGTCAAAGTTAAAGTTAGGGCTGCCGCCGCCTCGGAGGTCCCTACGAGCCTACAAGTGACGGTTAATGGAACCTCAGTCGATCCTTTGACGTTTAACCCAATTAACGACCCCACCCTTTTAAGTGTTGATTCCTTTATTCAGGAATTCCAATTATCCGGTGAGGCGATCAATGTGGCCATGAATTACAACAACTCGGGCAACCCTTCCAGCATCGGTTATTTGGATTACGTTCAGGTCACAGCAACCATGCCCTTGCGCGCCAATGGGAGTACTTTTGGGTTTTACAATGAATCTGCCGCCACGGCATCAGGGATTGGATTATACCAAATTTCACAGGCCCAGAATATAGAAGAGGTTTGGGCCATCCATGATCCGTACAACATTAGTCTAAAGCGCAATGAATCTCAAAGTGAAAATCTATCTTTCAAGACGGAATTAGGGACCACCACAACCTATCTGGCCATCAGTAGCGGGGATTATCGTCAGCCCATTCGACCGGCCAATTATCAAGTGGTCAATCAAAACCTCAAAGGCACCTTATTTAACGGCCCTGGCGGATTTCAAGACATCGATTACTTAATTGTCACCCCCAGCATATTGCGCCCAGCGGCAGAGCAGTTGGCGGCGCATCATCGCATGCGATCGAATCTCAGTGTACGGGTCGTGACTACTGAAGATGTTTACACGGAATTCAGTTCTGGAAAACAGGATATAGGGGCCATAAGAAATTTAGTGCGTTATGTTTATGACAATGCAAGCAGCCCATTGACCCGAGTAAAATATTTGTGTTTGTTTGGCGATACGTCTGTGGATTTTAAAGACCGTCTCTCGGGCAATAACAACATGGTTCCTACCTATCATACGCTGTCCAGTGTGGACACCTTTAATTCATTCATGTCAGATGATTTTTTCGGCATGATGGACCCCGATGAAGGGACCATGTCATCAGCCCACTCTTTGGATGTAGCGGTTGGTCGAATTTTAGTTGACGATCCCGCTCAAGCCCAGAGAATTGTGTCCAAAATCACTTCATACAACGACGAAGCTTCTTATGGTCAATGGCGCAACAACTTTGTGATCATTTCAGATGATGTCGACATTGGATGGGAATACAGAGCACTTGAAGTTACTCTGGATTCTATCGCCGATCGGGTTACGTTTGAAAAGCCCTTCATCAACGTTAAAAAAATACACACGGACGCATTTCAACAAGAAACTTCCGCGGGAGGGAATCGCTATCCTGAGGCTAGAGAAGCCATTGAAAATGCCATCGAGGTTGGGGCGTTAGTGGTCAATTATTTTGGACATGGAGGTGAAGACGGTTTGGCCAAAGAGTTTATCTACACTAAAGAAACTGCCCAAGAACTGCGAAACGACGACCGATATCCGTGCTTTGTTACGGTAACTTGTGAATTTTCAAAGTTTGACAACCCGCTGCGAATTACAGCAGGTGAGTTGACTTTTTGGAACGAGCAAGGTGGAGCAGGATCCCTGATAACCACCACGCGTTCTGTGAGTGTAACGTTAGGGGTGGATTTTAACACCTTGCTGTCAGAGTACTTATTTGGTTTTGGATTGGATGTGCCACCGGCGCCAGCCGAAGCCTTGCGTTTGACTAAAAATTTAATTGGGTCAAATAACAAAAGGGTTATTTTTTATGTTGGCGATCCCGCCATGCATTTGGCTTTTCCAAAAAAACAAATTCGTTTGACTGCCATAAACGACACCCCTTTGGGAATTGTAAACGACACCTTAAAGGCACTTAGTCGCATCAAGCTCAGCGGGGTAGTTTTAGACCCGCTAGGCAATGCCATGCCTAATTACAACGGCATATTGGAGGCTAAGATCTTCGACAAGGATTTAGAGCGGACGACTTTGGGTAACGACGGCGTGCGGGATAATGGTACGGACTACGATGGGGACGGCAATACGACGAATCTCTTACTCATGGATTTCAAAACCTTAGGAGAGGTTTTGTTCAATGGTCAAGCCACAGTAAACCAAGGAACTTTTGATTTTGAATTCATCGTGCCACGGGATATTCAAGTTCCAATCGGCCCTGGTAAAGTCAGTTTTTATGCTAAAAGAAATGGTCAATTTGAGGATCAAACAGGGCATGATTTGAGTTTGATGGTCGGCGGGTTAAATGAGAACGCTCCTCAGGATAATGTCGGCCCTGAAATTGAACTCTATATGAATGACGAGAGCTTCATTTCTGGAGGAACGACAAATGACAATCCGATTTTATTGGTCAATCTCAGCGACGACAGCGGCCTTAATACCACGGGAGGTATCGGTCATGACTTGATTGCCATATTGGACGGGGACTCGGCCAATCCTTATGTGCTCAACGAATATTATCAAGCCAATGTCGATGATTTTTCAAACGGGAAGGTTCAGTTCAAGTTGAGAGATTTGCCCGACGGACCGCACAGCCTGCAAGTTAAAGCCTGGGATACCTATAATAATTTCTCTGTATCCACCATCGATTTTATCGTCAGTGGCGGAGATGCCATTAAAATCTCTCGGGTCTTGAATTATCCAAATCCCTTTGTGGACTACACGGAGTTTTGGTTCAATCACAATCGACCATTTGAACCCTTGGACGTTGTAGTTCAGGTTTTTTCTGTATCTGGAAAGTTAGTGTGGAATCATCATCAAACCATAATGACAGAAGGCTATCTGTCCAGAGACATTATTTGGGATGGTCGTGATGATTTTGGGGACAAAATCGGCAAAGGCGTTTATGTCTACAAAATCACAGTGAGGTCTTCACTGAGCGGTAAAATGGCTGAGAAATACGAAAAACTGGTCATTTTATAAATAATTAAAAAAGTATATTTGTCAAAATTTAACCGATATGAAGAACGTATTGTTATTGCTATTTTCATTGCTTTTGATGGCTGAAAATGTGTTTGCACAAAATGAAATCCCACCGCAACCCATCACAACAGGGGTCCCTTTTTTACTGATTGCTGCTGATGCTAGAGCTGGTGGTATGGGAGATATTGGTGTGGCCACTTCAGCAGATGCTTTTTCACAACAATGGAATCCATCTAAATATGCCTTTTCGATTAATCAATCAGGTTTCGGAGTTACCTACACCCCGTATTTGAGCAGTTTGGTCAACGACATCTTTTTAGGGAACTTAACTTACTTTAACCGCATTAATGAGCGAAGTGCTTTTGCTGGGAGTTTCAGGTATTTTAGTTTAGGTGAAATTGAGCTCAGAGATACATTTGATCAAGAACCATTGATTCAAAGTCCGAACGAATTCACTTTTGACATGACCTATGCACTGCGTCTGAGCGATCGCTTTTCAATGGCGGTTACAGGACGTTATTTGCGTTCAGATTTAAGAATTCAGGCCTCGACTGAAGATGCCTCAGCAGCCAGTTCATTTGCCGTTGATATCTCGGGTTACTACCAAAGTGAGGAAATTGCCATGTCGGATTTTAATGGACGCTGGCGCGGGGGATTCAACATTTCTAACATTGGACCAAAAATCAAATACGACGAGGTGGGTCAAGAAAACTTTTTGCCCACGAAACTCGGTCTGGGTGCCGGATTTGATTTCATATTGGATCAATACAATACCATTGGTGCAAACCTCGAGTTGAATAAGTTGTTGGTGCCCACGCCCAAGGATTTTAATGGGGACGGTGTTTTGGACGCTGAAGATGCCGATCAGTACAATGACATTGGCTTTATTTCAGGAATGTTTTCTTCATTTGGAGATGCTCCAGGCGGTTTCAGTGAGGAACTCAGTGAGTTCACTTGGGCCTTAGGGGTTGAATACTGGTATCAAGATGTTTTTGCCTTGAGAACCGGTTATTTTAACGAAAGTGAGGACAAAGGATCGCGTAAGTTCTTGTCCCTAGGTGCGGGATTCAAATACACCTCTATTAACATTGATCTATCGTACTTGTTTTCGACCTCTCGAGTGCGCAGTCCTCTGGAGGGAACCCTGAGATTTGGTTTGACCTTTAATCTAGGCGACACCTATACGGAATACTAGTCATTTGAATCGGCTATTAGAGGGCCGAACATATGGGGCGATAAGCCCAATCGAACAAAAAATAAAAGACGCCAGTTTGGCGTCTTTTTTTTGGGCGTTTTAGGTTTTTTATCAAAACAGAATGATGTATTTTTGCGCTGCACATCGCGCGCGCGCGACTTAACCTTGATGACTGATGAAGAAAATTACCAAACAAACCTACCTGAATTGGTACGAGAACATGTTGTTTTGGAGAAAGTTTGAGGACAAACTTGCTCAAGTGTATATCAATCAAAAAGTGCGTGGTTTTTTGCACTTGTATAATGGACAAGAAGCTGTTTTGGCTGGTGCCTTGCACGCAATGGACTTGACTAAAGACCGCATGATTACCGCATACCGTTGTCATGTTCAGCCCATTGGAATGGGGGTAGACCCCAAACGCGTCATGGCCGAATTATACGGTAAGGGAACCGGTACTTCTCAAGGTTTAGGGGGTTCGATGCACATTTTTTCGAAAGAACATCGATTTTACGGAGGCCATGGTATCGTAGGGGGGCAAATCCCTCTGGGTGCTGGTTTGGCTTTTGGTGATAAATACCACGATCGTGATTCGGTTACCTTGACCTTTATGGGTGATGGTGCTACACGACAAGGATCCTTGCACGAAACTTTTAATCTGGCCATGTTGTGGAATTTGCCGGTGGTATTTTGTGTCGAAAACAATGGTTATGCCATGGGAACTTCTGTGGAACGTACAGCGAATCACTCAGAAATTTGGAAACTCGGTTTGGGGTATGACATGCCTTGCCGTGCTGTGGATGGGATGAAACCTGAGCTGGTGGCCAAGGAATTGGATGAAGCCATATCACGAGCACGCAAAGGTGGTGGCCCGAGCTTTTTGGAAATTAGAACCTATCGCTATCGCGGTCACTCCATGAGTGATGCTCAACATTACAGGACAAAAGAAGAGGTCCGTAAAATGCAGGATATTGATCCAATTATGCATGTACTGGACCACATATATCAAAATAAATGGGCCTCTGAGAAGCAAATCAGTGAAATCGATAAACGAGTAAAAGAGCGGGTCGCCGAGTGTGAAAAATTTGCCGAGGCCTCTGCCTATCCGGAGAAAAGCGTCATGTACGATTCGGTTTACGAGCAGGAAGATTATCCATTTTTACCCCATAAACTATAAACTATGGCTGAAATCATCACAATGCCACGCTTGAGTGACACCATGGAGGAGGGCACAGTGGCCAACTGGTTGAAAAAAGTAGGAGATGCAGTAAATGAAGGCGATATTCTGGCCGAGATTGAGACGGATAAAGCCACCATGGAATTTGAATCCTTTTACGAAGGAACCTTATTACACATAGGGGTTGAAGAAGGTCAAACTGCTGAGGTTGATGCCCTTTTGGCCATTATTGGTGAACAAGGAGAGGACATCTCAGCTTTGATTTCTGACCAAGGAAATGTGGCGGCAGGTCCCGCTGCAGAAGCACCAGTTTCAGCCGTGCAGCCAGAAGAAGTTCCCGCATCCGTCTCGGATGATCAAGCGGATGAGACATCAGCTACGCCAGCAAATTCGGTCATGCCAGATGGCATTTCAGTGATCACCATGCCTCGTTTGAGCGATACTATGGAAGAAGGTACAGTCGCTCAGTGGTTGAAAAAAGAGGGGGATCAAGTCGCCGAAGGCGATATTTTGGCCGAAATTGAAACCGACAAGGCCACCATGGAATTTGAGTCATTTTATTCG
>Ga0181574_10002518_pt1 | contig 16587 bp, 11 predicted proteins | sample 101ome_24_FD_145600 | JGI IMG/M metagenome (GOLD analysis project Ga0181574, IMG submission 145600) | Coastal salt marsh microbial communities from the Groves Creek Marsh, Skidaway Island, Georgia - 101410AT metaG (spades assembly) | ecosystem: Environmental > Aquatic > Marine > Intertidal zone... | reverse complement strand
CTTCAAAACCGTTGTCGGTGAGTGATCCTTACCGGGGTTGGTTCGATTCCTTCCCTCTCCGCCACTTTTTTCCTGCTAGATCAGTGCCGGAGAAGTCGGAAGGGCACGAAACCGAAACCTACAGCAGCAAATGCGCCTGCCCGTAGAATTGACTCGGCAGGGACGAAGCCGAGCAACCCAAGGCTGGGAAAAACAGCGATAACGGGAATGGCCGGCGGGATCCGAAATTGTCCCTTCGCCGGTTCATGTTCCCGCAGGCGCAAGGCGACACGACGAGATAGACCACTTCCATTACTCCGACGGCGGTCAAAATTGCTACAGGGAGTGTTCTTTTCGGGTTCTTGACTTCCTCGGCTAGGTTGCAGATGTCCTCGAACCCAATGAAAACGGAGGGGGCCAACACGGTCGCTCGGAGAATTGCCGTCATCCCGATTGTTTCGACTTCGCCAGTTGCGGTGGTGGCCTCAGAAATGGAGGGATGGTCCCATCTGAGCCACGAAAACGATTCCTGCGATCAGGATAAGGAGTAGACCAGATGCCTCGATCAAAGTCGCCAAAATATTTAATCCTGACGTGAACTGCATCCCCCGAAAGTTGATAAGTGCGATCGCTTAGAGAAAACAAGCCGCGAGCCGATGCTTGCCCAGTGGAAATGCGGTTTCGGTGGCATCCAGGACATAGAAGGCAAAGGCGTGCGAGACGGTTGCCATTGATAGCACTCCCGAGCAAAGCACCAGCCAACCGACGAATAGCGAGAGACTTTCGGAACGAAAACCTTCCTTCGCGAAATTCGCCTCACCCCCGCAGCAGAACAGCATACGCTCCGTCGAATCCATCTCGCCAGGGAAGAGAGTCGACGGTCTTTTCGATTTCCAAACCGCTGGCCTTTGCCACTTTGTCGTTTTCCTCTGGATCGATTGAACAGGTGCTGTAAATGATGCGGCCTCCCGGTTTGAGGACTTTCCTGACTCCTTCAAGGAGGCGTTTCTGCAATTCAGCGTGGTGCATAATGTCGCTTTGCTGGAGGCGCCAACGGACGTCGATTCGCCGGCGCATGACTCCGGTGTTGGAACACGGGGCGTCGAGGAGAATGGCGTCATAGCTGGTGTCACCGATTTCGTCTGAGGTCCAGTCGTGCACCTGCAGTTTTGCATTTTTCACGCCAAGGCGATCGAGGTTTTCCTGAGTTCTCTCCAGCCTGTGCTCGGAGTTGTCGGTCGCGATGATGGTGCCCTCGTTGTTCATGAGCGAAGCCAGAAAAGCAGTCTTGCCTCCGGGTGCGGCGCAGGCGTCGAGAATGGTTTCACCGGGTTTCGGATCGAGAAGGCGGCAGGCCAGCGAGGTGCTGGGATCCTGGATGTAGATTAGTCCCTGCTCGATCCAATCGTAGTTGGGTGCCCCGTCAAAGGCAAAGAAGTCGGGGTATTTGTCTCCGACCAAACCCTCTTGAGTCTCGGACCTGACACTGTCGAATGCCTCACTTGTCTCCGCCAGATTATTGATGCGGGCGTAGTTCTGGGGTGGTGTGTTGTTCCACTCGCAAAGCTTGATCGTGTTTTCTTCCCCGAAGGCTTTCGTCCATCGATCAATGAATTCGCCGGGGTGAGAAAAGCGATCTTCGAGCGGCCAGCGCAGGATAGCTTTTTCGAGCTCGTCCTTTTTCCTCAGGCTGTTGCGGAGGATCGCGTTCACGAGCCCTCGCTCGTGTTTGCGGGCCAGAGAGACGGTTTCGTTGACGGCTGCGTGCTCGGCAATATCGCTGAGGAATATTTGGTAGAGTCCAATGCGAAGCAGGTCGCGGGTGTCGGGCTTCATGTTACCGCGTCGAAGCTCGTCGATGATTCCATCGAGCAGAAAGAGGTTCCGAATGGTACCGTAGAGAATGTCGATTGCGAGAGCTCGATCAGCGGAGGAGAGACGATATTTTTTCGCAAGATCGCCGAGAATTTCTTCGGCGTAGCGGGAAGTATCTTCCCATTCAGTAAGGGCTTCAAGAGCGCAGCGGCGAGCGGACATAGTGATGTTTCAGGGGGGAGGGCGACAGAGATCAGTTGGAAGAGGAAGCTGAATCTGGGATTCTGTCTCCCAAAATCTGAAAAACGGGCCAGTTCTGCTCGACTTCTTTTGCCCTGACCCAACCTCTCAGTTCACCGGGGATGTCGGCGTAGACCCAGTTTTTGTCGGCTTGGAGAATGCGCAACTGGGAGCCGGGCGGGAGTTCGATGACGGGTTTGGCTGTCGGAGTGGGGGAGGTGACGGCAGAAGCGCCCGGGGCGATGATGGTGGCAAAGTTCTCCGGCGCTATTCGGCTCTTGCGGTAGTTACCGAGTCGATTGATGACAAAGGCAAGTATCAGGAAAAAAATGGCGAGGTTGATTCCCCAGGATCGAAAGTGACGAAGGCTGGGCAGGCAAAAACCAAGGATACCAAGAATGAGGCCGAGCCAGAGAAGCAGGGATACAACCCAGGGGAAAAACGATTCAGGCAATTCGCTGAGAAAACGCTGCCACCCGCTGTCGGCAAACTCAAGAAAGGCAACGCGAGTTCGAAGAAACTCGAGATTCTGTCTGACTTCAGGCAAAGTTGAATCGAGTAGCGAAGCGCGCCGAAGCCAGAGGACTGACTCTCCGGTTTTTCCGGCTCGGTAGTTTGCGGTGGCGAGGTTGTAGTAGAGATCGGCTGAGCTTTCCCCTGATTCGACGAGTTTTTCGTAGGTTTTAATAGCGGCCTCGAAGTCGCCTCCTTCGAAAGCGCGATTGGCTTCCTGAAATTGGACGTCTCGATCTGCTCCGGAAGCGGGGCTGAATCCAAGGGAGCAGAGGAAAAAGAGGATGTATAAAATGCGTTTCACGATTGCAGCAGGCGTTCGAGGATGGAGCGATACTCGGAAGCTTCGTCACGAGAGACGGGCGCGTCGGTTTGGGTTTTTCCGCTGTAGAGAACAGCGCCGCAACGGTCAGAGACCTCGGAGACGATGTCGCGCAGCTTGTCTGGAGCATCCGGGTTTTCCTCGTGCCAGATCTCGATGGCTTCCAAGACGTATTGGAAAAATCCCCTTCGGTTCGATCCGGGACCAGGCAGCTTTTTCACTGCTTTGCGGAATGTGAGGGCACTTATTGACTCATTCTGTTCGCGAAGCTTCCACCATCTGACAGCACCGAATCCGAGGATGGTAAAAAAGGCGGCGGAAAATAGTATCTGAACGAGGTAGAATTCGATACCGCGTTTCCCGACCTCGCTGGCAGCGATCCAGCGGGGGCTTGCGGTGCGGATGTGGAGAATGTCTTCGTGTTGAGCTGTTGGTCGCGAAGCGGCGGAAAAGGAGGTATCGTTATCCATTGGCATGTTGGAGACTCTGGGACGTTCCACGACCGGTGCAGCCGTGGCGTCGGCCCGAATCGTGACGGGAATGGGTTCGCTTTTCAGGGTAACGTATTCGCCTTTATCGGGATCAAAATAGGCGAGTTCGAACGTTGGGATATTGTCGACTTTGGCCTCGGGAATGATGACGCGGGAGAATTCGACTACTCCCTCACTGAAGCCGTCGGAGTCCCGCTCTTTCTCGAGAGTTTTCGAGGGGTCGTAGGTTTTCCAGATACCGGTTTGGGGAATGCTGAAAACGGGAGCTTCCATGGTCTGGAGATTGCCTTTTCCGGTGACGACAAATTTCATGGAGATGGGATCGCCAATGCTCACGTCGGTGATCGAAGCAACCGTAGCGAGTTTGAAAGATCCGACCCCACCGGTGAAGCTGATCGGGGCATTGTTGGGGAGCGATTTTACGTTGATGTTGACGGTGTTCGTCGAGATCTCCCTTGCGACAGTCCGTGTAAAAAAGGAGGGGAATCCAAAACCGCTGGCCTCGTCGAGCAGGCGAAGGCCGACCGTGGCCGGGCCGATGCGAAACGAGCCGGGCTTGAGAGCGAAGAGGGTCGAAGGTATCGCAACAGAGGAGTAGTAGGTGCTGCCAATCTCGCCGCCGGATCCGTTTGTTTTTTCAAACCCGCTCGTGATCAGGTTTTCGTGTTTGAAGACGACAGGACCAATATCGCGGAGTGAGTTGCGACCGCGCACGTAGGCGGTGACGGTGAAGGGAATGAGCTCGTTGGTGTAGAATTCCTTCTTCGGTAATTCTAGCTTGGCAAAGAGAGGGCGGGTCGCGTCGATCGCTTCATCTTCGTTTCGCTCAAAAATGGTGATCGTGACAGGTTTCGTCGCGATGGTCGAATTGCCGACCTGAACCTGAATTGAGGGAATCGTGTAGGTTCCCGGTTCGTTTCCACGGAAGCGGTAGGAGTAGATCGTCTGCATTGTTCGCACTCCATTCTGGATTGCGATGTTCGACTCACGACCAGTCTGTGCGACCTCGAGACCTTCCACTGAAATAGTTTCGGGAACACGGGCGTTGCCCCCGTTTACCTTGATCATGAGTACGCCGATCTCGCCGATCGCAACTCGATTACTCAAGGGGGTCGCTGTCACCGAAGGCTGAAAACCCTGCTGCTGGGCATCTGTATTCGAGGAAGCCAATCCAACGAAGAGTATCGCTAAAATTCCGGGAACCGCTGATCTGGGGGGAAAGAAGCGCATCACCAGTTCTTGTATTTTTCTCCTCGTGAAGGTTTCAAAATCGGGCGGACTTCGGTTTCATCGGACAGGGCACGAAGTAATTGGCGTGCCTCGCTGGGGGAGTAGCCAGTCTCCGGATTTTTTGGCTCCAGGGGTTGTCCGCCGGTCTGACCCGGATTTCCATTTTGTGGCTGTTGCTGTTCTGATTTTCCTGACTCCCGGTCGAGGTCACCGTCTTGCGGTTCCGTTGGTTCATTAGGGTCGGATGGCTCGGGCTGGGCGGGTTGTTCGTCTTCTCCCGGCTTTTGGTCGGCTTCGTTTTTCTCACCTTCTTCCGAATCGTTTTCGGATGGGTCACCCGATTCGTTTTCCGATTCTGACTCATCAGGCTTACCATCCTGATTCTGGTCCTGCTCTTGATCGGATTCGTTTTCCTGATCTTCTTCTGGCTTTTGATCTTCGTTCTGATCGGAGTTGTCGCCTTCGTTGGACTGGTCCTTCTCGTCTTGCTTCTGATTCTCGTTTTCGTCCTGCTCCTGCTCCTGCTCTTGCTCTTCGTCCTTCTTCTCTTCCTCGTCTTTTTCGTCTTCGTCTTCGTCTTCTTCTTCCTCTTCCTCTTCCTCTTCCTCTTCCTCTTCCTCTTCCTCTTGGTCCTGCTGCTCCTCTTCTTGCTGTTTTTTCAGTTCCTCGATTTTATTTTTCACCACCTCGATATTGTGCGGGGCACGGGAGTTTTCCGGATTGAGTGAAAGAGCCGACTCGTAGTGTTCGATTGCGCTTTCCCAGGTTTCGATCGTGAATTCAATTACTTCTGCGGGCGCAGTAAGAGTCTGGGGCTGATCGGGATTCCGGGATGATTGCAGGCTTTTGACTGCTGTTTCTCCCTGGCGAAAAAGCGTGTTGCCGAGATTGTAGTGGGCTTGCTCGCGGAGGCCGATTTTTGCTCCGACGAGAGCCCCGCCGTAGGCGTCGGCAGCGCGTTCGAAATCACCGTGTCGGTAGGCCGAGGCCCCGATTCCCATTTGTAGACGAACGCGGTCAGCTTCAGAAACTTTTTCGGCAAGGGCACCTTCGTAAACGCGGATTGCTTCTTCATAATCGTTTTCCGCAAACTTCTTATGACCGATAAAAACGGGATCGTCTGCGAATCCTGACAAAGTCGTAAAAAATGCGACGATCACTGCGGTGATGGAGTTTCGTTTTTGTGAAGGAGCACCCAGTCCCGGGGCGCTGGATGACGCTCGGGAAGCGGGAAGAAGAGCGGGAATGACATGAGCGAGAAAAAGGCAAATGGCAGCCAATCCGAGAGCCCACTGAAAACGTTCGATGGGGCGCAGTGCGGCTTCGCTTTCTTCGCGGGAGGTTTCGATAGCGGATTTGATTCGTTCCACAATTTGTGTCAGCGAAACGCTGCCACTAAGATGGATAAAGACTCCGCCTTTGCTCGCGAGAGAGCGTAGCGCGGTCGGGTCGAGGCGTGAGCGGACGACCTGGCCATTATCGTCCTTTATGAACTGACCAGGAATGATATTTCCGCGATCATCCATCTCTGGGATGATCGCACCTGAGGCGGTTCCAACGCCAATGGTGAGAATTGTCATTCCGGCTGCCTCGGCAGCAGAGCGGATGGCTTCGACTTCGGCGGTTCCTTCAAGAGCTTCGCCATCGGAGAAAATGACGAGAGCGCCCTTTTCGGTTTTGCCTTCCTCGAAAGTCTCGGTGGCGAGCTTGACGGCGGCTGTGAGATTTGTTCCTCCGCGTGGAATGATCTCCGTATCGAGTTGTTGGAGTGATTCGAGAATCGCTTCGTGATCCACGGTGAGCGGTGCCTGGAGAAAGGGACGGCCGGCGAATGCGATCAGCCCGACGCGATCTTCGGGTAGAGCGCGTACAATGTCCATCGCTGCGAGCTTGGCACGCTCCATACGATTGGGCTGCAGGTCGTTTGCGAGCATGCTTCGCGAGGTGTCGATCGCGAGAATGAGATTGCGGCCTTCCGTTTCCGTTTCAATTTCTTCGAACCCAATTCTAGGTCTGGCGAGAGCGAATACGATGGAAACGATTGCAGCTGCCTGAAAGAAAAACACAGTCCAGCGAACGAATTGGCCACGGCCTGTCACGAGCTGCTGGCGTAGGCGGGGAGAGACTAGACCAGGTAGCGATCGGGTTGCCGTGAAGTGACTGCGAATCCGGAGGAGGAAAAGCGGGATCAGCACGAGCAAGCTCCAGAACCAAACTGGATGCCCGAATGTTACTCCTGTAGTGATAGCTTCGTTCATGGGAACCGCCTCCAGAAGGTCTCGTCTCCTGTGATAGTTAGCAAACCGAAAACGAAAGCTGCGGCTGCGAACCAGTGAAAAAGTTCATCGGTCTCGACACGCGTTTGTCGCAGGATTTCCGTTTTTTCCATCTCGTCGATGAGTTCGAAGATTCGTTCCAGTCCGCTGGTATCTTCCGCTCGAAAGTATTCTCCATCGGCGATGGTCGCAATTTCCTTGAGCGTTTTTTCATCGAATTCCTGACGAAGTCGTTGCGGTCCATATGGGGTCTGGATGACATGATTTCCGTATGACCCGACAGCGATGGTGTAGACGCGTATCCCGAGCGTTTTTGCCATATTTGCGGCCTCGATGGGAGAGAGCTTTCCAGAGTTGTTCACTCCATCCGTCAAAAGCACGATGATCTTGCTCTTAGAAGGACGCTTGTCGAGGCGGCGGGCAGCAGTAGCAATTGCCGATCCGATTGCGGTTCCGTCCTCGACGAGTCCGATCTGGACGCGGCCGAGTCCTTGTGGCCCTTCGAGCCAGGATTTTGAAAGAGTGAGTGGGCTGGCGAGATAGGGGCGTCCCGCAAATGCGAGAATGCCGATGCGATCCGTGGTGCGTCCACGAATGAAATCTCGGGTCACTTTTTTCGCGGCCATCAGCCGATTGACAGGGTGGCCCTCGATCGTGAAACCGTCACCGTCGACCTTCATGGAAAGGGAGACATCGATAGCGAGGATCATTTCCACTCCGCTTTCCGATACCGATTCGGTTTTGTTGACCCACTGAGGACGGGAGAGAGCAGCGATGACGGCTGCGAGAGTGAGGAAGAGAAAGACAAGACGAAAGCCGCCAGCACGTCCTTTCGATAGCGGGCCGAGGCGCTCGAGAATATGCAGGGAAGAGAAAACGACGGTGCCTTGTCTTCCTGACCGGCTTCGAATTAGCGCGAGTATGGGGATGAGCAGCAGCAAGAGCAGCGCCCACGGGTTAGCCAGAGAGAATGATGTTTCTGCGAGGAGAGTCATCGCGCTACCTTTATAGCGTTGCCATGAGGGCTCTTTTTCTCGGGAAATTTTACCATTCGATGATGGCACTGGCCCAGGTCAATCCGGCACCGAAAGCGACGAGAAGCACTTTGTCCCCTTTTTGCATGCGGCCCTGACGATTTGCTTCGTCAAGAGCAATGGCGACAGCGGCGGCAGAGGTGTTGCCGTACTTGTCGAGATTGATGAAGACATCGTCGCGGTCGATCTCAAGACGTTCAACGATCGCGTCGATGATACGAAGGTTTGCCTGGTGAGGGATAAGCAGCTTGATGTCCGCCGAAGTCAACCCAGCAGCCTCGATCGCGTCGATGCTAGCTTTTTTCATCGCATTGACGGCGTGCTTGAAGACTTCGCGGCCCTGCATCGCGAGGTAAGCCATTTTTTCGTTCGGTCCGTCGAGGCTAAGAGGACAAGCTGAACCGCCACCAGGGATATTTAGAAGCTCGGCTTGTGCTCCATCGGTTCCCAAGGCACAGGAAAGAACTTTTCCGTTTCCGTTTTCGGAAGGAAGTATCACCGCTGCACCCGCGCCATCTCCGAAAAGAACACAGGTATTGCGATCATTCCAATCGACAAAGGCACTTAGCTTTTCTGCGCCAATGATCAGGGCATTGCGAAAAGCTCCCGATCCAACGCCAGCGCGAGCAATTTCGAGAGCGTAGAGAAATCCAGAGCAGGCAGCCGACACATCGAAGGCTACGGCGCGTTGCGAACCCAAGTGTTGCTGCACATAACAGGCTGTCGCCGGGGTGAGTGTATCCGGAGTGATCGTCGCGACAATGATGAGGTGAACATCGGCGCCATCGAGGCCTGCCTGTTCCAATGCCTTTTTGCCAGCCTTGGCAGCGAGGTGACTCGTGTGTTCGCCTTCGGCTGCGATCCGGCGTTCGCGAATCCCGGTGCGGCTGGTGATCCATTCGTCGGAAGTGTCGACGAGATCTTCCAGCTCCTGATTGGTCATGACCCGCTCAGGCAAATAGCTTCCGGTGCCCGCAATGCGGACCGGGATCATTTTCTGGTCTGGCGAATCAGCTGCGTTCTTCATTTCGAATCGGGAACGGAAAGCGAAAAAAGGAATAGGGAACTCTTACCCGAGGAGACTGGCAGATCGAGCCATTTCTTCCTCAATATGAGGATTTACATGGTGCCTAACTGCCTCAGACGCAACTCGGATTGCGTTCTTTACAGCACGAGGGCTGCTCGATCCATGACCGATGATGCAGATTCCGTTCACGCCGAGCAAGGGACTGCCGCCATAGGTTTCGTAATTTCCTCGTTCTTTGGTCGCTTTAAAAGCTTCTTTGGCGATTAGTGCGCCCATCTGTCGGATCGGGGTTGCTTTGATATCTTCCTTCAGCCACTTAAACATCGCCTTGGCTGTTGCTTCGCAGGATTTGAGAACGACATTTCCGACAAATCCGTCGCAAACGACAACATCGACCGGAGTTTCAAAAAGATCGTGACCTTCGACGTTTCCTATGAAATTCAGGCCCGATTCTTTCAGCAAGCCAAAGACCTCTCGAGTTAAATCAGTTCCTTTCGAGTCTTCTTCGCCAACCGACATCAAACCGACGATGGGATTCTCTTTCCCCTGGACGTGGCGGGCGTAAACGCTGCCCATGATGGCGTAACCAAGGAGGTGAGATGGCTTAGAATCTACGTTGGCTCCCGCGTCGACAATGTTGCAGGGGCCATTTTCGTTGGGGAGGGGAGAAGCGATTCCGGCGCGCTCCACACCGGGGATATTACGAAGCTTGATCGTCGAAGCCGCGACTGCAGCTCCGGTATTGCCTGCACTGACAATGGCCTGGCAATCGCCTGATTTGACGAGATCAACAGCAACACTGATCGAGGACTTCTTTTTCTTTCGAACGGATTTCACCGCCGACTCATGCATTTCGACGACTTGCTCGGAATGCACGATCTCAATTTTACTATGAGCATAAGAAAGATGTGTAAGCTCCTTTTCTACAGTTGTTTCATCACCAACCAGAAAGAGCTTTCCCACATCGATACCGTTGTCTTCCAGCGCAAGCATAGCTCCTTCGATCATAGCAGCAGGAGCGTGATCGCCCCCCATGACATCCAATGCAATTTTCATGGTGATATTCTCGCGACAGACTAGAGGGGTGTGAAGGAACGTTGCAACCCTGAAAACAACAAAGTCACCTCTTTCGAGGTGACTTTGAAATCAAAAAAGTGTGTATAAAACGAGTGGATTAAAACTCGTCTACAGTAATCACCTGACGGCCCTTGTAGTAGCCGCAGCTTGGGCAGGCGATATGGGAAGGGGCTGCACTTCCGCACTCAGAACAAACGTTGAGTTTACGGGCGCGCCAGCGCTGTCCGGTGCGACGGAGGCGCTTCTTCATCTTGGAGGTGCGACGTTTTGGTACTGCCATAGCTGGAGAAATTGGTGTGGAGCGCGCACTTAAAGCCCGAATTCCAGAAAGTCAACGGGCTAAGGTAGGGAAAATCACCGAGATTGTGATCCAACAGGGGTAGGCCAGGCACTTAACAGGGACGGGTGATGGAGCCAAGAGGGGTGAATGGCCGCTCTACCTCATTTCTCTGCCGTCCTTAGATCCGCTCTTCTTCGATGTCGTAGACGTCGAACCAGTAATAGACAATGCGACCGGTGGGAAGGTTCTCTGGGATGTATCTTTCGAGAAACTCCTGCAATTCGATGGGCATTTCGCTGATCCGCTTGAAGCGAAGATCGTTGTTCCATTGAATGATCTCGCGAGCCTCTCTCACTTGGGAGGTTTCGCGGAGCCAATCGCCGAAGTCTTCATCCGATACGCCGGTGGAAACTTTCTCCCGGAATTGTTCTGCGGAGATTCCCGTGAAATCAAAAAGAAGATTGTCGAGTGGGCAATCGAAGTGGTATTCACCGAGCGTTCCGGCGATCTCGGCGCGGCACTTGTCGAGGGTGCGTGCGGCGACGACGTATCCTCCGAGCGACACGCGAGGACTGCGTGGATAGGCGGTAGTTAAGTCTGGGGCAGTGTTGATGGAATCGTTCATAGGGGGAATGTGAGGTTGGTTGGAAGCTTACAGGAAAGATACGGTGTGGGAAATGTCCGTATGCCTATCCTTCAATAGGCACCAGAGGCAAGGAAACTGCTTGCGTCATGCGGCACTACCGTCCTTAAATGGGGGCCCGTTTGACGCATTTATTCGACGTCTGCTGGTTGTAGACTGTCATGAAAAACGTTTCACTATCAATTCCTTTGTCCGTTTGTCTGGCTGGAGCATCTCTCACAAGCTGCGAGACAGTCGGTTACAACTATTCCGGCCCGAAAACAAGTGTGCCCGATCGGTGGACTTTGAGTGTGCAGCCGCATCTCGACAGCGGAGGTGCCTGCCTTACAGAGTGGTGGAAAGGATTCAATGATCCTGTCTTAAATGAGCTGATTGCACGGACGCGGGCAGAAAATCCGGATTTCAAAATCGCAATCCAGAGAATCGTCGAGGCGCGAGCTCAGCGAGGAGTCGCGAAAAGTCGTATGCTTCCCGCATTGGCGGCTGATGCGGGTTACACGAGAAACAGGCAGAGTGAGCGAGTTGGGTTTGCCCCTGCCATTAATCCGACGGATATCTACACGACAGGTTTGAACTCGGGTTGGGAACTTGACGTCTTTGGAGGGCTGAAGCGGGGAGTCGAAGCCGCCGATGCCAATTATCAGGCCGAAGTAGAAAACTACCGGGATTTGCTGGTTTCTCTTTTTGCTGATGTGGCGCTTAACTACGTGGATTACACCACGTTCGATGAACGAATCCATGTGGCGAATCAGAATATCAAGATCCAGCAGGCATCACTCAAGCTCGCCCAGGACCGTCTCGACGCTGGTCTGGTTTCCAAAATCGATGTAACTCAGGCGAGAACCAACCTGGAGACGACCCGTGCTCTCGTTCCACAGCTTCAGGGCCAGCTCGCGGCTGCGCGTAATCGCCTCGCTACGCTGACGGGAGGGTATCCTCATTCTGTGTCGGAAACGTTGCTTCGCTCGCGATCAGTTCCTCAGCCGGGTCGTGATTATGCGGTGAGCTGTCCTGCTGATCTCGTGCGTGCACGGCCCGACATCCGTCGTGCGGAAAGACAGTTGGCAGCGACGGTTGCTGGAATCGGTGTCGCAGAATCGGAACTCTATCCGAAATTCCAGTTAGCTGGTCAATTGCAGCTACAGGCGTCCAACATCTCCAATCTTCCTGATGCAGGAGCCGCCGCCTATTCCTTTGGGCCATCGATGAGATGGAATCTTTTCAGCAGTGGGAAGATCAAAAATCTGATTCGTGTTGAGGAGGCTCGTGCGATGCAGGCCTACGGTGCGTATGAAAAGACCGTGTTGGGGGCCGTAGAAGAAGTCGAGACGGCGATGGCGGGAGTGGCAACCGAAAGACAGCGGCTCGTGGCTTTGCGCCGAGCGGTATCAGCTGCGAGCGAATCGGTTAGTCTGGTCGGAGATAATTATAAAGAAGGGCTGGTCGATTTTCAGCGGGTTATCGATACGGAGCGAGCGAAATTCCGGAGCGAAGACACTGCGGTTCTTTCGAAAGGCCAGTTGGCGAGGAATTATATCGCGCTCTATCGAGCTCTCGGTGGGGGTGTTGCCTGTGAGGAACCTGCTTTGCTTTCGGTAAAAGAGAAGCCGGGTGGAGGCTGGGTGAAAAAGCGCCCGGCACCTTTTGCCTCAGCAATCCCAGCCAAGGTTGAAAACGCAGATTTGAAAGAGTAAGACGATGAGCCATCCCTTTTCCTTGCGACGGTTGTCGCAGCATTGGCCGCTACCAGCTTTGCCAAAAAATGAGTTCGTTGCTCCACCTCCTCCCGAGGTTGGTTTGGAATCACCGCAGATTGAGACGACGACGGTTTACTCAGAATATGCGGGGCGAACCTCCGGTTCTGCTCGCGTAGAGATTCGCGCCCGGGTGAAGGGTTTTCTCCCAGCTTCCCACTTTGATGCTGGTCAATATGTGAAGGAAGGCCAACTGCTTTTCACGATTGAACCCGAACAGTTTGAAGCGGCAGTTGAAACAGCCAAGGGCAATCTGGCAAAGGCAGAAGCGGATCTGGGAATCACGACGACGAGTTAGAAGAAGCTTAAGAAGGTATTCGAAGGGAGCGGAGCCGTCCCGGAATACGACGTGCTCAGTGCAGACGCGGAACGCAAAGCCGCGCCGACCGGCGTTCATATTGCCAAAGCTGCCATCACTGATGCCGAGCGGGATCTGGGCTGCACCGAGATTCATTCTCCATTTGCTGGGCGAATATCCAATGCTCAACTGCCTGACGGGAGTTCTCTACAATGCCGTTCTTATCTCCACCCTGATTGGTGGGCTCGGCAGCAGGGAACAGAAGTAGTTTGTTCCGACATTGCCCGAGCCAGGATGGTTCATCATGGTCGGGGTTGTTGGGAGGCGGCTCCTGGTATCAGGAGTAGATTTCCGCGCCGGAATCAGCGAATTCCTTCGCCTTCTCCTCCATACCTTTTTCGAGGGCTTCCTCTTCTGTCATTCCCTGCTTCTCCGCGTATTCGCGAACCTCTTCGGTGATTTTCATCGAGCAGAAAGTCGGGCCACACATCGAGCAGAAGTGCGCTGTCTTTGCGCCGTCCTGCGGCAGAGTTTCATCGTGGAACTCCTGCGCCTTGGTCGGATCGAGGGCGAGATTAAACTGGTCTTCCCAACGGAACTCGAAACGAGCCTTGCTCAGTGCATTGTCACGAACCTGAGCAGCCGGATGTCCTTTCGCAAGATCGGCAGCATGAGCCGCAATCTTGTAAGTGACCACGCCGTCGCGAACGTCTTCGCGGTTCGGGAGACCGAGGTGTTCTTTTGGAGTCACGTAGCAAAGCATCGCGCAGCCATACCAACCGATCATGGCGGCACCGATTCCACTGGTGATGTGGTCATAGCCCGGAGCAATGTCAGTCGTTAGAGGTCCGAGCGTGTAGAAAGGAGCTTCGTGGCACCACTCTATCTGCTTCTCCATGTTCTCCTGGATCATGTGCATCGGAACGTGGCCGGGGCCTTCGTTCATCACCTGGACGCCTTTCTCCCAGGCAATTTCTGTCAATTCACCCTGCACTTCGAGTTCGCCGAACTGAGCCCGGTCGTTTGCATCCGCGATTGAACCGGGACGGAGACCGTCTCCGATGGAAAAGCTGACGTCGTAAGCGGCACAGATGTCGCAAATGTCGGCCCAGTGAGTGTAGAGGAAGTTCTCTTTGTGATGAGTCAGGCACCACTTTGCCATGATCGATCCTCCGCGGCTGACGATACCGGTCGTCCGTGTCGCCGTCATCGGAATGAAGCGCAGCAGGACACCGGCGTGGATTGTGAAATAGTCGACGCCTTGCTCGGCTTGTTCTATTAATGTGTCGCGAAAGACTTCCCAGCAGAGGTCCTCGACGCGACCATTCACCTTCTCAAGAGCCTGGTAGATGGGAACCGTCCCGATCGGAACGGGGGAGTTGCGAATGATCCATTCACGGGTCGCGTGAATGTTCTTTCCGGTGGAAAGGTCCATCACGGTGTCGGCACCCCAGAGGGTTGACCACTGCATTTTCTCGACCTCTTCATCGATCGTGGAAGCGACGGCAGAGTTTCCGATATTCGCGTTAATCTTCACGAGGAAATTGCGCCCAATAATCATCGGTTCGCTTTCCGGATGATTGATGTTGGAAGGAATGATCGCACGGCCACGAGCGACTTCGTCGCGAACGAATTCCGGAGTGATGAAATCGGGGATGGAAGCGCCGAAAGATTCTCCGGGGTGCTGCTGATTCAACACATTGCGGGGGCCATCGCTTTCCGCCTGAGCTTTGAACGCCGCTTCGCGGCCGAGGTTTTCGCGAATCGCGATGTATTCCATTTCAGGGGTAACGATTCCCTGCTTGGCATACCACATCTGAGTCACGGGATGCTCGCCAGTGGACCGAAGTGGTTTGCGCCTCAGTCCGGGATACTCCTTGAGACGGTTCTTCTCTTCTTTTTTCTCGTTGTAGCGGGATGCGTGCTCGTCGGAGAGGTAGCCATTGTCCTCCGGTTTCACATCGCGTCCGTCATATTCTTCAACGTCGTTGCGCCCAAGGATCCAGTCTCTCCGAAGTGGGGGGAGACCTTCGGTAACATCTCCGGAAAATTCAGGATCGCCCCAGGGACCGCTCGTGTCGTAAATCCGGACCGGCTCATTGACCTCGACTCGACCATTCGGATGAGTTGTTTCTGCAAGCTCAACTTCTCGCATCGGGATCAGAAGACCTTGGTGGATTTTTCCTTCGAGGTAGACGCGTTTGCTGTTGGGGAAAACGTCGGATACAGTTTTGGCTTCGGAAGGGGCTGAATCGTTTGGAGTGATCATGTTAAAGGCGTGGTAGGAAAAAGAAAAAACGCCGAGTTCATCGTCCGGAAACTACCAGAGCGAAAAATCGGCGTTGATGAAGTGAGATAGAATTCATGAGTGACTCCCTGCGGCAGCATTATCTGCATCAGGTTCGAAGGGTCTTTCACAGATGCAAAATCTCAGCGCAAGGCGCTCCCCTGTCGTAGTGGGCAAACGATGGCGGAAAAGAGGTCTGGCGTCAAGTCGGGCTTGGTTCGAGGTGAGACGAATTGCAATAAGAACGACTTGTCTCGGTTGTAGTTACGCCGGATGACTTCTTTATGGACAGGCTGAATCCGCCCGACTTTTGTTGTCTCTTGGGAGTGAGCCGCGTGCTCCTTAGTGTTTTCCCCTCGTTCTTTTCGCAGAACTTGAGCTCGGGGCATCTCCCGCGCTCAGTAAAACAGAACTCGATTTCTTCGAATCAAATAACACCGTCAGGCCCGAACTACCCATGAACTTCTGCTTTCGAATCTTCGCTCTTTTATTTCTGGCGTCTTTTGCGGAGGCAGAGGGGTTTCGGATCGCCACTTTTCGAGCTGACGTTACTCCTCCTGTCGGACACATGCTTTTGACGGGTCACTTTGTGACAGCCGAGGCTATCGAAACGCCGTTGGAAGCGAGAGGATTTATTCTTTCCGGCAGCGGGAGCCAACCAATCGTCGTATGCGCCGTGGACTGGTCCGAGATTCGCAGTGATACTTACGATCTCTGGCGGGATCGCCTCGCCACCGCTGCGGGGACGACTCGGGAACGTGTCCTCCTTTCGGCAATCCATCAGCATGATACTCCGATGGGGGATCTGACGGCTGATCGAATTTTGCGAGAGCTCGGCTCGCCTCATCGTGTCATCACGGAGGAGTTCCATGAAAAAGCGCTGGCTCGAGTTGTCGACGCTGCCAAGACGGGGTTGGAGAAAGCGACTCCGGTGACACATATCGAAACCGGAAAGGGGAAAGTCGCAAAGCTAGCTTCGAATCGGCGCTGGGTTGATGAGGATGGAAAGATTCGTTTCGACCGCGGCAGTGCTTGCAAGATTCTAGCCGCGCAGCGGGCCGATGAGGGGGCGATTGATCCTTTTGTTCTCTCCCTTTCTTTTTGGAATGGTGAAGAATTACTCGCTACGTATTCAGTCTACGCGACGCACCCGATGAGCTACTACGGGACGCGAAAAGTGAATGCGGATTTCCCCGGCCTTGCGCGAGCAATGCGGGATGGGGAAACTCCGGGCGCGCTTCAAATCTACGCCAGTGGCTGCAGTGGGAACGTGACTGCTGGTAAATACAATTCGGGTAATCCCGAAAACAGGAGTGTGTTG
>Ga0181574_10002511_pt1 | contig 16622 bp, 8 predicted proteins | sample 101ome_24_FD_145600 | JGI IMG/M metagenome (GOLD analysis project Ga0181574, IMG submission 145600) | Coastal salt marsh microbial communities from the Groves Creek Marsh, Skidaway Island, Georgia - 101410AT metaG (spades assembly) | ecosystem: Environmental > Aquatic > Marine > Intertidal zone... | reverse complement strand
CGAACGATTCGAACGGAAGATTCGAACGGACGATTCGAAGGATTCGAACGATCGATTCACCAATCCAGCGAGGGCGCGTTCAACGTTCCATTCTTTGAAACGATCGTCGGCATCGACGGACGGACGGACGGACGATGATGACGATGACGACGCCGGCGATGACGACGCGTGCGTTGTCTAAAACCGCGGTGGTGCGGTGCGGACGCGGACGCGCGGCGCGGGTGGCGATGACGACGAGGATCGACGCGACGCGAAGGAGGGCGACGGTCGCGGCCGCGGTGGTCGAGCCGAGACGAAGACGACGAGCGGGTTTGGTGCCGACGATGCGCGCGGCGGCGGCGGCGACGTCGAGTTATTGGAGCGAAGAAGCGATGGAAAGTGAGACGACGGTGACGACGACGGAGGCGGTGACGACGGCGACGATGAGCGCGAGTTTCGACGACGAGGACGAGGAGGGCGAAGCGGGCTCGAGCGGCGGCGGGAAGCGCGCGATCGTCCTGGCGTGCGTCGGTGCGGCGGTTGCGGCGTTCGCGTACAGCGATGTCTCAGCGACGTTTCCGCTATTGGCTCCGGCGCAGACTTTGGCGCGATCGGTCGTGGATCTCGTCGCGGCGGGAGTGGATTACTTTGTGGATCTCGTGTTGGACGCGTACGACGCGGCGATTTTGGGGTGCATCAACGTGTTTTCATTTTTGCAATCCGTGCTGTTGACGCCAGCGTCGAGCGGCACCAAGGCGGCGGCGGCCGAGTCTTTCATCGCCAACCCGAGCGGGATGTACTCTAAATTTCTTGGCATGCTTTGCGCCAAGCCTTTCATGTCCATCGCGGCGGTGTTGTTGACGCTGTCGCGCGTCTTGGCTTCGTGGACGTTTGCCGCTGCAGAGTACGCGTGCGCGCTGTTGTACGCCATGCCGTTGTACGTTGCGATGCCGACGGCAGTGGTGGGTTATTTATACTACAAGAAGCGCGCAGCCAAGGCGGCTGAGGAGGCGAAGCTTAAGGATAAGACGAAAATGTCCAAGGCGAAGGTGAAGGCGAAGGAGATCATCGCCTCGGGCGAGTCGAGCTCGACGTCCGCCAAGTGGGCCGCGCGTTTGGCGGGCGAAGATGTGACAGCGGCGAAAACAATGGCGATGGAGACGAACACGGTCGTGGAGCTGAACGCGCCCTCGATGGAGAGCGGATTCGACTTTACGTCTGAGTTTAGCAGCAGCAGCAGCGCGGGCGGCTCGTACGGCGCGTACGGCTCGGATTACACCATCACTCCGACGGCCGTCGACTACGATTCCTACAGCAGCACCTCGTACAAGAGCAGCAGCAGCTCTTACGGTTCGGGTGCGCTCGGTACGACCGGTTTGTACGACTTTGAGGAGTCCTACTCGAACCGCGACGCATACATGGGTGGTTACAACGTCGACCAAGCCGAAATTGAGCGCATCTACGCCGAATTGATGCCCAAGGACGCGGGTATCCCGCTTCCGGTTGTGACGAAGGAGGAGATCGCGGATGGCGCAAAGACGACAACGGTTGTCGAGAAGGAGGAGGTGAAGAGTGAGAAGGAAGAGACCAAGGTTGAGACGAAGCCCGAGCCAGTCAAGGCTGCCAAGTCCGAGCCGGTCGTTGAGACGAAGCCCGAGCCAGTCAAGGCTGCCAAGTCCGAGCCGGTCGTTGAGACGAAGCCCGAGCCGGTCACGACTTCAGCGCCGAAGCCTGTTGAAAAGAAGCCTGAGCCAGTCAAGGCTGTGGCGAAGCCGCCGCCTGCACCGTCAGCGCCCAAGGTGGAAACCAAGGCGACGACGAAGAAGGGTGGTAGCAAGGAAGCCTTTTACGGATTCATCAACAAGGTGAGTTCCATCAAGACGGATGATGTCGCCAAGGTTGTGACGGAAACGGCGAAGAGTGTGGCGAGTAAAGAGAACTTGGAGAAGGCGGCTTCGCTCGCCAAGGATGCCGCGTCGAAGGTGCAGTCAACCATTGACGCGAGCCAAAAGGCGTCCTCGCCAACGTTACCGCAGGGTACGCGCAAGGTGTCGGATGGCACGAACGACGACGACTTGTCCGAAGGCACCGTCATCAAAAAGAAGAAGTGAGTTGTTCGAATCCATAACTATACACGTAGCTTTCTTCAATTACACGCTAAGTAACAAACGCACGTCTGTTTCGACCGCCACCCGTCGTCGTCGCTTCTACGGTTTTTTATTCTGCACATCCTTGAGAGACTTTTTGCGCTTTCGATGAGCTCCACCACCCGCTGCGTCACGAAGTGATTCGCGCAAACGCTGCAACGCGTCGTCGTCGTCGCTCGCGACTCTACCGGGAAGTCGGATGGATTTCCCGTCAAACACTGCGGGCGCGGCGAAAATGACGTCGCCAGATTTTTTGCGCAGACACATGACGACGGGGCCGACGCACGAGAGCTTGGAGCACAGCTTTTGCGTTTGGTCTGAAAGCTCGTCGACGCTCACTGCATCCCCTTCGAGTTCTAACACGGCGCCTATCTCCGTCGGAAGACACGGTAGCCAAGAAGTCGGGAGCTTTTGCGATTGATGAAGCGTGCGTAACGCCTCCACGCCGTCGCTCGTGAGCTGTAACTCGTCAAGCAGCGCGCTCCACGATGCGTCGTCCGACTCTGCATTCACCTCTTCATCCGGTCGAAGAAGTAAAATCCCGTTTCTGGCTAGTCTCACGGACTCGCCGCACGCGCGATCCAACACCGCGCTCGCCGTCGACACGCCCACGTACACGTGCTTACGACTCGAATCTATCGAATAATGTACATTTTTTGAACCAAATCTCTCTCGAAGCGTTTGAGCGAGTTCTTTCGACATTCTATGAACAGGCACGAGACGATCCAACACCTCGTCTCGCTCTTCCATCGATGTAACCTTTCGCTTCTTATTCTTCTTCTCGCTTTTTTGTGCCGCTGGCCCGTGACAGCGCAGCTCGAGCTCGCTCTCGATGAAGGACGCGAATGCGCGACGAACGTCTTCGTCGTTTCTCCGTTGTAATTTCGCCACAAAGAAACCACCAGTGTTCGCATCGTGCGGCAGAAACCGCCGACATCGCTCAATTTTGAACTTTTTAATCACATTCTTTTCAGGAGGCCACATGCTTGAGACGTAACGTCCCACGCCCTGTTTCGTAGCGCTCTTCAAGTCTGCGAACCACTTGATGGCGACGTCGGCGTCGTCCGAGGCGTCTTCGCATACGTGATTCTCCCCCACTTTCCAAGACGACAAACCCTCTCTGCCTTGTATTTTATCGAAATCCACCGGAACGAGCTCTAGCGATAAATCTTCGTCCGCGAGAAGCGCACAGACGACGGCTTCGTCTTCAATCGGATTGAACGTACACGTCGAATACACCATGGTGCCGCCCGGTTTAAGCAATCGCGCGCACCGCTTGGCCACCGCTAATTGCGTTGTATGCAACTCGTTCCCTATACCCGTGTGCCATCGAACGAGCGCGTCTGGATCCTTACGAATCGTCCCATCTCCCGAACACGGAACGTCTGCCAACACGTGATCGTACCCGCCCAACTCAATCAACGCGTCTCGTCGTTCGACATCTGACGAAATCGCCTCGACGCGCCGCGACTCCCTCTTCAAATCCCCATTCGCAAACAACGGACAGTGTAAATCCTGTCCGAACGCACGCGTGACGAGCAAACCAACGCGTTCTCCCACCGAACGCCCGTGACGATCTATCGCGTCTAAAAGCGTTCTCGCTCGCCCCGGATGCGCGTCGTTCGCATGTACGACGCCCGCCGTTCCCTCTCCACTCGTCGGCCGCACGCGTTCCAACAACTGCATCGTCTTCTGTCCGGGCGCCGCGCACACATCTAAAACTCTCGTCCCGGGTTTAGGATCGAGCGCCAACACCGGAAGCATGCTCACGATTTCCTGTCTCGCCCCCGTTCCATTCTTCGCGCTTTGCTCGAACACGTCCAACAGTTCTCGCGGCACCGCCGGCCGTCCTCTCTTCATCTCCCCCGACGGATTCATCGCCTCCCACGCGTTCTCCATGACGCGGACCGCGAGATTCGTCGCTTCAATCGCGTCGTTTACGGTTTTCCTCCCCGGGTGATTCGCGTGCGTCCGAAACGTCGCCGGTAACGGCGTTCGCAAAGCGTTGAGAAAGCGCTCGAAGTCACCATCGCAATCACTCGTCGAACAAATCCCCTGCGCGCGGTAATACCGCTCGAACAGCGCCTCACCCTCACCGAATTTCCGATGAATAATCCCCGACGCCTTCGACGTCGTCCCCGATCGGCGTCCGACCGCATCGCGAAGCGCGTTTCGTTTCGTCGTCGAAACCATGGCGGCGTTTCCGATTCCGTTGCCGAGCCGACCGACGCGTTCGCGCGCGCCCGCGCGCTATGGATCGATCGATCGATCGACGATTCGATCGACGATAAATTTAAACAATCCAACCCGACCGACCGCGCGTCGTTCCCGACGTCGCCCGCGTCCGACTGACGTCGCGCGCGACGATGACGGACGCGCGTTTTGATGTTTCCGAGAAACGATTCGATGTTTCCGAGACGAGACGAGACGAGACGAGCCTTTCCGAGAGAAAACCTCGAGAAAACTCGAGAAAACTCGACGCGACGCGACGGGCGGAAGGACGGACGATGATGTCGCTCGTCGCGCGCGCGGGTCGAGGACGCGCGTCCCGATTGGTCGTCGGTTCGAGCGCGCGAACGGCGCCGCGGGCGTCGACGAACGACCGTGGGGCGACGCGCGAGGAGGAGGACGACGGTGTGGGTGTGGGTGCGTACGACCGAGGGAAGCTATCGACGACGACGACGACGACGACGACGATGACGGCGTCGGGTTGGATGTTCGACGCGCGGGAGATTGCGGTGATGGAACGCGGCGCGACGACGACGACGACGACGACGACGACGGCGACGACGGCGGGTTCGCTGAGTTCGGGTTTGGGATCGTTTGTTTTGGACGAGGGTCGTCTGGCGGACGACGCGGCGCGCGTGCGAGCCGCGATTCGAGCCGCGAGCGAGGCGATCATCGCACCGAGTCGTGGGTATTACGTCAATCTTCCGCGCGAGGATTACGGCGAGGGCGCGGTGACGGATGTTGTGATTGAAGATCCGGCGACGCGCGGCGGCGAAGACGCGACTGAGGATGGGATGCTTTGCAACACAAAGAGGACGTATCAGCCGAGTAATCTCGTGCGTAAGCGTAGACACGGGTATAGGTCGAGAATGTCGACGGCGGGTGGGCGACGTGTGCTCGCTCGCCGACGTAGGAAGGGTAGAAAGCGTTTGTCTGCCTGAGAAGATGAGTTGTATTACATATTTCAGATTTTCAATGATGAATTTTTTTCGGCGTCTGCGAGAGTCGCGAAACGCGTAATCCCAAAGCGCTGAGATCGTGCGAAGTTGGCGCCCATGAGAATGGATTCATGAGCTGCTGCGCCTCGTACAGGACGCCGTACACGAGGAACGTGAGGATGGCGATCGGGATGACGACGGCTTTGCCGTAAGAAGAAATCCACGCGAGGGGTGCCGTGGCGACGAAAACGACGCAAATGATGAGAATGGAGCTCACGTAGTACGGCGGAACCGGCGTCGTCAAAACCGCTTCACACTCGCTCCATGCGTCGACGATCGCCGCGACGGTTCTATGAAGTCGGTATCGTCGTTGTTCGTACACGTCGTCAAATTGACGAAGCATTGAAATACTGCGCTGCAAACGCGCAAAGCATTTGATGACTCGCATGTTCGCCGAACAGCCGGCGTATTCGTTTCGCTCCGCCGGCATCATGAAGTCTTTCGTCGACGGTGTACCGACAAAATCGTCTTCTAACGCGGATTCGGATAGAGAGCATGACGAGTGCACGTCCAGTGCTTTCGGGAACCCGATGCGCGCTTCGCGAATGGATTGGCGTATCAGCGCAACCAAAGAGTCGAGCTCGTGGAGCAACTCGGTGGAGTAATCTCTTTTGACTTTATCCACGCCTTCTGGAAAGAGAACACGCAGTTCCATCGTGAGATGTCTGGCGTTATCAAACAAGTCGTCGAGCGACTTTCGAGCCGAGTAGTACCTCGCAAAGCCGGCGCTGAGAATGTACGCGATGCAGAAACCAAAGATCGGAGTAGAGACGACGTGCGCTTCATCTCCGATGAGTATCCGGCATTGCAAGGTTTCGTACAGCTCTGATTCTGTGCATACCGAGTGTGCGATGAAATAAACGCCGACGGACCAACCGCACGCGAGCAACACGTGCGGTAACAGCGGGATGACTAACGTCTGGCGGAACGCAAACCATTCCAGAAACAGTCCCCACTTAGCGCCGCGGAATCGCCGCTGTGTGGGGAACGTCCAAGCCGAAGGGACGTCAGCCATCGCTGCAGATTCGTCGGTGAGAGGCTTGCTCTCAGCGCGCGCCTGGGTGCCGTCGACACATTTTTCAAGGCTCCCCGCGGCGTCGACGCGCGCTGAAGAGTGCACATGCGTGTCAAGGCAAGACTCTACGAGGGATTTCCTGATTGCGTGCAGATCGATTTCGCATGATTGCGCTCGGAATGGTTTTTCCATAAACCGCGCTATGGCCAATAATCCATACAGAATAATCGCTAGCACTCCGAGCGGTAGCCATGTCATGTACTTGAAGGTGGCGACGAGGACGCTCGCCGCAGAAATCAACCACACGAGCACAACCAAGTTGAGCATGTGCTTCACTCCGTACGGAACGGATGCGATTTGCGCTCGCTTACACGAGGAGTGCGCGCGAAGAGCTTTGTTGACGGCGTCCACCATGATCGACGCGTGCCTGTTTCCCAGGTGACCGCCGAGTCTAGCTCCCTCAATTAGTGACACTAAATCCGTCGCGATTTTCAAGATGGGCTGATCCAGCAATCTTTCGTACACGGTCAACGTGCAATCATCGGCACGCTCGTACAGAACTCGGTTCATCGTATCGATAAGCCGACTTGTTCCTCGCAATATCTCAGCCTTGACATCGATTTGACCTCTGTCACGTTTGTTGCCCGTTGGATCGTCGTCAAGGAACGAGCAAGCCTGCACGTTGAGCAAGAAGAGATTATGAAAGATGTCATAGATACCCGTCTTCGCTTCGTAGAACAACTGAAACGCAAAAAAGAAACGGTACACAATCACGAAGGTGAAGATGCGCCCGATGATGGATACAGCGCTAGGCGCGAAGATGAGATCACATTGAGTGTGATCTGTGACGCCATCGCCGCATATTTTTATTTTCACGAATTGTGCGCCGATACCAATCAACATTACGATCATCATGACCGGCCAGACAAAAGGGAAAACCGTGCCACGAACTTTCAATAGGCGCATAATGTATGAGCTCGAGTCCGAGCGTTCACCGCCACGACGACGACGGATTGCTTCCAGTGTGGTTGGTTGTCGCAGCGCCTTCGGCGCGCCAGCCCCGCTGAGTATGAGGGAGTCTATGCCCGAGCGAATCCCCTTCTCATCCCGACCGAGCGTGCGGAATGAAGATTCATGTATCGCGAATGATTCGGTATAAATCGACCAGCTCACTTTTGTGAGATCGTGTTTGGGATCTTCCCAGCCGAAAGGATCCTCCAAGATGCTTCCAAGTTGTACGATGCCGTACAGTGCAGTCGAAACCAGCATTGCCGGTAGCGGTGCTAACCATTTATAGTTGACACTAAAGACAAACGGTACAGAGATTGTAAACCAAAACAATGCGATATCTATGAGATGCACGAATGGTTGCGGCATTCCGCTCGCCAAGATGCGCTCGATGTCTGTGCTAGCGTCGATGCAAGAGTGCACGCAGTAAATCATGTCCAAAGCATTGCGATCTGACACGAGTTTCTGTTTGCGTCTGCGTTCGATGATGCGTGTAATTTTAGCGCTGCAAATACCAATGCGTGCGTGATATGAGCACTTGGCGTATTTTACTTTTTCTTCATCAGTGAGCAGAATGGATAAGGACGGCCATCCATGAGGATCGTCGAGCAACTCGTCTGTGGTTGGTTGCCGAAACGCTTTGGCATACGGCTCAATTCCATGTCGACACTCACGGATCGTCTGACGAATAAAACCCACAAGCACGCACGAGAGTCGTCGAATTTCTTGAACATCAGACAGAAGCGACAACTCTGTCTTATTACCACCCGAACATCTCTGAATCATGGTGTTCATGCCAAGATTGAGACATCGCACGTTGTTTACGATTCTGCCAACGGCACCTTTGCCATCGTAGTAGCGCTTGTAAGAGATGGACAATCTAAACACAATCGTGAAACCAATCAGCGCACCAGTCATGATGTGTCCGTTTGAATCGAACGTGACCGAGCAAGACTGAACTTCCTTCACGTTGTCTCCGCAATAATGAACCTTCATGAAGTTTGCGACGAGGGCGACGAGTCCGCTGAATAATATTTGAAACAAGATGTCGTGAAGTACCGTGCCCTTGAAGTGGAGGACACACGTCACGAAACTCCACCCTGAACGAAGTGCCATCCCGCTCTTTCGTGCAAACTTTTTAAATGCGCGCTCTCTTTTCGATATATTCTTCAAGTGAATCGAGGGCGCGCGAGAGAGTGTGTCAAAGTTCAGAGACGAAGATCCGAGCCCCATCAACTTTGTGTGAGAAAGCATCACAGTCTCAAGCACATGTAGCTCGTCTTCGAGTGTATTCCATACATCGCTTCCGCCCGTCAGGTGGGATGAGAGCGCGTGCAGTCGCTCGTGGAAAAGACCCATCCTCGTGCCCAATTCGCCGAGTTCATGTCGTGGTCCATTCCAACCGAAAGGCTCCATCATCCCTGTCGACGTTTCGGCCACTCCGTAGAACGCCAGCGCGACGAGCGTCGAGGGTATGGCGGTTAGCCAGCGGTACCTAACACTCAAAACAAAGGGCATTGTGAACACATAAAACAACAGCGTCAGCTGAAGCAAATGACGAAAGTGCTTCGGTACCGGAGTTGAAATGATACGCAACAAACCTTGGACGTTTTGTAACGCAGAGCACACACGGCGGTACGCGTCTGAAGCGAACCTCTCAGAAACATGACCGCTTTGCAGGTTTCGATTGAAAATATTGTTGATTCGGACCGCCGCCCAAGTCGTAAGACTGTGCATGGGCATGGAACGAACCTCATCCATTTCCTCCTTTGTGAGCAGGTTGCACAACTTGCGGCCGCACCCATACGCGTCGGTCTTTAGACAATCCTCAAGATCTATAGTCTTACCGTGCGGGTCGCGAATCATCAGCTCACGAACGAGAATACGATTCAAGCTGAAAAGAATGTCTGTGAAACGCCTCACCTCTGACGACTCAGAATTGTTTTTTGTCGCGTCATCGCTTGCCACGAACATTGAAGATATCGTCACTAGCGAGCGCATGTCATTCTGAAGAGAGGTTATGAGACGTTTCGCCGATATATACCGATCGTAGCCCCAGTCTGTGTTGATCACGAGCAAGAATGATAAGGGAATGGCCAACACTGCATGCGCCGAGATGTCAAACGTCACTAAGCACTCAGAAGATTTCGTGATCCCGTGTCCACAGACAGCGACTTTAAGGAATTGTGCGCCAGCACCGACGCATGCGGCGCATAAAAGTTGCTTGTAGATGTATGGCAATACGGTATCCCTCCATGCGAAGCAGTCTGTGATGAACCAAGACACTTTCCTTTTCGACTTGTAGCTTTGAGTGTCTATCTCCTCGTAGTCTGTCTTTTCTCCATCTATTTCGTCATCGAACACGCCATCCTTCATGTTGAACGCTTGCATCTCCTGATGTATTCTTGCCCCGATGGCTCTCAATGGATGAGAAGGAAGCGCCCAGGTGAATGGGTCCTCTAGCGCGACCGAAATTTCATTGACACCGTAAAAGAGCCAAGCCACCGTCGCACTTACCAACGGCGTCCTCCAATCAGTGACTTGTGTCAGAGCAAACGGGATAGAAAAGACGAATGCGAAAAGTAGTACGGTGACACTGTGTGTGTACTCACGCGGTGCCCAGGTTTCAACCAACGTTAGCGTCTCACGATATGAATCGAGCGCTTTCTGCGAGTATTTAAACACTTCGAGCGTTGCCTTTTCGCTGAGCGTACCATCCTGAAGCGCCCTCTGCACTTGATTCAGCATAAATGACATCGCCACTGCGGGCCTGCTCTGCGCTTTGAATCGTGCCAGCACTCTGCGTTCTTCGATGGACGTTACCGCAGACAACGAAGGCTTGCTGTACTCGTCGGCGAGCAACGCCTCCGTATCCGTGTCCACTTTGCCACTGGCGGCGTCGATGTCGCGGACACCGTGACGCGAATCGCGTACAGCTTGCCGCATGAGTGCATACGATGCATCCATAAATCTGCGAATCTCCGCGAGTCTATGCGCTCTCGAAGAGTCCACCGAATTCGATTTGCTCCCCGCGTCCGCCAGCTCCACGTCTGCGAGCGCGAAGCACGACCGCATCGAGCATTTGATATCGATCAACGCCTGTTTGGCATCTTCGTACCTCCGAAACGCTTGAACAACCCGAAACACTAGTAAAAATGAAAGAATTACCCCGACGGCGGCGTGCGCGTCGATCGGCAGCGCGTACGCACACTCGCTTGAGTACCTCTGCGAGTCGTCGCACGCCCGTCTCTTCAGCCACTGCGCGCCCGCGCCCGTCAATCCCGCCAAGAGAATCTGTGGCATCACCCGCCTCGCGCACACAAACCACAACACCAACGCCCGTCGCACGCGCGCGCCGAGACTATCGTCGAGTAACATTCGCGACTCGCGACCGTTCGTCTCCCGTTTGGCCGACTCGACGTCGACCGACGTCGCTGAATCGCCTCCGCACGTCACCGTAGCATTCTCGCGTCGCGCGTCACCGTCGCCGTCGCGCGACGTGACTGAACCATCCACGTCGGCGACGTTCACGCGCTTCATGGTTCACCAAATCCCCCGTCACTCCGCGAGACTCGCCGGAGTACCGCTCGCTGGTATGGTAATCCAATTGAGTCCAAGCCAAGCCAACCGTCGCGTTCGCGCTCGAATCGTCACACACAGGACGCGCGAGCCGGCGAAGGAAGACTGGAAACCAGAACCGGAGCACAAACAAGCGTGCGCTCGCGTCGATGGTCGGCGCCGCGAGGCGACTTCGCGAACGTCGAGCGCGTCGATGAATGTGGCACAAATTTTGTCGAGTAACGCTTTAACCGTTTTGGTGAACAGGCTAACGAACGAGTCATGACTCGTCAATTGGATACACACACGTGCGTCTACTCATCTCCCTTTTATACACAGACTCAAGATCATTTCAATATTGATCGAATGTCCGAGTCTATATTTATACATGAGAGCACCGCTCGACGCGACGCGAACGACCGCAGCGCGCGCCGCGCCGGGCGTCCGTCGACCGAACTCGTCGCGCGCGACGCGGTGAAAGCACTCCTTTCGCCTCGAGCGACCGAACTGGTCCGTGTCGCGTCCCGAACGTCGCATTTTCGCACGATGCAGAGAATGTCGTTGAAACGCGCCGGCGGTCGCGCGAGCGCGTCCGAACGACGCCGCGAGGCGACGCTGGTGAGACAGCGCGAGTCGAAGCGCGATGCGCTGGCGTACGCGCGGTCGATCGCGATCGGTGGTGGGTCGGACGAGGCGATGCGCGGCGCTGACGACGCGGAGAGACGCGCGAGGGAGGCGGATTCGTCTTCGTCGTCTGCGGCGGGCGCTTTACCAAACACTTTTGAAGAAGTCTTGACGATGCCCGAGTGGATGTGGGACGACGCACCTCGAGATCTCCGCGAGAAGTGGTACGTTCGACCTCGACCGAGGGGTACGCGGTGTCTCGTCGTCGCTTCGCGGGGGAAGACGGTGGCGAGAAGCGCGAGAGATGGGACGACGTTGTCGACGTTTCAGTCGGCGTTGCCGGGCGGAAGCGCGAGGACGAGCCGAGGACGGGGCGGGGATTGCTTTTGTATTCTCGATTGCGTCTTCACTGGAGATGAACGGGCGAGGAAGGACTATGGACGACGCGACGGGGTGAGCTCGGACGCGGAGGCGTCGAGGAGCGGGAGGTATTACGTGTTGGACGTCATGGCGTGGAACGGAGCTTCGATGTACGAGTGCGACGTCGAGTTTAGATTTTTTTGGGCGCACACTCGGTTGACGCAAGAGTGCGAGGCGTGCGAGGCACCAAACAGGGCGTTGGGCAGGGATTTCGCCTTTGTAGCCACGCCCTGGTTCGAGGCGACGGCGGAGGGACTGGAAGTGGCGTACGCCGGCGACGTTGGCGCTGAATTGGACGGATTGATTTTCTACCACAGAGAGGCGGCGTACGAGACCGGGACGACGCCATTGGTGTTAAACTGGCGAGACGCGCGCACGTCGGCGTTTTTCAACCGCGACGAAGGCGCGCCTGGGGTATTGGAGCGCGCCGGTGTGGTGATGCCCGACGCCACGAGCGCCCTGGCGGCGCAAATCGTCACCCTCGCGAAATCGAACGATGGCGCCTTTTTCATCACCGGCGACGACGAACCTGTCGTCATCGCCGCGACTGGTGCGGTTTCATCAGCCCCGCGCGCGCTCGGTTCACCTATCGAGATGCCGACGAATCGCCTCGGTCGATTCCTCGTCGGTCCAAACGGTTTCGACGTCGACGCCGAAACCGCCGTCGTCCGATCCGCCGACCTCCTCTACCTCGGAGTCAAACCCGAACGAAAACCACCTCTGGCACACGCCGCCGTCTTCCGCGCTGCGCGTCCACCAGACCGCGCGGACGCACTATCGAAGATTCTCTTCAACGCTCGGTCGCGAAACGCTCCGTTATCCATCGAACGCATCATCCAAGTCGCTCGCGAATCCGACGTCATGGCGACGTGAACGACGCCGCATCTTTCGCGAGAGTGGTCGGTAGATATTGTTCGTGTTATAACCCCGTCGCATTCGTATGAGCGCGCATTCTTTCATTAGCCGCGCGTTTTAATAATCGCACCCCAAAGACTGGACGACGCCAAATGTCTCTGCACTTTTCATCTTCGAGCGCAGAGAGCCGCTGGCGGCGGCAGACGCAAGCTCGCGCGCGTCGACGCGTCGCTCGTCATGGGTTCGTCGTCGCCGAAATCGGCAAAAAAGGAAAAGAAGGAGAAGAAGGATAAAAAAGACAAAAAGGACAAGCGCTCGGCGGCGTCGGACGACGAAGGTGGGTCGACGAAGAAGAGACGCAAAGACACTGAAGAGGAAGATGGCGGCGGTGCGCCGACGCGCGTTCGCGTCGTTGGATTGACCAAAACGGCGAACGCGGGGAGCGTGAGCGCGTTTCTCGGGATGGACGTGTCCGAGGTCATGGTCGGGATGTGGGGAACGCACGGGAAAGGGCCGAAACCGCCGGGTGGACAGGCGTTTGTCACTGCGAAGAGCGAAAAGGCTGCGGAACGACTGGCGAAAGAGTTCGATGGGAAGACGTTGGACGGCGTGGAGTTGAAGGTGGTGGTCGATAAGGGTGACGTAGTGATTGCGACGAACGGTGGGGTGACGCCGGGGAAGGATGCGCCGCCGCCGAAGGAATCGGGTTCGAGACCGCCGTTGTTCGGAGGAGGCGCGTCGACCAACTCGTCGGTTTCGTACGAAGCAGCGAATTCGCCGATGCCGTCGGTCACGCACGAAATACGAGCGGACGATTGGACGTGTGGGGCGTGCAGTTGCAGTAACTTTGCGAGGAGAACATCGTGCTTCCGATGTGCGGCGCCGAGGAGCGCCACTGCGAGCGGTGCGCCAACTACGGCCGTGAACACCGCCGCTGCCAGAGCTCCCGCGCAAGGAAGCGCGCAGGAAGGATACGAGGTGTTTCTCAAGTATCTGCCGCACAGCGCAAACGAGGATGAGGTGTACAAATACTTTTCGGATTGCGGTGCAATCGTGGGCCCAGCTCGATTGTTGCGCGATCCGCAAACGGGGGCGGCAAAGGGTGCCGGCTTTATAACCTTTGTCGATGAAGCGGGTCGACTTGAGGCTTTGAAGCGCGACGGCGCGCGGTTTGGAGGGCGAAACGTGTCCGTCACCGTGGCAAAGAAGAGTACTTTCGGTGTTCGCGCCACGGAGCAAGCGTACGGCACGCACACGCCCGCCATGCTTGCGGAAACTATCGCCGCTTTGGTCGCCCCGGATCGTTCCGGCGTCTACGTCGACGGTACGTTCGGACGAGGCGGACACACTCGCGGTATCTTGGCCGCGCTTTCACCTGAAGGTCGCTTGCACGCGTTCGACATGGATCCCGAAGCCATTAAGGTTGGTAAGGAACTCGAACGTGAAGACCCGAGATTTACCATTCATCACGCTCCATTTGGATGCATGGCGGAGGTGCTCAAGCCGCTCGGTGTCAAGCCCTCTGGCGTTTTCTTAGACCTTGGTATCTCCTCACCGCAGTTTGACGACGCGTCTCGCGGGTTTAGACCCGAGCAAGACGGTCCTCTTGATTTGCGTTTTGACGTCGAACGAGGCGTTCCGGCGAGCGAATACCTCCGACTCGTCTCGCGCGAAGAGCTTCGCCGAGTGATTCACGAATACGGCGAAACTACCGATCCAGGGGCCGCGCGCCGCATCACTGACGCCATCATTTTGGCTCGCGAAGACGGATCGTTGCCGAGCACCACCAAGGCATTTGCGGCGCTCGTTGCCAAGGCAAAGGGTAAGGAGTACCAAATGATGCACCCGGCCAAGCTCACCTTCCAGGCACTTCGCATCGCGCTCAACCAAGAATTCGATGAAATGCGCCGCGGTATGCACGGCGCCTTTGAGATCATGCCCGAACATGGCCGTCTTGGCATTTTGACGTGGAAGCACAGTGAGTGCGCCATCGTCGTCGATTTCTTCCGCGACTATGAAGTCATCCGCGATGATTTCCCGCTTTGGCAGTGGGCTCAAGCCAATCACCCCGATAAATGCTCGAAAAAACTCGAACGCAAGTGGGGTTTACACATGGATGACGCCCAGCGTCCGAGCGAGGCGGAGATGCGCGCAAATAGTCGGTCTCGTAGCGCCACTCTCCACGTCCTTCGCAAGCGCGAAGCCATTCTCATCGCCGATCTTGAACGCGTCGCGTACAAGCTCAAGGGATGGGGTAAAATTCCCGAACCACCCGCACCGCCGCCGGTGACGTTCAAGTACGAGTTGAAGTGACTTATTAATATCACAAATCTATTTTGACGTGTAACGGCGTCTGAAGCGTGTAACTAACTCGCTTTGCCACACCCTCATTGTCTCTCTCGCGCACGTCACGTCCGCTCGTATCGATCCATGCCGTTTTCCATCGCGAAACCCTTCGGCAACATCGCAAAACCGGCGATCGTTCCCAGCCGTCGCGACGTCTCGTCGTCCTCGTCGTCTTCTCGCGTCAAAACGAAGGCGTCGTCGTCTTCGGGTCCGATTAATTTCGACTCGAGTTCGCAAGAAGAACTCGTCGCGCGCGCGAAGAAGGAGTGCCCGGTGTGTCGAGGCACCGGTTACAAGGCGTGCGGACAGTGCGGCGGCACGGGGGTGAACCAAGAGGATCTATTCCAGGGTAAATTCAAGAAAGGTGACGTTTGCTGGCTTTGCGGCGGCAAGCACGGAAGTAAGACGATGTGTGGAAATTGCATCGACTTGACGGATTCATTTTGAATACCAGTAATGTCGCGTGTGTGTTTTCTTTTTGTCGTTGGCGTGTGTAAATAATCGAAACTTGTATCTATATGTGTGTGTGTTACTACATGTCGTCGCCGTCGTTCAATACCAGTCGACCCACCGCGTGGACGATGTCGGCGAGCGAGGAGCGGCGCTTCGCGCGCCGGCGGCTCGACCATTTTCGTACTCCGCCTTGGCGAGGAGTTCGGATATGAGCGGACCGATGTCGTCGATCGACGTTTCGCCTTCTATGGCGCCACGCAAAAGCTCCGCGAGGTACGAGCGCTGTCGCTCAGTGACGTAATAAATGCAACTGCGAGGACAACGCTGCGAAGCCAACCATTCGTCGCGAACGGCAGTCTCGTCTACATTCGAGCTCGATCCATCGCGCTCGATCCATCGCGCCGCCCCGGTATCGCTCGCCGTGTAAAACGATTTCGGCGCAGCGCGCACGCACGAACTCGAACAATTCGCGTCGCCGACGCACCGCGTCTCGTCGACGAAGACGCGTTCCGCTCCGTCAAACTCGAGCGCGAGCGACGTCGCCGAAAACGGATCCTCCGTCGATAACCCACCCTCCCGTCGAAGCGTCGCCGCGATCGTCCCGTCCCCACTAAGTGTTTTAACCGCGCTCTCGTACGCGCGTTGCACGCGAAGCGCCGCTTCCGTCGATCCTTTCGGCGCGTCTGGGTGCGCGTCGCGCATAGCCCGCCTATACGCGCTTCGCAACGCCGACGCATCCATACCGATCGCGCCCTCGTCGAGTTCGACGCCGAGCACGCGCAACGGTGACGCCGACGGATCCATCACGCGCCGCAACGTGGCGTCGACATCGGCATCGGCATCGAACTCGTTCGCTTTCGCTTTGCTAAAAGACGGTTGTCGGTCGCGTCCTGACGGAGCCGTGGACCTCCTTTTGCGTCCGCCGTCTGGCGCGTTTCGAAATCGCTGGTGTCGACACATCCTCGACACCCGGTGCATCGGTGTCTCGGT
>Ga0181574_10002509_pt1 | contig 16634 bp, 8 predicted proteins | sample 101ome_24_FD_145600 | JGI IMG/M metagenome (GOLD analysis project Ga0181574, IMG submission 145600) | Coastal salt marsh microbial communities from the Groves Creek Marsh, Skidaway Island, Georgia - 101410AT metaG (spades assembly) | ecosystem: Environmental > Aquatic > Marine > Intertidal zone... | reverse complement strand
CACTGCATTGTTAATAACAATAGAGTCTTTCAAATTTTCAAGCACCTTCTCTTTGACTGCATACATAATTTTTCGTCTTGCTGGAGAACCACCCGTTTCACCAGAGGCCAGACTCTCTGGATCAAAGAGTCTTGACTCGGCATCTGCGCGATAATAGAGCGGTGCATTTTGACCTCCAGGTACGTCGACATGCATCTCGGCACTGGCATATGGACCCAAAACAAAACAATCGATTGTCTGGTGTACTGTGTCCCCTTCTGCCAACCATGCATCCAGTTCGAAATCAACAGGCCTTGATACATCAATTTTATGCAGAGCTGGTTTGATTACGTCTTCCAAATATTTCAGGATTTCATTCTCCGCATTCGCAATTCGTTCTGACGAGGCAGATCCTATTTTAGGATGCAACACACCAACAATTTCAGAGTTTGTCTGAGATTCTACCCATAAGTTAAGAGGACGCATGGCTCCCGTTTTACCAGATTTATCAATCACGGATCCACTGAAAGTTTCACATGCATCAATATGCGCATACCCCAACACAGTTTGGGATGGGACATCTTCGTATACATAATATTCGGATGAAGTAACACCCGCGATCAATTCCTGGAAACAAGAGGCACTTCCAGCGCCACTCTCCAAGTTGCGATGCAGGCAGTTCAACACCGCAGGAGCAGGCATCGAATCGCCAATAAAATCCACCACGTCAAAAAACTGCATACGAATCTTTTGAAAGCGATCGTTTTTGGCCCCGATTTGAGCAAGACGCTGGTCACTGTCAGCAGCCAGAAACACATCCCATTCATCCGCATCAAACACTCCAAGTAGGATGGCCGCTTCATTCCACGATCCCTGTTGGTAGTTTGCCCGGCAAAGATTGATCATCTGCATTGTTTCCACATTTTGAGTCCGAAGATCGCGGAGGTATGGTCTAAGATGTTCACACTCACTCTGGCTTCCCAGACAGTCAATGTATGCGTCGTAGTTTCCTGCCTGTAGCAATTCATGTAAACTATATCGATTCCAGCGCAGCTTCTCGCGTCCCATGACATCAGCAATCATGGTTGGTCCGACGCACCATAGCAGACTATCACGCCGAAGCGAATCTGGTATACTTACCGCCTTATCACCACATACACAATTATCGATGCGTATAGTACTGACATCGGGTAACTTACAGTTTGAGTAGTCTAGCGTCTGTGATACATCCAACAAGCCATTGACAACGCCCAAGTAATATGCAATGTTTGTGTCCATGACTTGCTTGATAATTTCAAATGGCATGCGTGTTGCCAGATCCTTGATTTCTGTGAGCGAGGATGCTGTGTCTTCGTCGCTGAAGTCTACACGCCCCAAATCCCGAAGACGCTCTGAGACGAGGCCCGACATACAGGTGCTAAGTTGGTTTTCTGCAGTCTCCTGTAGTCCAGAGGATTGCAATGAAATTACATCGAGACCGACAACATCTTGTATGGTCATAACCAAGTCACTACTCGAACACACAAAAATTCTCTGCATCATCATAAACAAGTACAGCGGCATCATCAATAGCGAAGATAAAAGATTACAAAAGGCCTGAGCAGCCATGAAAAAACGGGCTGAAAAGCGACTGTCAGAGAGGGCACTTCGCTGTCGGTCCGCCTTCAATGTGTCGTCGGAGATATCCACAGACGATAATGGATCCAGCCCCGCATTGCCCCGGGTAGCTGCAGTGTATCCACTTACTGACTTACTGATGCCATAAACCACAGAACTCAGGCTCGAAACAACAACTGCAGACAAATCCACTGTATTGTCTTTTAGAGTACATACAGCATCCATGAAAATCTCTTCTGGCCACTCCATTATATACTTCTGTCGTCTTGAGTATGTCAGTTCGACCGTTGTAACAACAAATTCTGCTAACACGCGCCATACACCCTGTATACCAGTGCGTACAAGCCTGATTGAGGTAGAGTACATTTTACCCATGTTACAGAGGGGGCGGTTGATATTAACACTCGTTCCGACACATCGTTGAAGTGCACACTGCTGTGCTGCAAAGCACTTACTCTGTAGATGCACGAGTTCGTCTTTTGGAGGGTTTGTTTGACACCCCACACAATTGTCCAGAGTGCAATCCAACTTTATTGCCACTTCTTTCTGTACGATCTCTGCTTCAGTTACAGAGCCGCGGAATTCCTGGCCATTCAGTTGCAAACGTGTGTTCTGTATCCAACCCTCACCCGCAGCTGTGTTGCCTCCGGCGGTAAGTACGGTAAAGTCCTCTAGTGCACCTCCCGCAGACGCAATGGGGGATATTCGACGGATGTTTTCCACCACTTGACCATAAGCCGTGAGATATAGTGGCTGTTCGCGATTGATTTGAAGGTGGTGTGCAATCTGTTGACCCATGCGTGTTAGAGGATTGTACAGTACGGGGTCTTGTGTTTCTTCGGTTGTGTTGTGATTCATGTATCGCACAATTACAGCGCGGTTCTTTTCAAGAGGTAGCCACACTTCCCGCTGACATAGGTTGTCAAGACACACGATGTGGTGTTGTTCGGAGAATACCGGATCGCAATCTATGCCAATGAAATTTATCAGCGCAACTTCAGATGTGAACGTCGGGAGTGTTGGGTTGGTGGGTACGAGAGTACTCCAGCATATTTCATCTGTTCGCTCTTGCAGCGACTCATCCATATACAGATTGGTCTTGTATCCTCTCACATAGAGACGCGCCTCTCCTGTATTCGTGTAAGAAGGAATTACCCGGATCTGTGAAATTTGATTGAGACGCGAATCTGCAACTTGCGAGTCAAAAACTGATGTGCGTAGTATCTCAAAATAGAGGGGAGGGAGTGAATTCGTGCGGGGGGTCATGATGCCAATCCGCATAATTTCCCTTTCATCTTGTTCGGTCCTCTGGTTCAATACAAGCAGTGTCTCGGGTCGATTCTCGAGTGCCGCGTCGCGTGTCAAAAAAAAGACCGCATGTGTCACACCATTTAAAGATGCATACGACGACATGCTGAAGTTATTTGCAAGTACGGGCGATTCATACGCAAACATCCTGTTATCGCGCGGAAGGCATGTGTAAGTAACCTGGGTCTCGCCGTCTCTTCTCCCAGCCGCCGCAAGACACCGTAGTTTTTCTGTATACTCACAGATATACTCACAAGTTTCAACCCCCAACTCGACCACACTTTTGACATCAAATGGCGAGAGATGGCGTTTGGCCTCAATGTCAGTAGTACTGAAAAATTTTGATCGCACGGTCATTTCTGCAGTGTGTTCAAAATACACTTGTTCTGTGGATTGAGCCGCACTGCGCGCCGTTTCAAATGCATCAAAATTGTCTTTACAATCGACACGGCATGATGGTGTGCGGTGACAACCCAGAAAAAAGTCAAGTGGTGAGGGTAGAATAGTGACTACGAAGGGAGAGAGATATCCATCCATACACTGCCCCGAATCTTCATCAAAGACTGAAACAAGATAGTCCAAAGACTGACCAAGAGAATCAGCCAAAAGCCCGAGTCGGTAAAACAAAGGTGTGAAGGCATTGATGAACTTGTCATTGACGTGGTCCATTGTCTTGAAGCACACTTCTCGCTTGGATTCGCTGGATGCCGTGGCTATGAAATCTATCGTCCATACACTCGTCACATAACTATGCTCCTCTGCCAGACAAACTTCCAGGGCCTCCGTGTTCACATTTCCGGTGTGTTCGTTGCCACACACACACTGCAGGGTTGGGTATTCTGAAAACATTATGCCGAGAACTTCCGTGGCGCCCTGCAAGCCATCCTTGACAGCCCGGCACGCCTGCATCACAGACTGTGCCAATGGATTATGCAAGCCTATCACCATCGCATAACCCGTACATTGTGTGTTGAGGGGGTCTAGAACAAAGGTTTTGATATCCGCTCGGATGTCGCTTATTATTCGACTCAATCGCACCTTACTTGCAGTTTTAGAAGAACCCGACGATCGTTTGAGTGCGTATACTATCCACCGTCGCAAGAGTTTCACATTCAAGCGCAACGTGCTTATTCCCGAGACAACCATTTTTTGTATCTGTACAATAGGTGCTGGTAAGGCAGGGACATACTTCGAGACGGATGTCAACATTTCCTGCAACGCCTGTACGTATTCGGTGCTCTTAGCGGATGCGACTTGAGATAGTTGTTTGAGAAGTGCATCAGAGTAAACATCCGCCTGTTTGCTATTCTGCATGATGCGAGAGGTGCCCACCATAACGTTCTCCACAAGAACGTCCACAGGTGAGTCGCTAAAGTATAGACTTATTTTTTCAAGTGTCTGCCATGTCAGCACTGCCGATAAATGCAGTTGCTTGAAAACATAGTCAAGGTCCATGAACGTTTCCCCACTATTGTCCAGGATTGCTACATGTGTGTAGTAGTCGCGCGTACTGAAAATATCACCCATCACTGCTCCTGGCTTGGCTAGAATCGCTGGTATAACAAAAAGTAGCTCCATTATCGTCTTCAAAACAACCACACCAGCTGCCCATACGTGTCCTGTCATCGAGCCGATCTTTGGCGTGCGTTGTAGGGCTGCGCAGGTTCTTCCAATGGGTAGTTCTGAAACTGATTGCCGCGCCACAAAAAGTCCAGCGTTGGAACTCTGCCAGCAGGTAAATATTGGCTCCTCCATGTCTGGCAAAACACACGTGTGATCTCGAGGCGAGAGAAAATAGTGACGATATTCATGCGCAGACCCTTCAAAAACGGCCCCCTTCGTCACATCCCAGTCTCTCTTCGTAGCTGCTATGGTAGTTATCATGACATTTTCTTCGTCGATTGTTTCCAAGCTAATTACTGCCATGTTCACAATTGCATTGCATGGTGTTTTCGACGAAACAAATTCAGGAACAACCATGTAATGTGCGATTTGTCCCTCTCCATCATATTGCTTACCCATCATAAAACTCGATCGAAACCCATTCAACGTCCATATACGCGCGTGTGCGTAGCTCGATTCTACAAAAACCCCACCGCCACCTCCGGCACGACAACTTGCAAACTGTCCCTGTAAGACAGTCAATTCGGGGTTTATAGCCCAATGAATACCCCATCGAGACAGAGCCACTGGTCGGCGTGCGATCTCGGTTGTTCTATAAAACGCGCGTGGCATCACAACTTGGTTGTTCTGCACAGCCTCTCTAAAGCAACTCTCATCTCCTTCCTGACAGTCCTTGATCTGTATGTGTCGCGCACTCGCAGAAACCCGCAATCTTTCTTGCTGTACCCCCCTGTTGGTATTCAACAATCGTCTCACAACTACCTCTTTGTCTTCCTCGAATAGCATAATATCCCCTGCAACGACGAAGGGCTGGCTTTCATCGCGCAAGACAGCCTGGCCATAGTCCTGGTCTAATGTAATGTTACTGAACCCTTTCAATGTCGTGGCTCTGGATTCCAGTGAACACTTTCTTCCATCAAAAACACAGGAGTCCTGTAAGCGAATAGTACTGTCGATTCCTTCAGAGACGAGCTGACTGCCAGTTCCAAACTCACAGGAATCGTCACGAATCGTTGCACACTCTGTCTGTTGAAGCATTACATTTGCACTCCACGTGCGTGCGTTGTACATGTAAATACGCGCATTCTGTCGAGCTGCCATGTGTAGACCCATACAGTATGGGAAGCAGTTATGCTCATTCTCCAGGCAGGATCGCGTAGTGCCACCTTCAATTTCACAGAGGGGTCTGATCACTATGACTGCGTCGGCCGAGTTTTCGAAGTTCAATGTCGAAGTTGTAACGTCGAATGCATCATGCAAGTCCACCTCCACTCCATTTAGATTTGAAGAGAATCGATTTCGAGAATACTTCATCGATGACACGTGTATCACACTCCTTGCACATTTCATCCCATGCAATGCCGTGGTACTCTCAAACTCCAGATCATGAATGGTACTATTCATAAAGCTGTCTTCTTCGATCTCATATGAGTAGGGAATACTTGCACATGATAAAGTCATGCCAGCCAAGCTATCGTCGCAACGACACCCAAACATTCCCGTACCTGTATTTCCAGTACTATCTTCGTCTCCAGTGAGGAGCCACTGTATTGATGCTATTCCAAACTCAGGCTCTACTTCGATTGGCCAGTTGTATAATGACCATGCGTTACGACCTCTGGAATGGTACAGAGTAGAGTTTCCATCGGTGAAGGCAACAAGTTCTGGCGTGAGACCTACTGGTCGCAGGGCTTGCCCCCTCGGCAGAATCATACTAGCGTTGAACTGGGCTCCGGGTAATTCGAGGCGTTGTTTTTCACAACGTGGGACATGGTTTGTATACGAAGACTCGACAACAAACACAAACACATCGAACCAATTGTCAATGCACCGACCCAGCGACAAACCCGCCTGTGTCATATACTGTGTTGGAACATGCCAGTCCAGACTGCACATTACTGCTTCGTCCAATGCAGAAAAACGCCCGGATAGTTTCTTGGCGTATTCGCATCTTCGGGAGACTGAAATTCCCTGTAGAAAGAAATGCAGAATTGCATTCACTCCGCAGTGGATACTATGATATAGATTATAGTCCATGAGGGGATACAGTAAAATTTGCATGAGATCTGAAATGGCCGAGCAACTGCTGAATGCAATGGCAATCACAGTCTGCACACTTTGTTTGGTATAAGTGCCGGGTGTAATAAGATCCAGACTCATATAATTGCTATTGGAGAAGCATTGCAAAGCAGCAGAGTCGTCGAATGGGACCTCGCCTACTATGTTATCTTGCGCTTGGCTTGATACGGTACACTCCAGTACTCGCGAGAGCATTACATTGAAACTATACGTAAGTGATGCTAGTGTCAGTGTGATGTTTTGTGCGAGATCTGGAAGTAAGTTCACGTTCTGCTGCAGAAGTGGTAGTAACACCACCTTCAGTGTTTCTACATACCAATATACAAATCCGTTATACAACGCCAGAAAGGGTGTGAGTAAAAAATCAACCATTTGAAGCGTCTTGATAATTGTGCTATCTATGAGAACCCCGATTCCGGCATTGTAAATATTCACAAACAATATGAGGAGACGAGGCCCAGACTGTCCCAGCACAAACACGACGAACACACACAAAAGAAGCAAAAAACTTCTCAGTAGGTTCTTGAGCAAAAAATCTAAGATAATTACAAATGCGGACGCCAGAACGGCCACCACTTGGGTTATCCAGGAAATGGCACTCGACACCAGAAGTTTGCCAGGAAGCGTGCTCCCCCCATCGGCACCTAAAAACATACTAACAACAGCGTACAGACACCTCTCAAAGACAAATATTGTCTGCAAACTTATAGCAAGACATAGTATCTGTACACCCACACTGAGAATTATAGACGTGGGGGTCTGCTTAAATGTAGAGTGCGTTTTTTATTAATCTCTCGCAGCCCGCGCCGAGCGGCTCGAGTCCTGTGCAACAACACGGAGTAGTGTGTCAACTGTTTTGAGATACGTGGCTACGTTCTTACTATCGGGCATGCTCTCACCCGTTTCTTCGCAAACTACCATACACGCGCGCCTACTAGCCCGGGAAAGTGACAGGAGGTCGCTTATCAAAGAGCCAATGACAACCTCTCGATGGACCATGTGATTCTCGATATGCGTCTGTACGTCTTGCTGTGTTACATTATCCCCACTGCCATTCAGTATCTGTACTATCTGAGCACACATTTCGCTGGTCTGCATTTTTCCAATATTTTCTCTGATGTAATCGTCTACTCCATCAGGTATGATTTCCGTATTTCCTCGATACATGCATAGATAACATCGCGTCTCCGATGCACTAATTACACTTATTATACCGGTTTATATAATACACCACCCGAAAAAAATAAATCTCTTCTGATCCTGATTTGATAACAAATCCGGAGTAATTAAGAAACGCCCCCGTAATGAAGATTGCGATGAGCATATGTTAACGGACAAAAAACAAAAAATTGACTGTGCGCTATCCAACATTCAAACTTTGCTCAAGAACCATCTGAAGACAAGAACTACCGAAACCGAAATAGAAATTCAGCACAAGCCAATACAACTCATCAGCCACATGCCATTCATAAAAATGATCCAAGATAACTCACAATTCCCGCGCGAGGTAAAGATACCTGTCGTGTCTCGCGCCTATGAAGAACGCTTTCTTCGCCAGAGTATCTACCACGGCGAAAAGGACTGTGTACAGGGCGAACTGTGCGAGGCAATGTTTATCGACCCCAATCAACCCTTCGTATGCACTCAATTTATTATTCCGAATGTGAAGAAAGAGGAACAGCATCTATGTGTCATGTGTCTACGAAAGGTTACACAGCTTCTTTTTTATAAGACAATTTATCGCGGCCTGGATGTCAGACGTATTATCCAGCGATACGGCAACATCGCAAATCAGCGCGGAGAATACTCCTCCGATGCCATGATAATGTGCCACCCCAATGGCCCCGTGCAGTGCATGCCTCTCCCCATCGTAGCACACCAGCGCAATCACTATCAGGTGTACGACGTCTCTGGGGTAAAGCACATTAAACAGATTGGCGTGGACTCCAAAAATTTTTGAATGCCTCCTGTGTTCAGCAGAACATTCGCGGAAAGCTATTCAAGGGTGAAGTATCAAATATCTTTCCTACACAGGAGGCAACTCACAACCCTTACATCACAACAAACACAGAACTTTTCAAAATTTTGAAAACACTGCATAACGCTATGAAAATGAATGAAAACGTACAAGATGAAATCGACAGATACCTCGTGGTCTGCAGTCTTGAATATCAGCGCTCTTCGATTCTGAAACAGCTGGATTGGAAAGATTTTGTTTTGAATCGAGATAATATTTTGAAAAGAGATGATCTTCTTGACATTGCTCTATATGTCAGGCAGACCATTTGCATGACGCACATCAGTGGATGCGAGTCCTTCCAATGTATTCTACAATATAGTATGCCATTTATCAAGCACAACCGCCTCACAATTCCGAACTTGAAAAACTTTCGTTTTGAAAGTTTGATCGCCCTGGCCCAGATTGTTCTGGCCTGCTGTCTCGGCATCATAAGCCCCAACAGTAAGAAACCGACATTCAGAAACCGAGTAATTCTTTTTGCTAACATTCATACTATGATCACGAGAGGTACAAAAATTGACCTCTACGAATTCCTCGTTGCATCGATTAACTTGGTCCGCGTTTCCCTCATGGAGTATTTTTTTGTTTTCTGTGAAAAGTACATGCCTCTCGAACTTTCCATTCTGGTACAATCCTTTGCTAAGAATGAAAATCTTAAAATACTTTCTTCGCAAATCAAATCGACCGTGGATCATTTCAGGCAAGCTGCTCTACAGACAGAAATAATCGAATGGAGGGCAGTGAATTTAAAGGCGCAAATGTGCAACGATAAATGTAATCGAATATGTAAGAACAAATTTCGAATGAACAGCGCGGCTTCTAATGCGTATGTGGACAAGAACACACAGCCTCATATTTTCAATTTGGCAATGCACACACGGTCATGTGCACACATTTTCTATCTCAAGAATATGAATCCACAAATCTCCTACAACGAACTCGCTGTCGTTCAACGCATTCATAACTCGATTGTCGTACACACCATTCCACGCAACCTTTTTGATATACAGGCGTCGGCACTGAAAAAATCACTAAAGATCAACACAATAACACAACACAACTGCACAATTTTGAAATTCTGTGGTCTTTGTACACATCGAAAGGGTGCATTTCAAGGACATTTCAGGTTCAATAGTTCTCTCTCCTCTTTTTGTGATTCGTGCAATTCCTCTGATTACATAATCAGTATCAACATGCTTGGAAAGATCCTCAAACTATACAATACTTTCTATTTCTTTTGCATTTGTTGCTTGAAAGTTCACCCCTGGCAATATGATGGGTCTCCTTTCTCCTCACAGTGCCCCCTCCAAAGTAAAATTACAAGTCAACAAAAACTGCACCCAACTTGTCATTTCTGTATGCGTGATGTAAATCTTACTCCCATACACGTCATCGATGAAAACATAGGCTTTATGCATACTTTATTAATATGCAATAAGCATTACCCGTGGACCTATCAACTGCCTTTTATCAAGACAACATGCCAACTCAGGTTCTTTGTTCGAAACAAGTTCGTCAAACACCATAAAAATTGAGATCGCGTTTCACTACACTGGATTGACGAACTACAAAAGTTCTTTTCTTCTTCGAGGGCGCCCATGGACATTGAATCTCGATATCTTCTTTTGTTGGAGTCTTTATCAATCCAGGGCTCAAATCATCTGCCACCATCTTCAATGCATACAAATGTTCCTTAAATTTCAATTAAACAGTCGCAACAAGATACATAACTACGTATTCCATTTCAGGATCCCTAATCATATCTTCCACATCCCCCTCTAAGTAGAATCCATTGACCTTCTCATTTTCATTCATGCTCACTATAATATACTCACTATTGTTGTTAGTGAGTACAAGACAGTCTTTCTTCTTAAGAAGATCGAGAGACTCTTGACTACAAATATGATCACACATACGCCCCATTAAATCCTTTGCAAAAAAAATCTCCATTTCATCGATCTCATTCCACCTTTTGTGTACATTCTGCAAGAAAACGAAAACACTTTCATGAATCTCCTTGATCTCTAGCAATGTACGAACGTTAGAAGGCATGAGACATACGCCAGGAGTGTCCATAGTATGGGTCGTGGCAACAATACTGGATATCAAAAGCATTGTTATTTATATACCATAATATTAGATTTTAGCAAAAAAAAAGAGATAGATTTTAGCATGATTTGTTAAAAACAAGTTGCAAACAAACCTGAAGCGTGATACTATGTCCAAGAGGAGATACATGGCCAAAAAATATGCTAGCATATTGAACTGTCTGGCGCCTGATTTTTCGGATTCAAAGAAATGGACAAAGGTTTCGGAGGTCGTAGAAGATATGGTCTTGGACATGGAAGACCGTCTCCAGGATATGAAGAGGGCTAAAAGTGCGAAGTATTTCGAGGAGGAGGCGGACGAGGGAGAGGAGGATGAACTCGAAAAGGATGGAGAGGAGGAAGAGCATTACAAAGAAGATTCATCCAAGAAAGGCCACAAAATGGTGATGACACAGTTCTTCGAGAAGAAATTCGAGGACAAGGAAGCTGATGCAAGTATGATGAAGACTGGCGTGGATGAGATCGATCGCTATTACGAGATGTCGATAGAGGAGACAAGCAAGAAAACTTTGAAGAAGATGCTCGAAAATATGAGGAAGATTGCAGTCTACACCACCAAGGCAGCAAACGGTGCGCAGAAAGGCAAGAAGCGAAAGAGGGAAGAGGAAGAGCAAGAGGAAGAGGCTACCAAAGAAGAACTCGAAGAGGAATTGGCAGATCTCACCAACAACGAGCCTACGGAAAACAAAAAGGAAATATACTACGATTTGATAGACTCGAGTGAGGATAGCTCAGGAGGGGGAGAAGATTAGTATGAAATTTTATTGTATGGTTTCAAATGAACTGCACTCTAGAAGCCAAAAAAACGAAGCAGCCTGCGCACGAATCCTTGATCGATTTGGTACTCCAGCCTCGCGATGTCGTCATGAAGGTTTTCGTTGTTCTCAAGCACCTCCTTTCGCTCCAGTTCTTTCCGGAGACTCTTTTCTGCGGAGAGAGCACGCGCATAGTTGTCATCACGCTGCTTCTTCATAAATTCTTCACGCTCACGTGCACAGAATATTTCTAGCCTGCAAAGCTTGAGCTTCTTGTGCTGAGACTCGATTATGGTTTTCAGCTCTCGAAGATGGGCCTTGTGCTCATCTCTCGTTTGCTTCAAAAGAGCCTGCAACGCTTTCGAGTCCTTATCGACGGCTTTCGACCGCATGTTTTGCGGGGGGCTGGGCATCTTGCAATTGTTTTTCCAAACATATACAGAACGAGCAGATCTTAAGTATTTGGAAATTGATTTTTTTCTATCAAGTGGACTTGTTTTGGTCCTGTGAAATTTTGAGCTTCTTTTTCATCTGCATTTTGTTTCCTTCTGATAGTACCTCTGCATCTGCAAGCTTCTTGACGTTCTCGGGATCACTCAAGTCCTGTTTAGATACAGGCTGCACGGTGAATTCAATGGTGTTTTCGTCTACTCCGAAACACTTGGAATAAACATACTGTGAAAGGTGTTCCAAAAATACACACATCTGTTTGTGTTGGCGGTACTGATCTTCGTTCATTGCTTCCACGGATGCGTTCGATCCTTTGCTCTGTGACAATACCTGAGTGTTGAGATTGAAAAAAGCCTGCACATCTGTAGCGAAACGCTGCTGCACTGCGTCAACGTCTGATATCGTCGAGACTGGGCCAAGCTCTTGCACATCGATGTTGGGGGGCATAATATGACAACACGCGCGCTTGCTGCCCGAACCTACACCCATCGAATTATCAGTAAATTGGTCGTTGATGTGGTGATGTATTCCTTCCTGCACCGACTTCTTCCAATATCCATCTCGGTCCTGGAGACGCAGGAAATTCTGATTGAACATGTTCTGATGAGATCCAGTCAAGTGGTACCTTCTCTGTTCATCTAATAACTGCAGGCCTGATACCGTCTGGTCTTTGAGGTCGATCCTCTCTGAAAACACAAGATGCTTACTGGAATTCCAGGTGTTTCCTCGGATTGAAGCTTCCACTGCATTGAGCATGTCGCGATATTTCATCATCAGTCCATACATTGGGGTTGGAAGTTGTAGAACCGGCTGTACACACACCGGATCCTCGAATGGAAATATGTAGATCTGTTGTTCAGACAAACCTGGAATAGAGTGTTGAACTTCGTACGCCACAAGCCCTTGCTTCTCGCGCATGTTCTTCTTCAAGCGCTGGCCAAAGTTGACAGTCCACTCGAAGCTCCCCAGTGGGAGGCACTCTGGCATTGCGACTCCTTCGACTCGCTTTATCGTGAAACACACGAATCCAGTCGCGATAGCATTCACGATCGCAGTCCTGAAAAAGCGCTTGTAGTGTATGTTTATCAACCTACCCAACTTTTCATTGATCTTTTTTCCGTTTTCAGTCACTTCAATTTCATTACAACAGCAGCTATTGACAACATTCATCAGTGCCGATCGCACGTTAGGTTCTGTGTGAACCATTCGGCACAGAATCTCCAGCTCGGTGCGCCGTTCTGGAGTGGCAATTGATGAGAGTGGGGTGTCTTTTATGTATAAACAATTTATTTCAAACTGCTGCGTACATTATTAATCTATATAAACAATCTCGCCGACTTGTAATTCGCAATTCATTCGACGTTTGTCTACAGGGCAAAAAGCTTAGAGTGACCGGAACCCCGCGCGAAAAAAACACAGTAACTCCACCACCAACACCCAGAGAGCTCACCAAACCATCTCCCAGCCCCAGCTCGACCAATTGCCTTGAAACACATCTCGTCTTGAAGGTTGCTTTGTTTTCTGTACTGACAATCATCTTCACGACAATTTACACTCATCTGAACGAACCATGTCTATCCAACATAATCAACTACTGTCTGCTTTTTATTCTCTTGACATGGCTCTCCACAGTCGAGGATTTCCAGCTTACATTTCTAATACTATTCACGTCTATTTTGATGGGCATGGCCTTAACTCCCCATATACTACTACCCGACAGATTGAATCCATTCTTTATTTTTTCAATTTATGCAATACTAATTGCAAGATGGATTCACCTCGAAAAGACAAAAATGAATGTTGCCATTATAGTCATGGGGTCACTCTCCACCTTTCTTGTTATCTTTTCGAGTTATCTCCTACTACCACCGACTGCCGGAATATGGTCGGATATAATCTGCGTCTCCATTTTGTTCTGCATGAATGTCTCACAGGGCATATAAATTAAATGGAATAAAGCAGACTCTCAAAAACACCTTCGTAAACGTTCAGCGACCCGTCGTCTACCGACCGCGGGGCTCTGTTAATCGAATGGTATGCCACCCCTTCCCTGATGTAGTAGATTGGAATGCTGACGATGAGTTTTTTCTTGCCTGTGTCGAAATCCTCGGTCGACCTATGCTCCTCGTTCAGAAACAGAACATCTACACACGGGATGTTGTCAATGCAATTGGTTTCCTGCCTTAAAACATAGAAGCCGCGCACCCAGGCACCCGCCATCGAACTCTCTGACAGTATTTTTTCGTGCCAGCCCATGTCAGGCACCGACACACTCGAGTTTGACTCCCTCACGAGCTCGTAGATGTCGTGGTTGAAGTAGACAAAGATGGGCTCTCCCTCTCGCGCCATACACGAGCTCATGCTCAAGAAGTCCATGTCCATCCCAGACATTGAAGTCAGCTCGCTGTCGTCCTCTATGTAACTAACACTGTAGCGACCCTTTCTCAGCCACCCACCATCTCGCGGCCTCAGCAGACCCAGTGCGAGGCTTCCATTGCATTCCTTCGAGCGCAACCCCATGCGCGAATGCACCTGAATGTCCTCTTCAAAAATAGAGACTTTGACTATTTCCATGGTGACGAGGCTCTGGTCGCGTTCCTGCCTGATCTTCTTGATGGTTTCCCGTTGATTCTCCATTAAATTCTCCGCTTGCACAAGCTCTTCGTCGAGCTTGCTTATTTTTTCCCTCATCATCACAGTGCTCATCATACCCTCAGACTCTTCCTTTGCCAGATTTAATTTTTGGCGGCGCAGAAGTACGGCATTATGAATCCTCGAGAATTTTTCTTCACAGCGCTCAAGCTCTGCGGACTTGTCCTTGAATTTGCAATCTTTGTAAATCTGTTTCAGTGAAGAGGAGCTTTGACTTGCATTGTTGATCTTCCGCACGATCGACTCTGCCGCCTTCCCACACATGTGCTGTGCACAAGACTGGGAGTATATCGCCTGCAGTTCGAGCATAAACGAAACTCCCGAGTGCATTTCCTCGTTGATCATGTACCCCTCCAGCATCCGGTACTTTTCTTCGATTGCGTTAAAAGGGCATCCATCATTGTTCTGTAGCACGTACTTGTAATGTTCTGCGCTGTTAAAGTAATAGAAGCTCCTCTTGTCGTCTTCTGATACGCACACCCACAGACGCATACTCTCCCCACTCGTCTCGCCAATTTCCGTAATGTCAGGTAATTTTTCGGACATGATGAAAAGGCGCATGTTGTCTTTTTGCAGTGCAGGAATGTCCGACTTCTCTGTCAGCCAAGCCTGCACCAATTCCTCAGACCACATAAGCTCTATGCATCTTTCAAAGAAGGTCTCGAGATGGACCACCTCGAAGTGCTCAAAGTCTTCACTCACGATATCTTCGTGTGTTTTCTGCAGCCAGAGTAGCACCGGCCAGCACACAATCGGAAAAAACGTAAACGGCAGGATATTATCGCTCCCGTTTTTGCTCCTCGACTTGAAATCTTGTATCGAGAGGCGCCCGGAGGAGTCCAGCCGGAGGCCGTGCGACATCATGATATCCAGCTGCAACATCCCAAATTTGCGCTGGCCAAAAATGTTAAGACCAGACACCCGCGGAAGTACCCCGTATAATTCCTGCACAGTCACACTACTTTCGTTGATGTTATGTGTCGGGTATGTCGGCGCGATTTCGAAGAGTCCGTCGCTACTCAACCGAAGAGTAAATATCCAGCCATTCGACCACGTTATGCAAGGGATCTCGCCGACGTTGACAATGTCCTCTGTCATTGTCATCGGAATATGCTCCACCATATCCTTGCTTGCACACGAGCCATACAGCTGGATTGCGTATGCAAGGGCACAGCCCATGTCATCCACCGCACATGGTGTCGTATCGTGCAAGTTTTGAAGTGCCTCCTTCATCATCAGCATCTGCGTCTGCATGTGGTAGGTACTTTCCGGCGGAAAGGGGAAAATTTCGGCGCTGTTTTGTGGCTTCCATGTGCTTTCATATCCCTGTAAGATCGAGCGGTAGTACATGAATTCTTCGTTCGTCTTGTCGAGTTTGATCTTGACAAAGGAAGAATTGCCACGTACGCGGCTTGTGAGGCTCAGAGAAGGCTTCTTTCCCCACCCCGCGTGCAGCTCCTTGCATATCTCTATCGCCTCGGTCTCCTCAGACGTGTAGGTTTCCAGCTGCGGTGAGTTTAAAACCAACTCAAAGCGGGTCTTGTCCGCGACATTCTTTCGGCGCAAAACCGGAATAGCCGCGTTTTCGATGTGCGAATGGAGCATCATTCCCAGTATCTCCCGCGAAGCAAGTGACAGATTTTTCAAATGGATGCGCGCTACTGGCAGCCCAGCAGCATTCTTCTGCCAACCATAGCAAAAGAGGGCCTGTGCCAGAACCAACCAGAAGACGTCGGCCCCCAGCACAGTCTCCAGACCCTTCAGCTCCTGGTCTTTGGCGTACGGCGCAGCTCCAAACACATACGGACTCGAATTGCCGTTGGAGTTTATGATGGCTTCTTTCCACGCCACTCCATCGTGCACCGTTCGCTTCTTGCCCTTCTTGCGCAGATACGGTGCAATCAACTTCGAGAAGAAGTCCTTCCTACTCGTTCTGCGCGGCATCTTGCACAGCATCAGAAATTCAGCATACAGACCGAGCTTCGAACCCATCGTGTCGAAAACGTGCGTGAAGTACTGCCCCGTTTCGAAAGGATTCTCAAA
>Ga0181574_10002502_pt1 | contig 16672 bp, 16 predicted proteins | sample 101ome_24_FD_145600 | JGI IMG/M metagenome (GOLD analysis project Ga0181574, IMG submission 145600) | Coastal salt marsh microbial communities from the Groves Creek Marsh, Skidaway Island, Georgia - 101410AT metaG (spades assembly) | ecosystem: Environmental > Aquatic > Marine > Intertidal zone... | reverse complement strand
GTCTTGGCGCCCTTTTCCTCAATGAAGTAACGGGCGCCGGCGCGCGTCTCGTCATAGTAGATACCGCGCCCGACGAACTGCAGCTTGTGAAAGGGCTCCACCATCGAGCGCGCGCCCGAAATGGGGAACAGGTTGGGCGTGCCTTGTTCAAAGACCGAGGTCATGAGCGCATTGTTCATGGGTGTTCCCATGGTGAGTATCAGCGCGAAGACGCCATCGCGATGGATCAGCTTGTTGGCCGCCTGGATCGCGCGTGGCACCTGGTATTGCGTGTCTTCGACAATGAAACGGATTTTTCGGCCGTGGATGCCTCCCTCGGCATTGACTTCATCGAACCGCATCCGGGCGCCGTTGACGGCGGCCACGCCGAGCAGGGCAATGGGACCGGAAAGGTCGTTGGCGCTGCCGATGAGAATCTCCTCGGCCGTGACACCCGTTTCCGTGATACTGCCCTGAGTGGATGGCGCGGAGGCATCTTCTGATTTTCCGCACCCGGTCATCAGGGCGGCGACGACCATCAGGCCCCACATTCTGCTGGAAAATTCCGGATGACTCATGCGTTCTCTCTCCTGTCTCATTGGCTGTCGGTCTCCACGCTCAACCTTTGTACATCGATTCGATCAGGTCAATATATTTTTCGTTCACGATGTTGCGTTTAAGTTTCATGGTGGGTGTAAGCTCCTCGTCCTCCGGATCGAGCAGTTGGTCGATCAGCCTGAACTTTTTGATGGTCTCCACCCGGGCAAACCGCTCGTTGACCTGTTCTATTTCACGCCACACCAGGTCCTGGACTTCCCGCGTATGGCACAGGCTGGTGTAGTTGGTGAAGGGCACATTCAGGTCCTGGGCGTACTTGGTGACGTTTTCGTGGTCGATCATCACCAGGCATGTGAGGTAAGGGCGCCGGTCACCCACGACGACGGCGTCGGAGATGTAGGCTGAGAATTTCAGCTGGTTCTCAATCTCGCTGGGCGTGATGTTCTTGCCGCCGGCGGTGATGATGATGTCTTTGAGCCGGTCGAGAATGTAAACGAAGCCATCCTCATCGATGCGCCCGACATCACCGGTATGGAGCCAGCCATCGATAATGGTTTCGGCGGTTTTCTGTTCCTGGTTCCAATAGCCCTGGATCACGCCGGGGCTGCGAATGAGGATTTCGCCCGAATCCGAAATGCGAACCTCGCAACCCTGTAGCGGCCGACCGACGCTGCCAAAGCGGGTAGCGCCCGCCACGTTGCCGGTAGCCAGGCCGGTGCATTCGGTCTGGCCATAGGCCTCGAACATCGGCACGCCCAGGCTCCAGTACCAGCGAATCAACTCGGGGGCGATGGGCGCGGCCGCCGTGACCAGCCAGCGGGCCCGGTCGATACCCAGAATTTTGCGCACGTTGCGCACAACAAAACGGCTGGCAAAGGCCCATGGGATACGAAGCTTTAGCGGAACCGGTTTTTGCCGCAGCCGGTATTCGGCGACCCGCTCGCCCAGCGCCAGCGCATGCCGATAGGCCCAGCGGCCCAGGGGCGTACCCTCCTTGAGCATGATCGCGATGGTGGAGTGCTGCTTCTCCCATACCCGCGGCACGCCGAAATGGGTCTTGGGCTCAACTTGCTGCTGGTTTTCCACCGTGGTGTCGAGACTCTCCACCAGGTTGATCCTCGAGACGTTGACGATGGGGAAAAGGATGTAAAAAATCCGACCGGCAATGTGCGCCAGCGGTAAAAACCCAATCTGCTCATCCCCGGCGTTCATGGGTAGCGCGTGACAGACGGTGGACGCCTGAAAAAGCAGGTTGCGGTTCGAAATCATAGCGCCTTTGGGGGCGCCGGTCGTTCCGGATGTATAGGTGAGCACCGCGATGTCTTCAGCATCGCACAGGCCCACCGCCGCGGCCCAGGCATGCGGATGTGCCTGCTCGTACTGGCGGCCCAGCTCGAGCAGGTCATCGAAGCTGATGCACTGAGGGTCATCCAGGGCGCGCAATCCCTCCATGTCGAAAATGATGATTTTTTCCAGCGTGGGCGTTTGCTCGCGCACCTGCAAGACCTTATCCAGCTGCTCTTCATCTTCGGCAAAGTAAAAACGGCTGCCGCTGTCATTGATCAGGAATTCAACCTGGCTGGGTGCGTCCGTGGGATAAACCCCGTTGGTGATGCCGCCGGCGCAAAGAATGGCCAGGTCGGTGAAAATCCACTCGCGGTTGATCTCCGAGGCGACCGAACACCGGTCGCCACGCTGCAGCCCGAGCGCCATCAAACCCAGTCCCGCCAGGCGTGACTGTTCTCCCCAGTCGCTCCAGGTGTACTCGTTCCAGATGCCAAAATCTTTCTCGCGCAGCGCCACTGTGTCCGGATGTTCTTGAACGCGCTTGAGAAACAGCGCCGGCAGGGTGCTGCAGCCGTCGATCACGGTGTTAGGTGCGCCGCCGCTCATCGCCAGGTCTTGCGCTGCTTCCAGCGCCGGCGCCCCCGCACGCCCTGATCTTTCATTCCCAGGTAAAACTCCTGGATGTCCGCGGCATTTTTCAGCCGCTCCGCCTCATCCTCCATGACGACGCGCCCAAGCTCCATCACGTAGCCGAAATCGGCGATGTCCAGTGCCATCCTGGCGTTTTGTTCAACCAGCAACACGGTGACCGATTGCTCCTGGTTGAGACGCAATATGATCTGGGCAATTTCAGCCACCAGGCGTGGTGACAGGCCCAGGGATGGTTCGTCCAGCAGCATGATTCGGGGTCGCAACATCAGCGCCCGGCCGATTGCCAGCATTTGTTGCTGACCACCCGACAGGTAGCCTGCCTGCAGTTTTCGCTTGTCGGCCAGGGGCGGAAAGTAGGTAAAAACCAGCTCGAGATCATCATGGATGCCTGTGTCGCGGCGGCTGTAAGCGCCCATCAGGAGGTTGTCTTCCACGCTGAGGAAGGGAAAGACCTCGCGACCTTCGGGCACATGGGCAACCCCGTCGCGCGCGATCTTGTCGGGGTCTCTCGACTGGATTTCCCGGCCCTCGAGCAGGACCTGCCCTTTTTGTGGGTTCATTGCCCCGCTGATGGTTTTCAGCACGGTGGTCTTGCCGGCCCCGTTGGCGCCCAGCAGCGTAACCAGCTGACCGGGCCGGACTTCCAGGCTGACGCCTTTTACCGCCATGACCGGGCCGTAATAGGTTTCGATGTTGCGCAGGGCGAGCAGCGGTGTCATCTCAGTCACCCAGGTACGCGCGAATCACTTCCGGGTGTGACTGCACCTCGGAGGGCTTGCCAATGGTCAGCACTGCACCGTCGGCCATGGCCATGACACGATCGGAACTGGTCGTGACCAGATTCATGTCGTGCTCCACCATGATCACCGTGGCGCCAAAATCCTGGTTGATGTCCTCGATCCAGTAGGCGACATCCTCGGTTTCCTCAGGGTTGAGTCCGGACGAAGGCTCATCCAGCAGGAGCAGCTTGGGTTGGATGCACAGGGCGCGCGCCACTTCCACCATCTTGCGAATGCCGTACGGCAGGCTGGCGATCGCCTGGTTGCGGTAGTGCTGCAGATCCAGCAGATCGATTACATCCTCAACCGCGCGACGAAAAGCGACCTCCTGGCGGCTCACCGCCGGGCTGAACAGCAGTTCGCTGAAGAGGTTGGTTGCCCGGTGCACGTGTCTTCCGATGAGCAGGTTCTTCAACACGGTCTCATGTTCGAACAGTTCCGTGTTCTGAAAAGTGCGGGCAATGCCTCGATGCGCGATCGCATGCGGCGCGAGTGACGTGATGTCCTCGCCATCAAACATTATCTGCCCGCCCGGCTCGGTGTCGTAGAGTCGGCTGATCAGGTTGAGGATGGTGCTTTTACCCGCGCCATTGGGCCCGATGATGCTGTAGACCTCGCCTCTTCGCACCTTGAAGCTGACATCGCGTACCGCGTGCACGCCGCCAAAGCGAATATTCAGATCATGGGCGCTGAACAATGTCCCGCTCATCGCATGCGCTCAGTGCGGAGAAACTGTTTCTGCCGCTTGTAGGTGGCTTTGCGGTAGAGCGGAAACATTTCGAAATAGCGGCGAATTTTCAGCCATCGGCCATGGATGCCGAGCGGCTCAAAGATCAGGAACAGGATCAGTATGGCGCCGAAAATGCCCGGCTCCAGGCCGGGGACCTGGGCGATCGCAGGCGGCAGAACATCTCGCATCATGGCGATGCCCTGGGGCAAGAGCCCGAGAAAGATGGCGCCAAAAATCACCCCGTGCATGGAGCCAAGCCCGCCGACCACGACCATCAGCAGCAGCTGAATCGACAGCAGGAGCGAGAACGCGTCCGGCGCGAGATAGCCGAGCTTGTGCGCCAGCAGCCCGCCCGCGAGACCCGTGAAACCGGCTGAGATGGCAAAAGCCACCGTCTTGGTGCGCGCAAGCTGAATGCCCATGCTCTGGGCGGATATTTCCGAGTCGCGAACGGCTGTCATGGCCCGGCCGGTGGGGCTGCGCAGAAGGTTCAGCGCCATCAGCAGGCAGCCGATGAGTATCCCCAGGCACAGGTAATAAAAGGCCATGCTGCCGCCCAGATCGAGGCCAAGAAATTCCGCGCGAGGCACTACGAGGCCCCTGAAGCCGCCGGTTACCGTCACCCAATGAACAATGATCTGCTCGATGATCACTGCGAACGCGAGTGTCGCGATGGCCAGGTAGATGCCGGTCATGCGCATGGTGGGCAGGCCGATCAGGGCTCCGAACATGGCGGTGATGAGGCTGGCCTTGAGCAGCGCCAGCGGCAGCGGCCACCCATGGGTGATGAACCAGGTGTGGGCGTACGCGCCAATGGCGAGAAACGCGGCATGGCCCAGGCTGACCAGGCCGGTATAGCCCACCAGCAGCATCAGGCCGATTCCGGCGATGGCCCAGATGAATACCAGGGCCAGTTCACCCAGGTAAAAATCGCTGGCCATGACGGGTGCCAGCAATAAAGCGCCGATCAGAACGCTGTACCAGAACCACTGGCCCGAGTGCCGAAACAGCCGGACGTCATCGTGATAGCGGGTTTTGAATAGAAAACGCACCGCGGCCTCAGACCTTTTTTCTCTGGATCGTGGCAAACAGACCCTCAGGCCTGACCAGCAGCATCAGCAGCAAGAGGGCGTAGGCGCTGGTATCGGCAAACCCCGTTGGCAGATACCGGCCGGCGAACTGTTCCACGATGCCGATCAGCAAGCCGCCCGCCATGGCGCCCTGCAGACTGCCAAAACCACCCACGATGGCCGCGGCAAACGCCTTGACGCCCACAAAACCCATCATGGGGTCGATCAGCGTGATGGGCGCGACAAGGATGCCCGTGGTCGCCGCGATCGCCGCGGACAAGGCCCAGACAAACGCATAGATCCGTTTCACGGGTATGCCGCAATAATAGGCAGCCAGCTGATTCTGCGAAGCGGCCTGCATGGCGAGGCCCAGGCGGGTGAACTGGAAAAACCCGAACAGCGCCAGGCACAACAAGATCGTTCCGGCGATGATGGCGAGGTTTTCATAGCCCAGCGTCACGCCATTGAACCTGAGTACGTCCCCGGCGAAAGGCGATGAGATGGTTTTTGGTTCCGCGCCCCAGACAGCCCCCGCGATCGCTCGCAGCACAAAACCCAGCCCAATGGTGATCATCAATACCGCGAAAGGAGGCTCGCCGATCATTGGCCGGACAATCACGCGCTCGAGCAGCGCCCCCACGACCGCCATGGACACAATGGTCGCCAGGAAGCCGACGAGAAACGGCATTCCCATGAGGTTGACGTAGGTGTAGGCAATGAATGCACCCATCATCATCAGGTCGCCCTGGGCAAAATTGACCATTTCAGTGGCTTTATAGATGAGCACAAAACCCAGCGCGATCAGGCCATAGACACAGCCTTGGGATATTCCGCTGACGAGAAGCTGAAGTACTTCCACAGATGTATGCGCCTTCTGGTGGAGCGATGATGGCGCCAGAATATCCACTTTGGACCCGGCTGTGAAATGCTTTGACACACGCTTGCTGGAATTGAAGCACGCTTTGCGCGGATTGAATGAGCGGCGCAATCCTGTCACCGGTAGAGCGGGCACGTGACCCGCGGCCCGGTTTGACGCCATGTCTCAGCAGAGCAGGTCACGGGGCGAGCAAGGCCGCGGTGGTACACGCAAATAGCCCCTTTTTTTCCCGATTCCCGACCGGACATTGCGAGTTCGATGTGGGAATATAAGGCACTGGCATATCAGGAGTAACGATTTGGAAAACGTCGCGCGGCATCCGAAAAAAGGCCATAGAACCCTCCGCGTACTGGTATGGGGTGCGGCAGCAGCGTTGCTCCTGTTGCCCTGGGTGGCGATGCAGTTCACCCCGGAGGTCAACTGGACAAGCGCGGATTTTGTGGTCTTCGGGGGCATGCTGCTGCTGGCCTGCGGCAGCTGCGAAATCGCGCTCCGGGTTTCTACCGGCACATGCTATCTGGTTGCTGCCGGGCTCGCTGTGCTGGGCGTGTTCCTCCAGGTGTGGGCCAACCTGGCCGTGGGCATCATTGGAAATGAAGGTAATCCGGCCAACCTGATGTTTCTGGCCATACCGGTGGTTGGCGTGGTTGGCGCTCTGATCTCAAAATTCAAGGCGGCCGGCATGGTGCTGACCTTGGCGGCCATGGCCGTAACCCAGTGTTTGATCGCCATCGCGGCATGGGTCTGGGTGGATGCCAACATCCTCGTCATGACCGTGCTCTTCAGCTTGTGGTGGATGACTTCCGCCGGATTGTTCAGCAAGGCCTCAAAACGCGGGTAGCCGACGCAAGCCGGCGAAGCGCCAGATAGAGGATGGATGGTGCCCTGACCGGGTCAGTACAGGCGCTTTTCAGGCATGCTCTCCGGTTATGGCGCGAGGACAATCTGCGAGAGTCGCCGTGCCACCCAGTCCAGTTCCTGTCCCTTGGTCGACCGGCCGAGGCTGAACCTGATCGCGCCGGCGCCGATCTCGGCCGGTACCCCCATGGCGCTTAACACCGGCGACATTTCGAGCATTCCAGCATGGCAGGCCGAACCCGTGCTGGCAGCGAGTTCCGGCATGGCGGCGAGCACATCCGCGCCAACCTGACCCGGGAAAGAGAGGTTGAGGGTGTTGGGTAGGCGCTGATCCGGGTGACCGTTCATGACGACGCGCTCACCCAGGGCCTCTTGGAGTTGCTGCCAGAACCTGTCTCCGAGGGCCTTGATTTCGTTCATGCCTGACAGGTCTCGTGCCAGCACGCAGGCTATGCCCAGCGCGGCGTTCAGTAAGGCGCTCTCGGTGCCGGCGCGCCGGCCGCGCTCGTGACCGGCGCCATGAACCAGCGGCGGCAGTTCAATGCCCTCACGCACGAAAAGGGCGCCCACACCCTTGGGCGCGTAGAGCTTGTGTCCTGCGATGGTCAGCATGTCCACGCCGAGCTCATCGACCCGGGTTGAGATTTTGCCGACCGACTGGGCGGCATCGGTGTGCATGGTAACGCCATGCGCGCTCGCGATGCGGGCGATGTCTTCGATGGGCTGGATGGTGCCGACCTCGTTATTGGCGTGCATGATGGTCACCAGCGTGGTCTGCGGGCGGATCGCCGCTTCGACATCCGCTGGCTTGACCTGCCCGAACCGGTCTACCGTCAGCCAGGTGATGGTTGCACCTCGGCGCTCCAGGTACAGGCACGGCTCCGTGACGGCCGGATGTTCGACCTGGGAGGTAATGATGTGTACCTGCTCCGGGTCATGGCCTTCAACGATGCCCTTGATGGCCATGTTGTTCGATTCGCTGCCGCCGCTGGTGAAGATCACCTCCTGCGGCTTACAGCCCAGAAGGTCGGCCACCTGCCTGCGCGCCCGTTCCACCGCCACCCTGGCGGGCTCGCCGGCCCAGTGCGTGCTGGAAGGATTGCCGTAGGCGTCGCTCAGCATGTCCTGCATGACCTCCGCGACTCGAGGGTCGAGTGGCGTGCTGGCGTTGAAGTCGAGGTAGATGGGGGCGTTTTTCATAGCTTGTTTCGCGGATTTCACGAGGTGCAGGCCAGAGCCGGCTCAGGGCCAGCTCAGGGCCAGCCAATGTTGCCTTAGGGCGATGAGCCTCAATCTTAGCAGTTTGCCGTCTCTGGCCATGCCTTTTCTGGTCATGCCATTTCCGGCCACGCCGTTTACAGGAGGATGGGGTCAGCGGTGGGGCCTGCAGGGGTGATGCCTGCAGAGGTGATGCCGGTGGTGGTTGCGCAAAAAAAGGCCGGTCGGCGTCAACCGACCGGCCTTGAAAGGGCATCAGCCCGGGGATTTATTCTTCCAGTGCGCGCTCTACCGCGTCATTGGCGGTGACAGGAACAACCGTCAGCTGGGTTACCCTGGCGCGGCTGTCCACCCGGCAATCGACGCGCGCCACCACCTCCCTGGTTTCGGGGTGCTTGGCATCCAGGTGCCAAACGCCGGCATTGCGCGTGCGCAGCGCCTTAGCCGGCCGCGGAGTGTTCAGCCGGTACTCCACGGGAGCACCCTGGGCACTGGACAGTTGCTCGGTCATCGCCTCCGCGCATGCCGCCAGGCCTCTCTTGTCGACGCGGGCCTCGGACGTGATGGGCATGCAGGCCACGATGGCAGTAATACTCATGGTTACAAGGGTCTTGCTGTGCATTTTGACGCTCCTTTTCTTGGTGGTGTCATAGATTTGTACGATGCTCAGCGTAGTTGGGTTACATTTTTCTCACAAACGCGTTTTTAGGCGTCATGCAATAGATTCCCTCAGTCATGGCGAAGGGACGGATTTTTCCTTTCAAAATCCCATCAATGGATCTTCGCGCGTGAAAAAAAACAGGGGCCGGCCACCGGGAAACGGCCGACCCCTTAGCGGGCACCGGGTGCCCGGGGAACATCGTGGACAGCCGCCGCCGGGCGGCTGCCACTGAAAGTGGAGGTACAGGCTAAAAGGGAGAGTGGCGGCCGACAAACGAGCTTTTCAGCGTGATGGGTGAAAAAAATTCATGCATCGTCCCTGAGTTCCTGCAGCATCCAGTCTATGGTTCTCCCGATGTCCAGGCGTTCCTGCTCTCCCGGCCGGTGCGCGAGGTGGAAGCATTCATCGGTGACCCATTCGGTGTCATAAACCCGGACCAGTTGCCCGGATTCGAACCAGGTTTTGCTCAATGGCCAGGACACAATGGCAAACCCAAGGCCGCGCGCCGCGGCCTCGACCAGCGTTGACATGGAGTCGAAACGAAGGATCTTGCCCGCTTTGGGCGTGGGCACGCCAACCGCCCTGGCCCAATTCGCCCAGGCCTTGGGACGGTTTTCATGGATGATCAGCGTCTGGCCGTCGAGGCTGTTGAAATCCTTTCGATCGAAACCCTCAATGGTGGAGGGTGCCGCAGCAACGACCAGGCGCCGGGTGAACAAGGGGTAGGTCACCAGGTCAGGCCAATCGTCGTTTTCCCCAAGAAGGACGGACAGATCGGCCTCGGCCGAATGCTCTTTCATCAGGCTGGTCTGTGTGGTGACTCGAATGTCCGTTTCAGGCATCAGGGCCTGAAGCGCGGCCAGATTCGGCAGCAGCAGTTCATTGGCGAAAAAGGGTGGAACGTTCAAGCGGATGATCTTGCGGCCGAACTCCGCCCACAGCTGGTGCGTCTCCGTTTCGAGCCGGGCGAACATTTCATCAAGAAAATTGAAGTACTTTTCTCCCGCATCGGTGAATGCCAACGCGCGTGTCTTGCGCACGAACAAAGGGACGCCAAGGAAATCCTCCAGGTTGCGCACCTGGTGGCTGACGGCGGAGGCGGTCAGAAACAGCGCGTCAGCAGCCTCTTTGAAGCTCAGGTAACGTCCTGCGTAAGTGAACGCGTACAGGGACCGTAACGACGGCATGCGGTAAGGCGTGTTCATATCTCGCTTTTAATGTGTGACCCGGGTGTAGTGGGAGCAAGATACGTGCCATGGCGTCAGAGGGAGGCCCCATCCCGGTTGGGATGAAGCGGGTCACGCGCCGCGCCGGTTATGCCCAGCTTTGCGCTCGTCGCTGCGGACGCAGGCGGCAGCGAATGCGGAGCCTGTCAGATTGAGCCAGATACTGAAAATGGCGCCGGGCAGCGCAGCGGCCGAGGAGAAAAACTTCACCGCCAGCGCGGTGGCCAGGCCGGAATTTTGCATGCCGACCTCCAGCGCGATGGTGCGTCTGGTGGTGGCGTCAAAGCCCAGCGCGCGTGCCGCAAGATAACCGAGCGTCAGCCCCGACAGATTGTGTGCCAGCGTGGCGACTGCGATGGTGCCTGCCATGGTGTCGATCCGGCGTGCGTTGAGCGCCACCACGATGGCGATCACCGTCAGGATGGCAAAGACCGAGATGGCGGGCAGCAAGGGCTGTACGCGCTCAGCCCAAGTGTGCAGGCGGGTATTGATAAAGACACCCAGTGCGACCGGAAACAGGATGATTTTAAGCAGGCTTTCCAGCATATCGGCGACGGGTACGCTGACGCGCGAGCCGACCATCAGGGTCAACAGCAACGGTGTCATGACGACGCTCAGGAGCGTTGAAAGCGCGGTCATGGATACCGACAACGCCACGTTGCCGCGTGCCAGGTAGGCCATGACATTGGACGCGGTGCCGCCGGCCACGGTGCCCACGAGAAGCATACCGATGGTCAGGTCGCGATCGAGGCCGAGCGCCATTGAGATCGCCAGGGCGGTCAGCGGCATCACGCCGAACTGCAAGACCATGCCTGCCAGGACCGCCCAGCGATAACGGCCCACCCGAGCGAAGTCGGCGAGGTTCAGCGTCAGGCCCATGCTCAGCATGATGACCATCAACAGTGGCACGATGGCAGGGGCGCCGCCGCTGAGTGGGTCGGAGAACGCATAACCGGCCAGCCCGGCCAGGGGCGCAAGAACGGGGAACAGTTTGACCAGCATGCAGCGGTGGCTCAGGGTTTTAGGTACTGAAAAATCAGAATATGGTGCCGCGCCGGCCCAACAATCAGCACTTCACCGTAGCGTGTGCCGTCCGGGGCGCTTCCGAACTGGGGGTCGATCGTTTCATACCCCGCCTCCGCTGCTCGCTGCTGCACGGCTTCGAGGTCTGCGACTTCCATCACGATGACGGACACGGCCGGTTCGTCGCGCGCGGGTATTCGCATCTCGGGCAGTTCCGCCAGGAACAGGCCCCGGGACTCCTTGGACGTGGACAGCAGCGCCGCGCGCACGGGTCGATCGTGTTCCAGGTTGAAAACCTTGGGAAAATAAGGATCGTCGCCCGGCTTCATGGTAAACGCCCTGTTCAGCTGTAACCCGATAATGTCTGTGAAGAACAGGATGCCAAGCTCAAGGTCTGGCACCTGTAACGCCACCCGTTTGATGTGGCCGCTCGGGCCTGGCGACGAGGCCGTCTCCCCAGCGCTTGCGCCAATGGCCACTCCAGTCACCGCCAGGCTCAGGAACAAGCTCAGGCTCAGGCTCAGGCTTAGGCAGGATGAAACACGCGGGAAAAGGCGGGCGGCCTGACCGCGAACAACATGAATGAGGGGTGTGGCGTTCATTTGTCTTGACCGTAAATGAGTTTGAAATATTCCGCTGTGACCGGCATGTCGTCGCTCACAGAGCGCCCCAGGGGCGCCAGCTTTTCGTTCCAGACCGTGGTGTGCAAGGGGCGCCAGGCCTTGATGTCGCGCATGGGGATGCCTTCCTCGGCGATATCGGCCTCGGTCACCTCGCCGAAACTCAGTTGCTTGATCCGCGTTAGTTCGAGCAAAAGCGCGGGTGCGCCCGCGGCGTCGAGCGCCACCACCAAAAGCCCGGGCGCAGGGTCGGGTTGTCCGGTGTGTTCCCGCAGCCAGGGCAGGGAGTAGGTCATCGTCTTCTCGCCTGTGGCGATCCGCTCGATGATCAGTCGCACCATGTTTGCGTCCGTGCCAATGCGACGTACATCGCACGGGGCGTCCGGACGCCCGCCCGCGCGCAGGAATTCTGCGACGGTTACCGGGTCAGCTGTCATCACTTCCCTCCCTTTCGGGCCGCATTTTTTAATCACACAGCGCACAAAACTGGTGCATCTGCCCCAAGACGGGTCACATCCCCGTCGTTTTTGCTGGCTGACAGGCACCGCTAACGCCGTCTCATCTCAATACACGGGCATTTTGACACGCTCGAGCCGTTGGCATGAAACCTGCAAACAACATTATCGATGTTTTAACCCTGATTAAGTGGAGAGCAACAGATGAAACTGGTTACTGCCATCATCAAACCGTTCAAGCTGGATGACGTGCGCGCCGCCCTGGGTGAAGTCGGCGTCACCGGCCTGACGGTGACCGAAGTCCGGGGATTCGGGCGACAAAAAGGTCATACCGAGTTGTATCGGGGCGCCGAGTATGTCGTCGACTTCCTGCCCAAGATGAAAATCGAGACCGCGGTGCCGGCCGACCAGGTTGAACTGGTGGTGGAGGCGATTTGCCGTGTGGCCGCAACCGGCAATATCGGTGACGGAAAGATATTCATCAGTTCGCTTGAAGAGATCGTCCGGATCCGAACCGGAGAGACCGGAAACGAGGCCATTTGAGGAGTTAGCGCCATGGAAAACACAACTTTTGAACTTGCTTACGCGCTGGACACCTTCTATTTCCTGGTGTGCGGCGCTTTGGTGATGTGGATGGCGGCCGGTTTCGCCATGCTCGAAGCGGGCCTGGTCCGCTCCAAGAACACCACCGAGATTCTGACCAAGAACGTGGCCTTGTTTGCCATTTCATGCACCATGTACATGGTGGTCGGTTACATGATCATGTATCCGGAGCTGGGCGCCTGGTTCCTCAGTGGCATCACCGGGGATGGCGTGGCCGGAGTGGATGAACCCGCCACCTACGCCCCGTCTGCCGACTTCTACTTCCAGGTGGTATTCGTGGCCACCGCCATGTCCATCGTGTCTGGCGCGGTGGCCGAGCGAATGAAGCTGTGGGCATTCCTGGCTTTTGCCGTGGTCATGACGGGCTTTATCTACCCCATGGAGGGGCGTTGGACCTGGGGCGGCGAAGCCGTTTTCGGCATGTATACCCTGGGCGAGTTGGGTTTCTCTGACTTTGCCGGCTCCGGTATCGTGCACATGGCCGGCGCTGCTGCCGCGCTGGCGGGCGTGCTGCTGCTCGGCCCGCGTAAAGGTAAGTACGGCCCCAAGGGCGAGGTGCTGGCCATTCCGGGCGCCAACCTCCCGCTGGCCACGCTGGGCACCTTTATCTTGTGGATGGGGTGGTTTGGCTTTAATGGCGGGTCCGTGCTGGCAACCGCCAGTGTCGAAAACGCGAACGCCGTGGCGGTGGTGTTTATGAACACCAATGCGGCGGCCGCGGGCGGGCTCATCGCGGCGTTGATCACGGCGCAGCTGATGTTCGGCAAGGCGGATCTGACCATGGCGCTGAACGGTGCGCTGGCGGGCCTGGTGGCCATTACCGCAGAGCCGTCCACGCCAACGGTCTTGCAGGCAACGTTGTTCGGCGCGGCCGGCGGGGTGCTCGTTGTGTTTTCTATCGTTACCCTCGACAAGCTGAAAATCGATGACCCTGTCGGCGCTATTTCGGTCCATGGCGTGGTGGGTCTGCTGGGCCTGTTGCTGGTGCCGGTGACCCATCCTCTGACCGAGGACGGGGGCGCATCCTTCAGCGGCCAGCTCATCGGCGCGGCAACCATTTTCGGATGGGTTTTCGCGGCTTCCCTGGTGGCCTGGGGCGTTTTGAAGGCCGTTATCGGTATTCGTGTCGGCGAGGAAGAGGAGTACGAAGGCGTCGATATCGGCGAATGTGGACTGGAGGCCTACCCCGAGTTTACGCAGGCGCGGTAGTCACGGATACGGAGTGGGGGATTCGACCCGATGGCACCCCGGGCGGGCGCTAACGGGTCGAATGCGCCGGCTGGGATGGGGACCGTGATAGGGGCGTGTCCCCCATCTCCTCCAGAAATGCCCGGGCAGGGGGTGGCAGATGCCGCCCCTTTCTCGTGACGACGCCATAGCTGCGTTTCGGAAAGTATTGACCCATGTTGCGCGCAATCAGCCTGTCGCCTTCGCGCAAGCAGATGCTGGTGACAATGGAGATGCCGAAGCCTGATTCGACGTATCGCTTAATCACCTCCCAGCCGCCCACTTCCAGCACCACCTCATAGGGCACTCTGGCCTGCTGAAACACCCGGTCCACCATGCGCCAGGTGGTCAATCGCCGCGGCGGAAGGATCAGGCCATACGGCGAGATGTCTGCCAGGGAGATGTCGCTTTTTTCTGCCAGCGGATGTCCCAGGGGCAGGATCAGGGCAGGGTCAAAGGAATACAGCGGCGTGTAGCTGATGTCCACCGGGATATCCAGCATCGAGCCGATGGCGAAGTCGACCTGGTCTTCCCGTATCTGCGCCAGCCCGTCTCTTCCGGTCACGTTTTGCAGCCGGACATGAATGTTGGGATAGCGCTCGCGAAAACGGGCCACCAATTCCGGCAGGATATAAATGATGGTCGACTCGCCGGCGGCCACAACCACTTCTCCCGTGTCCAGGCTGCCCCGCACTTCTTTTTTGAACCGATCATTGATGGAGTCGATTCCCTCGACCAGCGGCTGAGCCATGTCAAGAAACTTCGCGCCCTGCGGCGTAAGCTGAATATTCGGGCCGCGCCGTTCGAACAGCATCGTCTGCAGTTCTTCTTCGAGGGCCTTGATCTGGAGACTGATGGCTGATTGACTGAGGAACAGTTCGTCTGCGGCAGCGACCATTTTGCCGTTTCGCGCCACAGCGCAAAAAGCCCTCAGTTGCTTGAGCGGGTTGCCTTTGTAATAGCTTCTTACGGTTTTGCCCATGTTTATCAACAGCTTAAATATTTCAAAATGTTAATCAAAGATATTTAAATTTATCAATTGTAAATATTACACCTGCGAATCTATAGTGGCTACCTGATCAGGGGTCGCGGATCAGGAGCCACAGACAGGTCGAGGAGCCATCCAGTGAATGCAGACAACGCAGCAGAGCAAATCAAAAAATCGTGGGCAGAAGACCCGCGTTGGAAGGGTGTGAGGCGCGGCTATACCGCTGAAGACGTGGTCCAGTTGCGAGGCACGGTATCCATCGAGTACAGCCTGGCGAAGCAGGGCGCGGAAAAGCTCTGGCATTACGTCAACAACGAACCGTTCATTAACTCGCTGGGCGCGCTGACCGGCAACCAGGCCATGCAGCAGGTGAAGGCGGGACTGAAGGCCATCTATCTGTCCGGCTGGCAGGTGGCCGCAGATGCCAATCTCGCAGGCCAGATGTACCCTGATCAATCGTTGTATCCGGCGGACTCTGTGCCCAGCGTGGTGCGTCGCATCAACAACGCGCTTCTGAGGGCCGACCAGTTGCATCATGCCGAAGGCGATGATTCGGTCGATTGGATGCAGCCCATCGTGGCGGATGCCGAGGCGGGCTTCGGGGGCGTGCTGAACGCGCACGAACTGATGAAAGCCATGATCGAGGCCGGGGCCGCAGGGGTTCACTTCGAAGACCAGCTGGCTTCGGCCAAGAAGTGCGGTCACATGGGCGGCAAGGTGCTGGTGCCGACGCAAGAGGCCGTGCAAAAACTGATTTCAGCTCGGCTGGCCGCGGACATCATGGGTGTTCCCACCGTTTTGCTGGCGCGCACCGACGCCAACGCGGCAGGCCTGATCACTTCCGATGTCGACCCCTACGACGCGCCCTTCCTGACCGGTGAACGGACCGTGGAGGGGTTTCATGAAACACGGGCGGGGCTGGATCAGGCCATCGCCCGAGGCCTGGCCTATGCGCCTTACGCGGACCTGCTTTGGTGCGAGACGGCCCATCCAGACCTGGAAGAAGCCAAGACATTCGCCGAGGCCATCCGCAAGGAGTATCCGGACCAGTTGCTGTCTTACAACTGTTCGCCTTCATTCAACTGGAAGAAGAATCTGGATGACCTCACCATCGCCAAATTCCAGCGCGAACTGGGCGCCATGGGCTACAAGTTCCAGTTCATCACGCTGGCCGGTTTTCATTCGCTCAACTATGGCATGTACACGCTGGCGCACGGCTACCGCGACCGCCAGATGTCAGCCTACGTGGAACTGCAGGAAGCCGAATTCGCGGCCGAGGAGATCGGTTACAGCGGCACCAAGCATCAGCGCGAGGTGGGAACCAGTTACTTTGACCACGTCACCGAGGTGATCTCGGGTGGCAAATCTTCGTTGTCGGCCCTGCACGGATCCACGGAAGAGGAGCAGTTCGACGAGGTCATGTAGTGCCTACGGCTTTATCGAGAAGGCCGGCGTGTGCCGGCCTTTTTTTTGCTTGCAAAAGCCAGCATCGTGTGTCGCTTAAGGCGGCAGGTTCATTTCCCCCAGCATTCGCTGGAAACGCGGATCGTCACGAATGGGGTGGAGGATTTTCATGCGGTTGGCATGAGCGAGGTAGGCTCCGTTTAGCGCTTCGTGCTTAACGAGTGTCTCCAGCGCAAGTTCATGGCGTCCCAGCGGCATCAGCAAAAAGGGCGCGTTTGTCCCCCGTTCCCCCCGACCGGCGCGATCATCACCTGGGCAGGCGCGTGGCTCGAACGGTCTGGCCAAAATACAGGCTGTTTTCGAACAGGCGTTCTGTGCCTCTCCAGAAGCCGCGGAAGAGCGGGTTATCGGAAAACCGGATGACCAGACCGCGACCCTGCCGCTCGGCGATCACGGCT
>Ga0181574_10002487_pt1 | contig 16739 bp, 9 predicted proteins | sample 101ome_24_FD_145600 | JGI IMG/M metagenome (GOLD analysis project Ga0181574, IMG submission 145600) | Coastal salt marsh microbial communities from the Groves Creek Marsh, Skidaway Island, Georgia - 101410AT metaG (spades assembly) | ecosystem: Environmental > Aquatic > Marine > Intertidal zone... | reverse complement strand
GAGCTTGTGGAGCGGTGAAGTGGTGCAAGCGTCTGACGGTGCACCAGTCCAAGCCACGGTTGTGGTCTTCGATATTAAAGGAAAACAAATTGGCCAGCAGCGCAGCGATGCCATTGACGGTCGATTTACACTGTCGTTCCCTGAAGACGAGACGGTTACGCTACAAGTAACACATCCTGATTATGCATTTTATTCAAAAACGCATGACTCAAATTCACATCCCGATGGAGTGGTTCGGATTGAATTGACAAGGCTTGAGGTCGGAACGGTTCTGGTGCTTCGAGACGTGCGTTTTGCGCGGTCGTCTTTTGAATTGGATAACGCCTTTCAGCCGGATTTATCACAATTGGCCAGTACCCTAGCACTATCCGATATCCGGATTCGGATTGTTGGTCATACGGATAATGAAGGAAGTGAGGAACGCAATCAACAATTGAGCGAGCAACGTGCAGTTGCTGTGGCCAATTACTTGATGGAACTGGGAATTCAATCCAACCGGATTGAAACAGAGGGCAGGGGTGAATCAGAGCCTATTGCGGACAATGCGACGGATCAGGGCAGGGCGGCCAATCGCAGAACAGAAATCATCGTTATTGATTGACTCGATTGGACGCACTTACTCAGATGGGCAAGGTCCAAGTCCAAGACAACCAAAACTGACGCGGCGGTGCTGGATTGAAGTATTTGCCACCAAAGGCATTGGTTTGAAGCCAACTTGAATAGGTGGAATCCAACAAGTTCCGAACTCCGAACTGCCACCTTTGGTCAGCATTGCCTAAACTCACGAAACCATTCAGCCGATGATGCGGAGAAGACCAATCGTTTTTGTCGTCATGCAGTTTTACCCGGTCATACCATTCATGCTGCCAACCGATGGAAACATATCCGTGATGAATGGTGCCTGAACTGCCTGCAGTGTGTAGTGGAGTGCCAGGAACGACCTGGGCGAAAGGGCGAAAGGCATGTTGATTCAGATTTCCCCAAAACCGAATATCAATGCGGGACTTTGAATCTACCGTGTGTGTCGCCTGGCCACTGAATTCGATGCCGTTCATCACCAGACCATCAACGTTGGCCATGAATAAACCGTCGGAGGGGCCTGGCACCAAAGCAATGGCGTTGCTCACGTTTTGATGGTAAAGCAGTAAAGCCAAATTTCCCTGAGTCGCCTGCCATTCACCGTGCCAGCGAATCCCGGATTCCCATGAATGAGCAAGTTCTGCTGTCAAGTCTGCCGGGGCATAGGAGAGCGGGTCAACCAATTCGAATGAAGTAGGGTGATTTGTGCCGGTACCAAACTGCAGAAAAACGAGGGCCTCTGGACGAATTTCGTAGCTCAATTGTGCAAATGGTGTCAACTCCCAGCCTGCATACGATTCGAAGTAAGGCGCCAGGCTATCAGTGATTCCGCTCAATACCCGACGGGTTCCATCAGAATCGCGGCCGAAGTGCTCCAAGCCGATTTGGGCGTCCAAACGCCATCGATCGTTGAATTCCAATCGCCCTGATTGGGCGATCCAAAAATTGCTCGTGTTACTGTTTACTTCGTACCGTGGTCGATCATATTCGCCATACAAGTCGCGTTCCGTGAGGCTGAAGCGTTCGAACCTGGCCATGGCAGACTGGTCCCACGAGATTTTACCCCTTTCGAGTAGAGGCCAAGATTGCACACGTGAAAACCGAGCTGAAACGAAGGTTTCATTTTCTGCTTTGTCACCGTTGTAGAAGCGGGAAGTGCCATATGGATTGGTTTTTTGGCTCCATTGACTGTAGAGCCAGAAACCTGATCGCGCTATTTTTTCTTGAACCATGCCCCATGCAGCCCAAGTTCGTTCTCGGAAAACATGCGCATCGTAATCGGATCCAGGAGCCCGTCTGGGGTTGAACACAAAGTCTTCGCGATTCAATGATCCGGGCAATTCCCACTGGGCTTGCATCCAACCGGTCCAGAAGTGCTGCGTGGATTTCGGTGAATTTCGAAGTAAATAGTGGATTTCGGCTTGATGCTTGGTGTTAGCTTCTTGGTCGCGGTATCCGGAATTTTCCGACCAAAAGGCTCTCGTAATAAGCGCCGAATGATCCTTTACTGACGTGTATGAAAATCCAGTTTCTTGTGTTTGAGCAAATCGACCGTAGCCCCTGATTTCTGACGCTAGGTCGTCAAATTGAGGCAATGATTGGGCGACCAATGCTCCGCCGTATCCGTTTCCGAAAACGGCACCAATGGGCCCTCGCAGCACTTCGAGGCGATGGATCCACTGAGGATTCCAAAGTTCTAAAGGTGCATTGCCTGAGGCATTGGTCAAGATGAATCCATCCATCACCATTTGAACGTTTCGCACTCCAAAAGGAGAACGCAATCCGCTGCTTCGAATTTGTAAGCGGCGCGATCCCCCCAATCCACGCGTATCCATTTGAACCCCCGGCAATGTATTCAGTGCATCTTGCAGGTCAGGCGAGTAGCCGTTTTGCAAGTCCGTTCTGGACAAAGTAGAAACACTCGGCGCTGCTTGTTCAAGAGGTACTGGAATTCTGATTTCCAGAACCTCAGCGTCCATAATGCGCGTCGTATCACGTGCTGATTCTTGGGCAATACAAGGCTTACCCACTGCAGCGAGGGCAAGCGTAAAAAGAAGACGATTCAAGCTCAATGTTGAATTTGGAACGTTGCGGTAACGCTCTCTCGATGATTGCTCAGGATGATGAAATAAGCCCCTGAATCCCAATTTTCACAATCCAAAACCAGTTCATTGCCTATTGTAGTGCCTTCCTTCACGAGTTGTCCGTGGAAGTTGTGGACTTGGTAGCTGGCCCCAGCTGTGTTCATGGACCACTGGAAACGAATTTGGCTACTTGCTGGATTTGGAAATGCAATGGGCTTGAGCAAAGAAGGTCCAATTTGGACTTGATTCGCAAAGGATTCATTGCGGAATTCTTTGACGATGTTGGGGCCTGCACCGGGATATGATGTGCCATTGAATGCGACATAAACAGAACCCGTGTAGGGGTTGACCGCTACATCGCGAATGCGCTGATTGAAGCTGGAGAAATACTGATCCTCACTTTCTACTGCCAATCCGTCCTCGGAGAGATGCAAAACACTCAATCGTTCGTATTGACCGCCTAGTCCTCCGAGCACAGACATCAGCACTGAATGTTGCCATTCGGGGATGGCCTCATGATTGTAATACTCAATGCCATTGACGGCCACACAAGGTGTCCATGCTTCCAAAGGCTCAACCACGTCGTTTTCTTCGCAAAAGGACTGTTCAGATGCGGTGTTGCAAAATCCTTCCACTTGCGGCCAGCCGTAATTCCCGCCAGCTTGGATGATGTTGAACTCATCGTTGGAATTCTGGCCATGTTCGGAGCTGTAGATGATGCCATTTGGTCCTAAAGCGAGTCCTTGGCTGTTGCGATTACCGAACGTATAGATATAGGAGTCGGCAAATGGATTGTCTGCTGGAATGCTTCCGTCAAGATTCAATCGAAGGGTTTTGCCTTGCAAAGAGCTTAGGGATTGGGCCAACCCCGATGCTCCCACATCTCCTGCTGTCATGAGCAAGGTGTTATCAGGTAGCACGAGCAGTCGGCTGCCGTTGTGAATACCCCCAGCATCGAGTGTTAACAAGATTTGCTCATTGACCAAGGCTTCTCCGTCCCAATCAAAAACACTCAAATATTCTTCGCCATTCCATGAAGTTCCTGCGCAATAAACGATGTAGACCTTTTGGGTGTTTTCCCAATCGGGATGCATCGCCATGCCCAACATGCCGGGTTCCCCATTGCCTCCATTCATTACATTTTTTTCCAATACGGTCGTGTAGCTCCCGGTCGCGGGATCGATGCGCAGCACGTCTCCTTTTCGAGAGGTCATCCAGAGGTAATCGTCTGGACCCCACAAGATTTCCCAAGGAATCTGCACGCCCGTGAGCAAGTCATATTCGGTGAGTGTGGTGTTTCCAACTTGCCAAGTCGGTTGGGCAAGCGAAGCGAGTCCGTGGCCCAAAAGGACACACGCCAAAGCGAATTTCAATTTCATGGCTGTAATTTACACTCCGAAATCAACAAACCGTTTTCCATGAATAGGATTCCTTTTATGATGTTGCTGATGGTTGGCTTGGCGGGTGGTGTATTGAACGGTGTTGTCGCACAAACACCGGATTGGCTCTTTGTATTGGAAGGAGCCTATGTAGGACGCTACGAAACTCCCATTTCAAATGGGGATATGATGATACAAGATGCCCGATGGGACGGAAAGCGGAATGGGAAGGAAGATGGATTTGTCCTGCAGATTTCAAGGGAATCGGACGCAGCGGTATCGAAAGAGGCGCAAGTTTGGACTTGGGATTCACAGGAATCCGTGCTGAATTTGATGGTCCTAGAGGATGGTGTGCGCAAAGAATCGCAATGGTTTTGCGAAACCAGTGGTCCGGCCACGATTTTAACTCGAGGTGGCAACATTAGTCAACGTGCCGCGATCATTCGAATGCGAATGGAGCGACTTCCCGGACAATTGCGAGTGCAAGAACATGCCAATTTCGGAGATGGTGAATGGATCCTTCAATGGCGGTACGTCTTGGATGACTTCATGGGAGAAGATTAACGTCCAGTTGATTTCGATGTGTATGGCCTGACATCAAAAGCAGCGCATCCCCATGGTCTCAATGACGCCTTGCCATCTTCTGCTTTGAGCAAGGTTCCTAAAAGCGGGGTCAAAGGGACTTCTGTGTCCATCGACAGGTCGAATGGCTGTGCCGTTGTGTTAATCAATACCCAAGTGTGCTCGTCGAGGTATTTTCGGTGAATTGCCAGCAATCCGGGAGCCAATTCGAGGTATTCTGATGAACCGTAAAGCAAGCTCATGCGCGATTTCCGCAACAATGTCCATTTCTGCGTCCAATTCCAAATCCACTTTTCTTCCTCATTCCAATTTTCGAATCGCATCATGCGTCGATTGTCGGGATCGTTACCTCCTACGTCTGCAATTTCATCACCATAGTAAATGCAAGGAATTCCTGGGCTGGACATCAAAAACGTCATGAGCCAACTCATTTTGCGATAGCCGACGTTGCCGTTGTGTTGAATGTCCCGCGTCCATCCTGCAAACTTGGTGTCTTCACCCGGGTCCAGAGATCCATCTGCAAGTGATGTGAACCGAGGCCGGTCTTGATTACCCGTGATGTTGCCCATGAGATGATGGGCTCCATAGGTAGCCAAACTTTGATTTGCGACATCAATCAGTGCTTCTACATCGGTGGTGTCCGACGTGAATGCAGCCACGAGGGCATCGTAAAGATTAAAGTCAAATTGTGCGTCGAGCATTCCATTGGATAAGTAGCTACGTATCAATGGGGGTGGTCCATAAGTCTCACCAATTTGGAAGACTGGAGTTCGTTCAGCTGCACGTACTTTTTGAGTAAGCGTTCGCCAAAAAACCTCAGGGATGTGCTTTGTGGCATCGTGTCGGAACCCGTCGATGTCGGTGTTCTCGATCCACCAAACCGCACTGTCGGTCATGGTTTGGTACACTTCAGGGCTGCGCAACTCCAAGGTGGGCATGAAGGTGTCAAACCAAGTTGTCAGACGCTGTTCATCCCAGAGCTGGGTGTTCATGCTACCGTCAGGTAGATACAAATTGGTTACCCAATCCGGATGAGCTTGGTATATCGGGTGTTCCTGATGAACATGGTTGGCCACGTAATCCACCAAAATATTCTGGTTCCGAGCGTGAATTTCTTCTACCAGCTCATTGAATTCTTCCATCGTCCCGAAACGACGGTCAATCCCGGTGGAAGCAATGGGCCAATATCCATGATAACCGCTGAATTTGCTGGTTACATCGGTTTTTGGATCGGACCAATACCCCCAAGCCCCGTCTGGATTTGGAGTAATGGGACTGACCCAAATGGTATTGGCTCCAAGCGACTCTATGTAGTCGAGGGAGCTTTGGATGCCTGCGAGGTCGCCGCCGAAATGATTGGCTTGGGGCTGCACGCCGGGGTCATCAGATTTCCAGTCATTCTCGCTATTTCCATTGTTGAATCGATCGACCATCAAAAAATACATAATCATGGATTGGCGATCGTAACGTGTCAGTTCAGCGGCATTCCGAATGGGCAATCCGTTTTGCAATGGCAGCAAGACCTCTTGGCTGCGGTGATCTGCGTCGGCTGTCCAGAACCGAATGTGACTTCGTTCCACCTCATACGCTGCTGCTGGAATGCCAACTTGAAAGAGTCCCGCAGAATCCGATTTGCCGAATCCGTAGATCTGGTCATTCCACCATGCATAAAAATGTGAGCCGGGTTTGGTCTTCCCGATGAAACCAGCCAGGGATGATTTTTTCGTTGTTTTCGATTCCGGCACAAATGTCATGTCGAGTGGGAGATCGCGGTGTGGCTCTCCAACTTGTAAAATGGAGTTGTACCCGCCGAATCCATTGGGCACCATGCGTGGATTGCCGGGGTCCGGTTTTTCGACCCCGTCAATGACCAGTTGGTAGGGGTGGGTGCCCGCTTCAAGCATCAGCTCCAGCTCAAACCAACCCATGCTTCCTTCCATGGGCATGGGATTGCTCTGCCAATTGGTAAAGCTTCCAATCACATCGACACGTTCTAGTGGTGCGAATGAAGCCACGCGAATGGTCGCCGGAACGCGAGTCGTATGGAAAACGGGGATTTCATAATGATCCGTTCCAGACCAGCATTGGATGAATCCCAATTGCCTTTTCGGTTGTCGGGTCAAGAATACCACGGCTTCACCCTCAAGCGTGTCGACTTCCAAAAGGCTGCCATCTTCCCATTTGACCGAATCGACCGGAATTCCCTGCAAATCACTTAAGTAGAAAACGGTTGTGTCGTGATTGAGCTGAATGGGCATCTTGGGGCTGACTCCCGATTGAATTTTATGAGGTGCAGGACTGCTGCATGCTGTGAGGCTGACGATGGCGTAAGCCAGGCAAAGAAAAAGCCATGCGCTAACATGGCTTTTGAAGTTGCGGAAATGCTTATTCATGGTGTTGAAAGATAACTCACTCGCAATCCAACAAAGAAATAATTTCAAATGGCGGAGGTCCGGGAGGGTAGCTAAAGCCTTCTCGTACGATGTAATACCAAATTTCAGTAAGCGATTCTCCTTCTCCGAGCAAGCCAGTGAACAAATCTTCCGGAATCATGGTGGTCCTAAACTTTCCCTCACCAATGGAGTTCAGCTTCAATTCAGGGTATTGAAAAACGTCTTCTTGCGGAGCGAATTCATAACTCGTGAACGCATCGACCTTGCCGAGTAGATAGATGTAACAATCATCTTCGCCCATGCCTTGCAAACCTTCGTAGAGCGTCTCTTTGGTATTGTCATAGGTAATGGTCAAGAAGTCATCGGGCTCGCGGAGTTCAGGAAACACACAAATTCGTGCAGCACACAATTGTGGGATGATGTCGACGTGCATGTCCTCTGATTTCGCTTCGAAATTGAAGCCGTCAACGGGATAGCCGTTCTTCAACTTCGCCAAACACGAAATGCCACGGGAAAATAGCTGAGGACCGTCGACGCCATAATATTGCGTTGGCACGAAGGTCATGGAGTACAATTTTGGCCCAACCTTGGTCATTACCTGATGGTCGGCACTGTTGTCCCAATCGCCATTGCCAGCAGCTGGACCCGAGGGGTCCCAGGTCCATAAATAAACCGTTGTGTCGGGGAAAGCGTCTAGAATTGCGGAAAGGCCATTGTTTTGTATGCCGTCTTCACTTTGGTTCATGTCAATGAACAACGTCATCTCAGAATTCGCATCGGTGGGCGAAGGCAGAACGTAGGCCTTTTGGGCGTTTGCCAATCCGGCAAGGAGTACAGCCGAGGAAAGGAGGAGTAAATTCTTCATGATCAGTTCATTCGGTTGAATTCGAACGTGTACGTGTTTGTGGCCGTTCCGCCGCAATCACGTCGGTATTCGATGTCGAGGTGTTGGTCGAATTCTCGCACCATGCCGCCTAGGTTGTATTGCAGGGTGTCCGTTTCGGAGTACAATTCGAGGAAAGTGGGGTACAAGTCGTCGTCGAATCCCCATGTGCCGCCATTTCCGAAGTAGTTCTTACCCAATTCAATGGAGACGGCGTAGCTGCGGTCGGCGTTGAAAGAGAGTTGCAGCGGGGTTACGATTCCGTCAATGTAGAAGGCACTGAGGTCGCGCGTCTCCTTCACTGGACTATTTAAATCCTGTTGGGTGAACGCACTCAATTCCCACGTGCCTGTGATGCCTTTGACTTTATCAAAAGGTTCACCTAGTTCACCTGTCGTTTCGGGCTTACACCCGAGAAATCCTGAAATGATCAATGCCAAAGCCGCGCTGATCGTCAGTGTTTGATATCGGTAATCTGTTTTCATCGTCATGTTGGTTTACAGGCAGCCACCTTCTTCGTTTAACTCAAAACCTTGAACGGTTGACTCTGTATTCGAAAATTGAAGGGACATGCCTGGACAATCCCAAGAGGCGTCGCGGATGGTGATTGCTTCTCCCATGGCTCCCCGGCGAAGGAGTTGGTCTGTCCAGTGGCCTTCGCAAGCCGTTTCCTTCCTGAATTCATCTCGAGCAGCAATGACAATGTCTTCAGCAGAGGCATCTGCTGCCAAATCGTTGTTCCCAGCACCGAAAGCACGGGCGCGAATGGCGTTGATGTCAGCGATGGCAGTTTCCAGATTGCTTCCTAACTCACCGTAAGATTCAGCACGCAGGAGATGCAACATGGTCAAGTGGGCTAGGGGAACATTGAAATATTCCTTTTCATTGAAGCGGTTGATCAAGGCTCGTGTTCCAGGAGTCAGCCACGCTGAACGGCCGTCTCCGCCACCAGCTAAACTCATGAAGAAGGCAAAGTCTTCAGAAAAGGCCAATTGTGGAGTGGGGTTGTTGTCCGAGCGAAGGTTATCACGGAACCAAGAGCTTCGGAAATCGTTGGGCATGCTGACGATACCGAAAACGGTTTCGGGATTGATCACATCGGTTTCGAATCGATCCAAATCATCATCCAAGGCATACCGACCCGAATTGATGACTTCCGTTGCAAAGGCAGTGGTTTCGGAGTAATTGCCCATCAAGAAATGCACTTGAGCCAAATACGCCTTGGCCGCATCCTGTGTGGCATAAACGCCATTTTCAATGGGAAGATTTTCGGCGGCGAATGTTAAATCTGCAACGATCTGTTCATACACATCTCCAACGGCCGCGCGGGGCAGGGGGTCCTGATTGGGTTCCAAACGCAACGGTACGCCAGGATGGCTGTTGTCGGCAGTGTAACCATAAGGACGTGCAAACATTTTTACGGCTCCCCAATGGCAAATGGCACGTATGAATCGAGCCTCGGCTTCCAGTCGCAGGCGATCATTTTCATTCAGATCGTCGACGATGTCAAAGTTTTTGATGACGACATTCGATCGGTAAATCGCGTAATAAAAATCTGTATAAATCCCTCCGTTGATGCCGGTAAAGAATGTAGTCTCCCGGTTGTATACGGCGGTGAAGTCTAAGCTATTGTCTGGTGAACCAAAGTTAGGCCCGCGCAATTCGTTGACGATTTGAACTCGACCACCATAAAGATTGGCCACCACATCGTAATTGCTGACAAGCAGCCGTTGCAGATCATCCGTAGATTGAATGGCGTCCTCCGCCAAAATCACATCACCTGGTTCAAATTCCAACAAGTGATCGCACGAAGCGAAACCGAGGGATAATCCAGCAATCAAGAGGTATTGATAAAGTTTCATGGTGTGCGTTTAGAAGTTGGTTGAAATGGACAAGGTGAACGCGCGCTCTTGAGGCGGCGTGAGGTAAGTCACGTTCGGACTCATGTTGCGGTCTTGTGCGTTTTCAAAATCTCGAACGACTTCCGGATCCAATCCTGGGAAGTTGGTGATCGTGAACACATTGGTTGCGTTCAAAGAAATGCGGCAATTCTGCAAGCCACTCTCGGCTGTCAGCGGCACATTGTAACCCAACGTGAGGTTTCTCAAGCGCAGGTACGATGCATCGAAAATGAACAAGCTCGTATTCCACCATGGGAACCCTGAAGGCAGGCTGTACGTCGTCTCATCCAATGTCAATCTGGGATATGTTGCTTCATCTCCAGGTTGACGCCAGCGATCGAGCTTTTCGTCGCGCATGTTCCATCCGGTGACTACACCCAATTGCCGTTTCGCAGAAGAGTCGAAAATTTTCGCACCTACACTGAATGTCGCGAGTGCGCTCAAGTCCCAATTGCCATATCGGAAGCTGTTGTTGATGCCACCAATCAAATCAGGAAGTCCATCTCCCACGTATTTCCGAATGTCGTTGTTGTAATCGAAAGTCTCATTGCCTTCCAAGTCGAGGTATACCGGAAGCCCTGTTTCAGGATCGACGTGGCTGTGCTCAACCAAATAGAATGAACCTACGGGACGTCCTACAATCACACGGGAATCATTCGTGCCTCCTGAAACGGCGTCGGGAGTATAGTTGCCAATATCTACCAATTCGTTGTAATTACGGGCGAGATTCAAATCCGTATTCCACTGGAAAGCGCCTGTGAGGTTGCGTGATTTGATGGTCAGCTCAACACCACGGTTCAAAATGGTACCTACGTTATCCCAGAAATTTGTGAAACCCGTACTGGCGGGAGTACTGACGTTCATGAGTACGTCCGTCGAGTACTTGTTGTAAAAGGCCAATTCCGTTGTAATACGGTCTTGCAAAAGCCCCATTTCCACGCTAGCATCAACCGTTCGCGAAGTTTCCCAGCGCAGGGTTGGATTTTCGGGTTGGATTGGGAACAGGATGGAGTCCCCTGCATAGGTGATGCCATTGTTTGCGGCAGAATAAGTACCGAAACGTGCATAATCGGGCAATGCAGCATTGCCTGTGTACCCAATGCTCGATCGGACTTTCAAGAAACTAATTTTTTCACTAGCAAACCAATCTTCGTCAGACACCACCCAGCCTGCTGAAAGAGAAGGGAAGAAACCGTAACGACTTTCACGGCCGAAACGCGAGCTGCCGTCAACACGAGCGGTAGCTTGGAAGAAGTAACGATCCTTCAAGGTGTAGTTGACACGTCCGAAGTAAGAGAGGAAGCTGTGCTGTGAAGGAAGGTTCATCGTGCGGTTCACATTGATCGCCTCCTCGGATAAGGAGTCGTTCTCAAAAATGGGGCCTTCAACTTGTCCGTAAAAAAGGCTGTATCCGTAGTTATCGGTGCGTTGGAACTCACTGCCCACCAAAAAGCTCAACGACTGTGTGTCATCGATTTCCAAGCGGTAATCCGCCGTGGCACTGTAATTCCAATTCAAAACATAATTCGCATACCGACTCGCGCTACCCAACTCTGTGGTAATGCTAAGCGCTCCAGGATTGAAAACGTCCTCGCGCAAGTGTAGGTAATCGAATCCTCCACTCACTTTCAAGTTAAGGTTGGCAACGGGTGAGTAAATCAATTGCGCATTGCTGATGGATCGGTCTTCCGTTGTTTTCCATTTCTTCAATTCACGGACAGCCACCGGGTTTTTTGTGCCTCCCCACTCGTCGAACCACAGGAAGTACTCTCCGGCTTCGTGGGCAACATTTCCATTTGCGTCATACTCCGTTTCCTCATAACGGACCGGGTAGTAGGGAAGCGCATTGGACATGGCATCACCCAAGCCCCCAGACCAAGCAGCATCAATTCGGTTGTTTTCCCCACGGCTAAATGAAGAACTCAACAGGAATTTGAACTTGTTTGAGGGTGTCCAGTCGAAATTCGTTCGCGCGCTGGTGCGATCGTAGCTGTTCCCTAGCAAATAGCTTTGGTTATTGTCCTTCGAAACACCGGCGTACACGTTGTAGCGCTCACCTCCGTGCCGCACACCAAAGTTCACGGCGTTCTTGTTTCCTACGCCGATGGTTTCATCCACCCAGTTGGTGTTGGTTTCCATCGCACGCAGGTAAGCCTCTCGCCGCGTCTCAGGATCGTCAGCAGAGGAAGTCATGTTTGGCAGCCACACGTATCCCGTTCCACCGTCATTCTCCCACGCTTCCTGACGCAAGGTCAAGTATGTCTCGGTGTCCATCATGTTCGGACGAGTTGCTGCCGTTCCCACGCCTGCGCGTGTGCTGAACTCAAATGAAGTTCCCTTCTTTCCGCGTTTGGTGGTGATCAAGATGACACCATTGGCACCGCGCGAACCGTATATGCCCGTAGCGGCCGCGTCTTTCAAGATTTCAACGGACTCGATGTCGTTGGGGTTGATGGCTGCAAGCGGATTGTTGTTCAATGCGCCGGAGTTTCCACGTAGGAAGTATTCCTGAGTGATTGGAATTCCATCCACCACATACAATGGATCGCCAGCTGCCGATACAGAGGCAACGCCGCGAACGCGAATCAGGCTTGGTGCTCCAGCAATACCGGATGATTGACTGACTTGTACTCCGGCAGCTTGTCCTTGCAATGCCGCTTCAAACGACGGGGTTTGAATGCCGGTGATTTGCTTCGCATCAACTTGCACAATGCTTCCTGTCACCTCTTTCTTGCGTTGAACGCCGTATCCGACGACTACGACGTCATCGATAAGAACGGCATCTTCAGCTAACGTAACGTTCAGGGTGATGGCACCACTTCCCATGGTGACATTTTTCTTCTGAGAAATGTATCCGATAAAGGAGAATTGCACACTGTGGTTGCCTGCCGTTAGGTTGAGTGTATATCGACCTTCAGCGTCTGTAAATTGACCGTTGGTTCCGTCTGCAACTACTGAGGCTCCAGGCAATGGCGATCCACTGGCATCGGTGACGGTACCCGTGAGGGTTTGGGCAGAAGCCCCAAGCGCCCACAAGGTCGTTACGAGAAGTGTAAGGGTAAGTCGAATCATCAATCGAGTATTTGGTCGTCGAAATTAAGGGTGCGAAGGTGTAAAATCAACACGAAGTGGAGAGGGATTTCAAATATCAATGAACAACGTGCAATTGAGCTGTTTTAATCCATTGTTTATCAATTAACTGAATAAAGTATGCGCCAGAGGGAATGTTGCCTACGTCCAATGAAATGCCATGTCCATTTGACAATAGTTTCCATGAGCATGCCGGGCCTACATCCTTGCCTGTGATGTCATAAATGCGAAGCTGCGCATGGCTCAATGATTCTTGAAATTCCCAGTAAACTTCAGTATTTGCTGGATTGGGGTAAACGGGATGCGGAGTCGATTCGGTGGTGGACATGGGCTGAATAGAAGCAGGGAAATCCAATTCTTGATCGACAAACACGTGGTATTCGCCAGGAGCGAAACTCATGAAGGTGCTCACGTCATCCACTTGAATGGCTTCGCCTGTAAAATAATCCCACCATGTTCCCGTATGTTGGAAGCCAGGGATCATACTCAATTCAGTTACTCGGAAGTTGGCGACAACCACGGCGTTCATGTTTTCGCCGTTGAGATGTAGGCGCTTTCCATAGCCATTCACATCCCAATTGTAATTGGTGGTTTGGAACGGATCGGGATGATTGATTTTCAAATCGCAGAGGCCCGAGATGACCTGGTGAATGCGGTATCGTTCAGGTACATCCCGATAATCCCAACGGACGGGTTTGGCGGAAGTGCGGCAATCATCGCTGATCGTCACGCCGTCGCTGCAGGTGTTGATGCTGTAATCGTATCCAAGTTCTTCGAACTGCCACAGCAGTTTAGGTCCGGGCAACAACACATTGAAGCATTGAATGGCCTCCATACGGTGAAGTGCGGTGTTCAAATCGGTGACTTGGTAGCTTCCGTCGCCGTTGCCGTATTCCAACGATTTGTACATCATGCGTTCTTCGTCGTGACTTTCGGGGTAGGAGACAACTCCCGGATTGGACATGCTTTGATTTTGGTAATTGGCCCAGCCTAAATCCGAGGCGTAGCCCATTGCCGCTTCACTGTAATCGTGCGAAACGTTTGCCCATACCATAAATCCACTATTGACCAAACTCTGATTTTCGGACAAATCCACCCAGTGTTCGAGGATCATGTACACATCCGGTTCATCCGTCCAAACGTGTTGGGCATATTCATTCAATAGGTTGATTCTCGCTTGATCATAACCCCATACGTTGCCCGGTGTTTGGGTCATTCCTTTTGAAAAATCCAACCGATATCCGTCGACGTGGTATTCCTCCACCCAGTATTTCAAGGTGCGTTTCATGAAATATTTAGTCGCCGGGTTGTCGTGGTTCCAATCAAAAAACCAGGTTTCAGGACTCGGAGAAACTTCATTGAACCAAGGATTGTCCGCAGCCGGCTGGAAGTCGTCTTCATTCCAGTACATTTTTAAAAACGGATTCGGGTAATCGGCGTGATTCAACACCACATCCAAAATCACAGCGATGCCGCGTTCGTGGCAGGCGTCCACTAAAGCTTTGAAGGCTTCGGGCGTACCGTAGGCCTTATCGAGCGCTTGGTAAAAAGTAGGGTTGTAGCCCCAGCTGTCGTTTCCATTGAACTCATTCACGGGCATGAACTCGATGGCATTGATGCCCAAGCGATCGAGGTAATCGAGCGTATCGAGAATGGTTTGGTAATTCCGTTCCTCAGTGAAATCACGCACGAGGAGCTCGTAAATGACCAGAGAAGCTTTGTCCGGACGCTCAAAATCGCCGTCTGTCCAGTTGAATTCTGGTGCGCCAGGGGTGAGGACAGAGACAGGGGTGTTCTCGGTGAGCATGTTGGGGAATGGCATCAAATCAGGAAAGGTGGACTCAGGAATCCATTGGTCATTCCATGGATCGAGGACGATTTCACTATAAGGATCTGCCACGCGCATATCATCGGGCATGATGTGATAGTGGAAACGATAAGAATTCCCCGCTTCAAGTCCTTCGATTTCCAACCAGTGTTTATTGCCATCTGGAGTTTGGGTCATCAAGTAGTCGAAACTCAATTGCCAATCATTGAAATCTCCTACCACAAACACGAATTCTTTGCCAGGTGCATGCAATTGCAGAAATGCACTTGTTGAGGTGGGGTAGTGGATGCCATCCTCGCTGCCCGCAGATGGCCATCCTGTGATTGGAGCCTCTGGCAAGACGGTGAGGCTGGCTTCATCTTGGGCAAGCTGTGAGCCGTTATCTCCAACGAGTTCTAGATTGAACTGGCCGCCTTCGGTGGCTTCAAAGGTGTAGCTCAATTCCAATCCTGTGACTTCAGCCACAACTTCACCATTGATTAGCAAACTGAGGTCACACGATTCGCTCGCTTGCCCCAACACTTCGAAATTCTCTCCAATCTCCAGCACCGCATACCCGTTTTCCGGAGTTTGAATCGACGTGCTGAACGAACCACTGCTAACTTCATAGAAAATGTCGGAACCGTCTGCATTCCTGCCCACCAAGCTTCCGTTGCTGTTCCTGAATACCATGGCCAATGATTCGACAGTTTCACCTGGGTCGAGTTGGTAATATTCGCTCAACGTGAGCCCATTGAAATCAAATGAATGAACGCTGTTTCCTTCTGGGTTCATCACGGCATTCGGGTCGGCCGTTCCCCATGAAGTCTGGACGTTTTGCCAATCGCTTGGACCGCTGCTGTTGCTCGTGATCACGCCTGTGTGGATGTATACGGGTACAACGCCTTGCACCTCACCGTTTCCTAGGGCGCTGTTATAATACAGTGTGACCTGGTCTTCAATGGTTGGAAATGCTGGTTCAGTCCAGACAATTTGTGCAGAGCCAATTAAGCATAGGCCCAAGAAGGCAGGTAAAAGTGTGAAATTTTTGATCATTATATGGTTACTGTAAGACGATTTTGTTTCTGTGGCTGAATTGCTGGCTGTCAGTCCATTGCAGCACGTGCAGGCCACGCGCTAAATCATAGAGATGGATGTCTTGGCGTGTGCCGTTGAGTACTTCAGTGCCTGAGATGTCGTATAAGCTCCATAAGGCCTCCTGTGGCAGTTTGATTAGACAAGGTTGGCTACAAGGAGATTGGGGTTGCCAATTAGGCAGCTTCGAAAGTGCGACATGTGTTGGTGATTGGCCATTCGATCCATTTGGCGTGGGAGGGTTGCCGGCATTGGTGTGAAACCAAATCCATTCTTCTGCACCGTCGGTTATCCTCCCGAGGCTTGCATTGGAGGGAGCATCTTCCCAATCAATGGCATCGACGATGCGCCAAGCATCCGCCTCTTCATGCATCAAATAGACCTCATCGTTGCCGGCACTGAGGGTGAAGGAAGCATGAAGAGGGCTCAATTCCGTTTCGTCGTCGCACCAAATCAACAGGTGTTGTCCGGGTTCAAGGGTCACACCGGGTATCTTCCATCGATTCGGCTCCATTAATCGATTCGTGAGGTACAGTCCGTTGGTATTCAATGGAGAAGAACCGACGTTCAGCAGTTCGACCCAATCGCCATGATTGCCCGCCTCATTGGTATGAAAATCGGAATTCAGTGGCATGACTTCGTTGATCCGCACGGCGATGCTTGAAAAGCTGTTCCACACCCGCCGGGGCGCACATGGCGATGACGTTACCGCACCGGAGGGGTGTGAAACGAAAACTTGCCAATCGATGAAAGGCACGTCGTTGAGTCCCAAATTCGCCGACCACGATTGGCCATGTGCATTGCCCCCCATAAAAGATAGCGCTTGAGTTGACATATCCGCTCCCGAATTGTAGGATACTTCCATGGACCAAGGATTGAAGTCAAAATACTCTGGTATCCAGCATTGAACCGTGACGGAGTCATTGAGAGCAGGCCCTTCTGCCCA
>Ga0181574_10002483_pt1 | contig 16754 bp, 15 predicted proteins | sample 101ome_24_FD_145600 | JGI IMG/M metagenome (GOLD analysis project Ga0181574, IMG submission 145600) | Coastal salt marsh microbial communities from the Groves Creek Marsh, Skidaway Island, Georgia - 101410AT metaG (spades assembly) | ecosystem: Environmental > Aquatic > Marine > Intertidal zone... | reverse complement strand
CTCCGGCTCCCCCGGACCCTCCGGCTCCCCCGGACCCTCCGGCTCCCCCGGACCCTCCGGCTCCCCCGGACCCTCCGGCTCCCCCGGACCCTCCGGCTCCCCCGGACCCTCCGGCTCCCCCGTGCCGGCGTCGAAGCAGAAGGTCAGATTGCTGAGTGCTGCAGAGGTGCCGCTGGCGTTGACCGGGGAAGCCAGCCCCGAGTCGGAACGGAGGGCCGGCGAATAGAGGTAGATGTTCGCGACGGCCCCGCCCTTGACGATGGCCGCGCGGATGTCGAACTCGGAGGTCCAGCGAACCCGGGTTTCGTCCTCGACGCTCACGGTGAGTCCCTGCGCGAGGAAGCTGTCGCCGAAATCCGGGTCGTCCGCGTCGATGCGACCCGTCGAACCGTCGTACCCCAACTGCTCGCAGGACACGTTGCCCCCGAGTGCCGCAGTGGCCGTGATGGCCGGTGCGACGCCCGAGTCCGACGTCGGTGTCGAAGGCGTGCTTCCCGCGCCCAGGCCAACAGAAGGGGCGAGAGCGGCGAGGACTGCGGCGGTGAGAACGGTGCGTGAGGTGTTCATGTGGTGGGACCCCGTGTGCAAGTTGCTGACGGGATTCACCATCGTGGAGCGGCGCCACAAGGGCATCACCCCAGGGGGTGGACATCACGACACCATGCGCAAACGACGAGGGGCGGGTCCGAAGACCCGCCCCTCGAAGAAGCAGCTTCCGTATCTGAGTTGGATCAGACGCCCGGGGGCTTCGGGAAGCGGTGACGCATCGTGTACTGGTACGGGGTGGCGAACAGCAGGTCCGCGATGTCCTCGTCCGTACGCTCGATGGTCTGGGTCCAGATGGTGTCGGCACCCGGGATGATGAGGTCGAAGTTGAAGCTCATCAGACCGATCATCTCCTTCACCGGCAGCATGGCGCCCATGTTGTCCCACGGGGTCGCCTGAAGCGCCCACGAGCGGATCGCGCCCGCCGAAGCGGTGCGGATCGACTCCGGCTTCAGCTGGAAGCGGTGCTGACCCTCAGTCTCCGGACGGCCCATGGCGGCGGCGGTCGCCTTCGTGACCTCCGAGGGGAGGTACGTCAGGTCCCACTTCGTCGTCTTGAGCGAAGCGTCCGTGATGAGACGGAGGTTCATGCGGCCGTAGTTCGGGTCGCCGTAGAACGCCGGCTTGGCCGACAGCTCTGCGTCGTCGTAACGGCCCGTCGCGGTGTGAATCAGGTAGCCGCGACGCTCCATGGTGAAGTTGAAGTAGTCGTTACCGAACCCACCGTAGCCGTCGTCCTCCTTGCCACCGTGCTCCTGGGTGACGATGTAGGCGATCTTCTTCGGGAAACCGAAGGGCTCACGGCCGGCGAACACGGCAGCGTCCTGCGTCAGGTACATGTAAGGGTAGTACCCGCCGTAGTAGGTCTTGCCGTCGCCAGCCTTGTGGGAAGCGGCAACCGTCAGACCGAACTCGCCGTACGGGCCGAGACCGGTGTGAAGGTGGTCGACGTACCAGAACTCGATGACATCGTCCTCGAGGTCCAGGCACTTCGGAAGCACGTGCTTCAGGTCGGCCTCAGACGCACGGTAGAAGAACGCGCTCCAACGCGAGTTCGTGTACGTAAGCGGCACGATGTCGTAGTCGACGAGCGGGTCAGCGACACCCTGGCTGATGATGTCACGCTTGTCGCGGTCGAGCGCCAGCGGCGGCGCGTCGCCCGAGTCGATCCACGGGGTCGACGTAACGTCAACAATCTGTCCCATTGTGAATTTCCTCTCTTAGGGCTCTGGTTTACGCGCCGAGGCCGACGGGCTTCGGGAAGCGGTGACGGAGACCGAAGCGGTACGGCTTGGCCGCACCCGCCCACGTGGCGTCACGGGTGTAGGTCTCGGTCCAGAGGGTCTGGCCGGCCGGGATGATGAGGTCGAACGAGAAGGTCATGAGACCGATCATCTCGCCCACCGGCATCTCGGCGCCCAGGTTGTCGAACGGCGTTGCCTGCTGGAACCACTCGATGTTCTCCGGCGAAGCGGTACGGATCGACTCCGGCTTCACCTGGAAGCGGTGGCTGCCCTCGGTCTCGGGACGGCCCATGGCGGTCGCGAGGTCCTTGGTCACCAGCGACGGCAGGTACACCAGCTGCCACTCGGACTGCGAAAGGTCCGGAGCGGTGACGACCTTCATGTTCATGCGGCCGTACTCGGTGTTGCCGTAGAAAGCGGGCTTCGCGGACAGCTCAGCGTCGTCGTACTTACCGATGGCGCTGTGCAGCACGTAGCCGTTGCGGATCATCAGGAACGAGAAGTGGTTCCACTTCCAGTCCTTGCCGTCGTACACGCCGTAACCATCGTCAGGCGAGCCACCGTGCTCGAGCACGCGGATGAAGGCTTCCTTCTTCGGGAAACCCAGCACGCGGCCGGCGTCGATAGCGGCGTCCTGCGTCAGGTACATGTAGGGGTAGTAACCCGCGTAGTACGTCTTGCCGTCACCGGCCTTGTGGCTGACAGCCACAGTGAGGCCCCACTCGCCGTACGGGCCGAGCATGGTGTTGCGGTGGTCGACGTACCAGTGCTCGACGATGTCGTCCTCGATGTCGAGGCAGTCGGGCACCACGCGACGGAGGCGCTTGGCGTCCGCGCGGTAGAAGAAAGCCGACCAACGGGAGTTCGTGTAGGTCAGCGGCAGCGTGTCGATGTCCCAGATCGGGTCAACGAGGCTGTAGATGAAGGCCGTCTTCTCGTCACGATCGACGGGCGAAGGCGGAATCTCCCCGGTCTCGGCACCGGGGATGTAGGAAACAGCAAACTGGTCAGCCATTAGTGGCGTCCCCCCTTTGAAGAGTCATAGGGTGTTGCATTGGTTTACCTGGGGTAGGGCCCCGCCCCGGCCAAGCCGGGATTGAGGTCGGTGTCCCAGGGGATGCAGGCAGCATATGTCACGAGCGACGGCCCCGACAAGGGTGCGGAGGCAGCTCCGCGGCGTGGGTTGCGCGGCTGAAACGACCGTGCTGACGGGAAATCCGGGGGGTGCGGAATACTCGTGACAATGTTTACAAAGTGTGATGCATCGCGGCTACGGTGTAAGGCTACGGCGTAAGGGGAAACGGACCTGACGGGCGTCGTGCCAGGCCCGGCACGGGAAGGAGGTGCCGGGCGCGCGGCGAATGTGGGCCGGATGCGCGACCGCGCCGCGAGACCCCGTCCGTGACCGCGCCCGCCCCGCGAACCGGGTCGGCGCCGGCCTCGCTGCTGGCCGTGCTGGCGATGGTGGCGTGGGGCGTGGCGTATGTGCCGTCCGCATGGCTGGTGGAGTCGTGGCCGCCACTACTGGCCGCTGCAGCCCGCATCGGCGTGGGTGGCGTGGTGCTGCTCGGGGCCCTCGCGCTGCTGGGCCGGCCCGTCATGCCCGGCACCGAGTGGGTGGTGGTGCTGGTGCTCGCCCTCACGCAATCAGTGGCCTTCTATGGCGCCACCTTCATCGGCATCGCTGACGAGGGCGCTGGCACTGCCGCCGTGCTCGCCAACACCGATCCGCTGTTCGTGGCCGCGCTTGCCGCCGTGTTCCTGGGGGAGCGACTTGATGGCCGCCAGTGGGCGGGCCTGGGCGTGGGCCTGCTGGGCGCGGCCGCCGTTGTGTGGAAGGGGCCCATCTGGCCGCCGGACGTCTCGTGGGTGTCGATGCTGGTGGTGATGGGCGCTCTGGCCTGGGCCATCGGCACTGTCGCCGTGACCGGTCGCATCCGTGCCGGCGCGCGCCCGGTGGCGATTGCCGGTTGGCAGATGCTGATCGGCGCCGCGATGCTCGCCGGCCTCGGTGTCCTGTTCGAGGGCGCGCCCACTGCAACGGGCGGGCGCGAGATCGGCCTGATCCTGCTGGTGGCGGTGGTGGGGAATGCGGTGCCCTTCGCGCTCTTCTACGTGGCGCTCGGGCGCGGCGACGCCGGCCGGGTCTCGGCGTGGTTCTTCCTGGTCCCGGTGATCGGCGTGCTCACGGCCTGGCCGCTCCTCGGCGAGGTGCCCGGCCCGCGATTGTGGGCCGGGCTGGTGCTCGTATGCGCCGGGCTCTGGATGGTGCTCGCCCCGCGTCGGCGCTGATAGCCTCGCGCCGTGATCGTCGCGCTGGCCGGGGGCACCGGAGGATCGAAGATGGTGCACGGGCTCGCGCTCGCCGCGGGCCAGCGCGAGCTGACGGCCATCGTGAACACGGGCGACGATGGGGAGTTCTTCGGGCTGCTCGTCTGCCCGGACCTCGACATCAACCTGTACTGCCTCGCCGGTGTGGTGGCCGATCGCGGGTGGGGGTACGCCGATGACACCTTCCACTGCCTCGAGGGGCTGGCCACCTACGGGCACGAGGCCTGGTTCGGGCTGGGCGACCGGGACCTGGCCACCCACATCCACCGCACGCTGCTGATGCGCGGCGGCGCCCGCCTCTCCGCGGTGGTGGACGACCTGCGCGGCCGCCTGGGCGTGGAGGCGCGGGTGCTGCCGATGACCGACGACCCCGTGCGCACTGTCATCACCACGGCCTCGGGCGAGATGCGGTTCCAGGAGTACCTGGTCCGCGATGGTGCCCGCGAGGAGATCGACGCCATCCGCGTGGAGGGGCTGGATGAGGCGGCGCCTGCGCCGGGCGTGATCGCGGCCATCGAACGGGCGGACCTCATCGTGATCGCCCCGTCCAGCCCCATCGTCTCCATCGGGACCATTCTGGGCGTACCGGGGGTCCGGGACGCTGTGGCTGCCCGCCGCGATCGGGTGGTGGGGGTGAGCCCCATCATCAGTGGCGCCCCGGTGGAAGGCCCCGCGCACAAGTTCCTGCGGGGCGCCGGCTACGCGGAGTGCTCGGCACGCAAGATGGCCGAGATCTATGCCGACGTGTGCAGCACCTTCGTGATCCATGACTCGGATGCCGACGAGGCCGCGGACATCCAGGCCATGGGGGTGCGCCCCGTGCTTGCCGACATTCTCATGCCCGACCACGCCGCGCGGGAGCGGCTGGCTCGTGTGGTACTCGAGGTCATGGCCTGATGGCGGCCCATGACGTGGGCGCCGTCGTGCCGGTGAAGCGCCTGGGCTACGCGCTGGGACGGCTGTCGGGCGTGCTCGACCGCGCGGGACGCCGCGTTCTGCAATCGGCGATGCTGGGCGACGTGCTCGCGGCGCTCGCCGGCAGTGCGCGCCTGGGCGAGATCGTGGTGGTCACCTCCGACCCGCGCGCGCGGGCGGTGGCCGAGAGCGTGGGCGCCCGCACGGTTCCCGATCACGACCCCCCGCAGGGCATCAACGCGGCCGTGGCGATGGGCATTGCCGCCCTCGACGCACGCAGCGCACTGGTAGTGGTGAGCGACCTGCCGCTCATCACGGCTGCCGACGTGGACCACCTGGTGGGGGCCGCCCCGGAGGGCGACGCCGCGGTGCTCGCGCGCTCCGCGGATGGCACCGGCACCAACGCCATGCTGCTCACGCCTCCCTCGGCGCTGGTGCCCGAACTGGGCCCCGACTCGCTCGCGCGCCACCTGGCCCAGGCATCGGCGGTCGGGGTTCCGGCCGAGGTGGTGCACCATCCGGGCATCGGCCTGGATGTCGACACGCCCGATGACCTGGCGGAGTTGGTGCGGCGCGAGCCCGATGGCGCCACCGGACGCGCCCTGGCGCGGCTGGGTCTGGTGCAGCCCACCCCGGGTGCAGCCGGATGAGCGGCGCGGGCGCGGCACCGGGGGACCAGGTGTCCATCACCGTGCTGGGGCACCTGCCCGAGGTCGTCCCCGGTGACGACATCGCCGGCATGCTCGCCGACGCCGCGCTGCAGGAGAGCGTGCGCCCGGGCGATGTGCTGGCCGTGGCCCACAAGGTGGTGAGCAAGGCCGAGGGCCGCGTGGTGCGCCTGGCGGACGTCCGGCCCGGCGACGAGGCCCGGCGCATCGCGGATGCCACCGGCAAGGATCCGGCGCTGTGCGAGGTGATCCTGGGCGAGAGCCGCAGGATCGTGCGCCGCCGCCGCTCGCTGCTGGTGTGCGAGACCCATCAGGGGTTCGTCTGCGCCAACGCCGGGGTGGACGCCTCGAACACCGCCGAGGGCACCGTGGTGCTGCTGCCGGTGGACCCCGATGCATCGGCGCGGCGCATCCAGCATGCGCTGTCGCAGGCCGCCGGTGGACGCGTGGGCGTGGTGATCACCGACACCCATGGCCGGGCGTTCCGGCGCGGGCTGGTCAACGTGGCCGTGGGGGTGGCGGGCTTCGCGCCCGTGCTGGATCATCGTGGGGGACGCGACCGGGAGGGACGCATGCTGGTGGCCACCGACCAGGCGCTGGGCGACGAGATCGCCGCCGCCGCGGGGATGCTCATCGGGAAGTCATCGGGCAGGCCAGCCGCGCTGGTGCGCGGCCTGCGCACGGCGCCCGCCCCGGGTACCTCACGCGACCTGGTGCGCCGCGAGGACCAGGACGTCTTCCGCGCGCCCGTCGGCGCCGACGGGGTGGTGGCCTAGATGCCGGTGGGCGGTCCGCGCACGCCGCTGAGGGTCGCGATCATCGGGTCGGGTCCGTCGGGCTTCTACTCGGCGGAGCACCTGTTGTCGCAGGACGACGTGAACGTGCAGGTGGACATGTTCGACCGGGTGCCCACGCCGTTCGGCCTGGTGCGGGCGGGGGTGGCGCCCGACCACCAGAAGATCAAGTCGGTCACCCGCGTGTACGAGCGCACCGCCGCGGATGACCGCTTCCGCTACCGGGGAAACGTGGAGGTGGGGCGCCACATCGACCAGCCGGACCTCATGGAGTACTTCCACGCGGTCATCTACGCGGTGGGGGCATCGGCGGATCGCCGCCTGGGGATTCCCCACGAGTACCTGCCCGGCAGCCACTCCGGCCCGGAGTTCGTGGCCTGGTACAACGCCAGCCCGCTCGACCGCGCCCGCACGTACGACTTCAGCGGCTTCCGCGCGGTGGTAGTGGGCAACGGCAACGTGGCCATGGACATCGCGCGCATGCTGGTGCTGCCGGCGGAGGAGCTCCCGCGCACAGACATGGCGCGCCATGCGGTCACGGCCCTGGCGGAAGGGAACGTTCGCGAGGTGGTGATGCTGGGCCGGCGCGGTCCCGCGCAGGCGGCGTTCACCCCGAAGGAACTACGCGAGGTGGCCGAGCGCGACGACATCGACGTGATCGTGCACCCCGACGAGGTCGCGCTGGATCCGCATTCGCGCCATGACGCCGAGCAGCACCCCGACCGCAACCGCGACCAGAACCTGGAGATCCTCCGTGAACTGGCGGCGCGGGGCGACCGCGGCCGCGACCGCCGCATCATCATGCGGTTCCTGGCCTCACCGGTGTCGCTGCATGGCACCAATCACGTGGAGGCCGTGGAGGTGGTGCGCAACGAGCTCTACCGCGGCGACCGTGGGGCGCTGCGGGCCCGCATGACCGACGACCGCGAGATGATCCCCACCGGGCTGGTGTTCCGGGCCATCGGGTACCAGGGTGTGCCCATCGCGGGCGTGCCCTTCGATCCGCTCACGGCCACCATCCCGAATGAGGCCGGCCGCGTCATCGATCTCCTCGACGGCAGCCCGCGCTACGGCGAGTACGCGGCCGGGTGGATCAAGCGCGGCCCCACCGGGGTCATCGGCACGAACAAGCCCGATGCGCAGGAGACCGTGGAGACGCTGCTGCAGGACCTGCGCGCAGGGCACCTGCAGCGCCGGGTGCCATCGCGCCGCGTGCTGGCCCGGCTGGTGGGCGAGCGCCAGGGTGATCTCACCTCATGGGCCGACTGGCAGTACCTGGACCGCGTGGAGCAGGAGATGGGGGCCGAGGTGGGCGCGCCGCGCATCAAGTTCGCGCGCGTCGAGACCATGATGCGGTTCCTCGGCGAGCGGGGCGGCTCCTAGACCGGCGCCTCGATGATCTCGTAGAGGGTCGTGCGGCGGGCGGGCGTGCGGCCGTGCGCGCGGATGACGGCCTCCAGTTCATCGGCCGTCACCTCCTCGCCGTGCGAGGCGCCCGACGAGCGGCTGATGCTCTCGTTCATGAGGGTGCCGCCCATGTCGTTGCAGCCGGCGTTCAGCAGGTTGGCCCCGCCCTCCAGGCCCAGCTTCACCCACGAGGCCTGGATGTTCGGGATGAGGCCGTCGAACGCGATGCGCGCGACCGCGTGCACCAGCACCACCTCGTCCCATGTGGGGCCGGGCCGTGAGCGCCCCTGGATGAAGATGGGGGAGGCCATGTGGACGAAGGGCAGCGGGATGAACTCGGTGAACCCGCCGGTGCGCCGCTGGATCTCGCGCAGCACCTCGTAGTGGTTGGCCCACGACACCGGGCCATCGATGTGGCCGCACATGATGGTGCTGGTGGCCCGGATGCCGATCTCGTGCGCGGCGATCATCACCTCGGCCCATTCGGCCGTGCGGATCTTGTCCGGGCACAGGTGCTCGCGCACGTCGTCGTCGAGGATCTCCGCGGCCGTGCCGGGCAGTGACCCCAGGCCCGAATCCCTCAGGCGCTCCAGGTAGTCGCGCACCGGCACCCCCAGCGTGTGCGCGCCCTGCCACACCTCGAGCGGGGTGAAGGCGTGCACGTGCATCCCCGGCAGCGAGCCCTTGATGCTCTCCAGCACCGATGCGTAGAAGTCGCCCGTGAAGTCGGGGTGGATGCCGCCCACCAGGCACACCTCGGTGGCACCCTTGTCCCAGGCCTCCTGCGAGCGGGTGACCACCTCATCCAGGTCCATCCGGTACGGCGTCTCGCGCGCGTTGTAGCTCTTGGGCCCACGCGAGAAGCCGCAGAAGCCGCACCGGAAGTAGCACTGGTTGGTGTAATTGATGTTGCGGTTGACGACGTAGGTGACCACGTCGCCGTTGGCGCGGCGGCGCAGTTCGTCGGCCACGTGGGCGATGACGTCCACCTCGGCGCCGCGCGCGCGGAACATGCGCTCCATCTCGGCGACGGTCGGCAGGGTGCCCGCGAGGGATCGCTCGAGGATCCCTGCGAGGTCGGGCGGCACCTGGTCCAGGCCGCGCACCCAGTCGCCGTCCATCCATCCGGCATCCGGCCACTCGGAGCTCATGCGGCCCTCGGGCGCGGGCGGGTGCATGTCCCTGCCCGGAGCCCAGGGGTGCCGCGGCCGCGCCGCGCCGCGGCAGTCCACCTGCTGCAGCCAGCAGGTGAACAGCGGCATGGCCACGCGGTCGCGCATGGCCTCGATGGGGGTGTCCAGCGGCAGGGCGGTGCGCTCCACCAGCACCTCGGGCAGGATGGCCTCGCGCAGCGCCGCCACGCGACCGTCGTCCCACCCGTCCACCACGATGTCGCGGGCGCCCCCGCGCACGGCGGCAACGGCCTCGTCGACGTCCCGCGCCTCCACCGACACCCGCACGTCGCAGGCGGGCAGCCCGGCGATCTCCACGGCCTCGGCCAGCCGCGCGGGGGTGGTGCGCAGGAATGCGGCGCCCGATCGCACCACGCCGTCCAGCACGTCCGCGCGCGCGCCGTCGTGGCGCACGGTGATGCGGATTCCGTCCACGCCGTCGGCCGCGAGCGCGATGGCCTCATCCCACGAGGTGACGAAGGCAGCGCATGCGCGGTCGGGTGCGCCGGATGACACCGGCAGGATGCGCGCGGCCACCGCGGTCCCCACGGACGCCTCGTCCCAGTCGACGCGCTCGCGGGCGGTGCCGCCGTCGGCGCGGTCGTCACCCAGGCGGAGAAGGCTGACGCGGTCCATCAGGCGGCCACCTCCAGCGCCTGGCTGCGGGGGTAGCCGGCGTCATCGGCCAGCGCCCTCACGTACGGCATCACGCCCGGGTCCACCCAGTCGGGATCGAGCGCGTACTCGGGGTACACGGTGAGCCGCTCGCGCAGCGGGTACCCGGCCTCGGCGCACATGCCGGCCATCAGGTCGAGGTCCGGCCACGGACGCTCGGGGTTGATGAAGTCGGGCGTCACCGGCGACACGCCGCCCCAGTCGTTGATGCCGGTGAGCAGCAGCGGCCCGTAGTCGGCGGACAGGTTGGGCGGTGCCTGGATGTTCATGTCGGCACCCAGCACCAGGCGTGAGATGGCGCAGGTGGTCATCAGGTCGATGAGCCCCGGCTCGCCGGCGTCGGCCATGGGCGTCTCGGGCTTCGCCCGGAAGTTCTGGACGATCACCTCCTGGATGTGCCCGTACTCATCGTGCAGGTCGCGGATGGCCAGCAGGGCGTCGATGCGCTCGTCCTCGGTCTCGCCCAGGCCGATCAGAATTCCCGTGGTGAAGGGGATGCGCAGCTTCCCGGCACGCCGGATCATCGCGAGTCGGGTGCGCGGCTTCTTGTCCGGGGCATGCTCATGCGGCCCTCCGGGTGCGCACAGCCGCTCCGAGGTGCTCTCCAGCATGATTCCCTGGCTGGGTGACACCTCGCGCAACTCGCGCAGTTCGCGCTCGCTCATGATCCCGGCGTTCGGGTGGGGCAGGAGGTCGTACTCCTCCATCACCATCCGGCACATGGCCACCAGGTACGACTGCGTGGTCTCGTGCCCAAAGCCCCGCAGGATGTCGCGGTACTTCGGCCACCGCACCTCGGGCCGGTCTCCGATGCAGAACAGGGCCTCCTTGCAGCCGAGGTCCCGGGCCTGCTCGGCCATCGCGCGGACCTCATCGGGCGTGAGCGTCTTCGCCCGGGGGCTGTCCTCGTCCACCGCGAAGGTGCAGTACGAGCAGGTATCGCGGCACAGGTTGGTGAGCGGGATAAACACCTTACGCGAGTAGGTGACCATCGCCGGGCGCGTGAGGTCGCGCATGTGGGCGGCCGCCGCCCACAGCGCGGGGTGCTCCGCCCCGGAGGCCCCCACCAGCGCCAGCGAATCGGCGCGGGTCAGGCGCTCCCCGGAGAGGGCCTTCTCCACCGACTCGCGCCGCGCGGGCGCGAGGGATGCAAGGAGGGCCTCGTTCACCCGGCGGACCGCCGGGTGGTGGCCCTGCGCCCGCCAGTGGCGCCCTTGGTGGCCGAGGTCATCCGGGCCGAGGCGGCCTTCTTCGGCGCGGCCTTCTTGGCGCCGGCCTTCTTTGGCGCGGCGGCCTTCGGGGCCGCCGGCTTCTTCTTCGCCGTGGTGGTCGTCTTCGCGGCCTTCTTCGGCGCGGCCTTCTTCGCGGCCGGCTTCTTCGTGGCGCTGTTCGCCGACGACAGGGGCGGCGTGGCGGGGTCCGGGCCCTCGCCCTCGCGGAACTTGCGCCAGTCCGCCGGGCGCTTCTCCTGGAACGAGGCGATGCCCTCCTTGGGCTCCGGCCCGTACACGTGGTTCAGGGCCACCAGCTCCAGCCCGTGCTGCACCGACGAGTACAGGGCGTCGGTGGCGGTGTTCATCGCGATCTTGGCGAGGCGCAGGCCCTGAGGCGAGCGGCGGAGGATGTCGTCGCACCACTCATCCACCAGCGCGTCCAGCTCGGCGTCGGGGACCACCTTGTTGATGAGCCCCATCTCCAGGGCCTCGTAGGCGTCGTACTGGCGGGTGAGGAACAGGATCTCGCGCGCCTTCTTCTCGCCGACCACCGCCGGCATCAGCTGGCAGCCCCACCACAGCGGGGCCGAGCCGATCTTCGGGCCGGCCTGCCCGAACCTGCCGGACTCGCCCGACAGCGTCAGGTCGCACATCACGTTCAGCTCATTGCCGCCACCGATGCAGTAGCCGCGCACCTTTGCGATGACCGGCTTGCCGTTGTTGCGGATGGCGTTGGCCACGCGGTGGGACAGCGTGTGCAGGTGGCGCTTCTCGGCCGCCGTGCGGGTGGGGTCGGCCACGTCGCCGCCCACGCAGAAGGCGCGCTCGCCGGCGCCGGTGAGGATCACCACGCCCACCGACTCATCGTCGGCAGCGCGCTCGAACGCCTCGCCCATCTCGATGATGGTCTGCATGCGGAAGGCGTTGAGCCGCTCCGGGCGGTTGATGGTGATGGTCGCCCGGCCGTCACCGGTCTCGTAGATGATGTCCTCGTACGCCACGCCTCGGCTCCCACTCGCGGTATCGGGTAATCGCAGCGTAGTCGTGTCGCAGATGTGGCGAGGCCAAACGCCCAGGGGCGGCGGGGCATGTGTCTCGGATGCCGAGACCTCCGCGGGGTGCCCGGGCCGGCCCCTTGCCGGTGCCCGGACGCGCTGATACGAATGCCGCCTTCGTCGCAACCGTCACAAGACGCCGTTTCGCGATCCGAGACATGGCAACCACCGAGCACACCGACACCGCCCCCGCACCTGGCCGCTATCGCATCCAGGCGGTTGAGCGCGTGGGCGCCATCCTCGACGTGTTCACGTCCGAGGAGCCGGAGCTGGGCGTCACCGAGATCGCCGAGCGCACGGGCCTGCACAAGAGCACGGCGCACCGCTTCCTGGTGAACCTGGAGTCGGTCGGCCTGCTGGAGCGCGATTCCCGGACGCAGCGCTACCGCCTGGGGCTGCGCATGTTCGAGATGGGCGGCATCGTGCTGGCCCAGATGAACCTGTGGGACGAGGCGCTGCCGTTCCTCGAGCGCCTCGTGGCGGAGTCGGGCGAGACCGGGCACCTGGCGGTGCTCGAGCGCGGCGAGGCCATCTACATCGAGAAGGTCGAGGCGCGGCGGGCGCTCAGGATCCCGTCGGCGATGGGCCGTGGGTATCCGGCGCACGCCACCAGCCTCGGCAAGGTCCTCCTCTCCGACCTCGGCGAGGATGAGGTGCGCGAGATCACCGGCGCGCACGGGATGGCGGCGTACACCCGTACGACCACCACCGACGTCGACCACCTGCTGGCCGAGCTCGCGGACATCCGCGCGCACGGGTTCGCGGTGGACGACGAGGAGTACGACGAGGGTCTCCGCTGTGTCGGGGCCCCCATCCGGGATCACACCGGCCGGGTCGTCGCCGCCCTCGGGATCGGCGGTCCGGTCACCCGGGTCACCCCGGAGCGCGTGGAGGAACTCGCGCGCCTCGTCATGGATGCCGCAGACGGCCTCTCGCGCCGCCTCGGGGCATCCCAGTCCGGAGCCTTCGCCCGCGCCGCCCGGCGCGTGCGGGCCACCACCAGCACAACCCCGCGGCCGAGCGCCGCTCTCCGCGTCGCCCGGTAGTCGGGCGCGCAGCAACCCGAAAGGAGCAGGACCCCTATGAGCAGCGACGCTCTCAAGGACATCCGCGACGCGCTGTCCAGCCGCACCCAGCACTTCGTGCTGCCCAAGCAGTGGGCGTCGATGCGCAAGGCCGAGGCCCTCGAGAAGGAGACCGGCAAGCGCATCCTCCACTTCGAGAAGGGCGACTTCCAGGGTGATGAGTTCTACCCCGCGCCCCACATCTACGAGGCAGCCGCAAAGGCCGTGCACGATGGCCACGTGCGCTACGTCCCGGGCCCCGGCCTCCCCGAGCTGCGTGACGCCATCGCCGAGGAGATGACCTCGCGCGGCCGGCCCACCAAGCGCGAGGAGGTGCTGGTGACCATGGGCGCCAAGCACGCGCTCACGCAGTCGCTGCTGACCGTGGTGGACCAGGGCGACGAGGTCATCTTCCCGAACCCCGGCTACCCGCCGGACGAGTTCTGGATCACCTACGCCGGCGGCAAGGTGGTGTACGCCCCGCTGGTGGAGCCGGACTTCGCGTTCGACCTCGACTCGCTGCGCGCGCTCATCACGCCGAAGACGAAGATGCTCATCATCAACACCCCTCAGCGCCCGAACGGCATGATCGTGCGCCAGCTGGACGAGATCGCGGAGATCTGCCGCGAGCACGGCATCATCGTGCTGACCGACGAGATCTTCTCGCACATGGTGTACGAGCCCCAGGTGCACGAGTCCATCTCGTACGTGAAGGACTTCAAGGACCAGTCGATCGTGGTCGACACGTTCTCGAAGACCTACATCATGACCGGCTTCCGCATCGGCTGGTGCGTGGCCAACGCCGAGCTCATCACGGCGATGGACATCTTCCAGCAGAACTCCGTCACCAACGTGCCGGCGTTCGTGCAGCTGGCCGGCCTCGCCGCCATGACCGGTCCGCAGGAGCACGTGCTGCAGCAGACCGCCCGCCTGAAGGCCAAGCGCGACATGGTCGTCGAGGCCTTCAACAAGATCGACGGCATCGAGTGCATGACGCCGGACGGCTCGTTCTACGTGTTCCCCGACATCCGTGGCACGGGCATGACCGCCCAGCAGTTCGCCGACTACCTCGTGGAGGAGCACGGCGTGGGCGTCGTTGCCGGTAACGCCTTCGGTGACCGCGGCGAGGGCCACATCCGCTTCACCTACGCGGCCCCCGACGACATCCTCGAGGAGGGCATGGAGCGCATCGCGAAGGCCGTCGAGGCCCTCTAGGCGCGCACCTCACGCACCGCAGTACCCCAGGGGCCCCGGCGACGATGTCGCCGGGGCCCCTGTCGTTGTCAGCACGGTGGGTGCCAACGTGCACCGGGGGTCGCTATGCGGGTGGGGGACGTAGCCCGGTGTGGTCCCGCAGTTGCGGCCCCCGCAACTGCCGATCACGGGCCGGGCGTGTCCCCCACCCGCATAGCGACCCCCGGTGCTCCTAGGCCCCCGGGCTCAGCGCCACCTTCACCGAGCCCTCCTGGCGGGAGTTCATGACGGCGTAGCCCTCGGCGCCGTCACCCAGCGGCAGGTCGTGCGTGAGCACCGGCGACGGGTCGATGCGCCCGGACTCCAGCAGCGGCCAGAGCTCCGGCAGGTACCGCTTCACCGGTGCGACGCCGCCGCTGATGGTGATGTTCTTCATGAACGCGGCGTCCCACGGGATCTCGGGGGCGCCGAGGAACACCTCCATGCCCACCCACGAGATCGCGCCACCGGGCTGGATCTGGTCCACCGCGAAGGCCATGGTCTCGGGGCTGGAGATGGCGAGCACGATGCGGTCGGCCCCCAGCCCGTCGGTCAGGTCCTTCAGCATGTCCTCGGGGCTGCCCGCCCGGGTGTCGATGGTGTGGGTGGCGCCGAGCTCACGGCCAATGGCCAGCCGGTCGTGGTGGTGGCCCAGCAGCACGATGCTCTTCGGATCGAAGAGGCGGGCGGCGTGGGCGGCCAGGAGGCCCACGGCGCCGTCGCCCACCACCACCACGTTATCGCCGGGCGACACATCGGCGCACCGGACCGCGTGGTACGCGGTGGGGAAGACGTCGGTCATCGGCAGCAGGCGGTGGTCGTTGGCATCGTCGGCGATCGACTCGGGCACCCGGTCGAGGGTTCCCTCGGCCATCGGGACGCGGACGAACTGGGACTGGCCGCCCTGCACCGCGCCATCGCCGGGCCAGAAGGCCTGGAACCCGAAGCACCCGCCGTGCAGGCACGAGGTCTGCAGGCCCTTGCGGCAGAAGTGGCAGTCGCCGCATGAGATCCAGAACGGAGCGCACACCTTGTCGCCCACCCGGAGCGAGGTGACGTCGGCGCCGACCTCCAGTACCTCGCCCACGAACTCGTGGCCGATGCGGCAGCCGTGGTCGAAGCCGAAGGCCTCGCCGTGGTTCAGGATGTGCAGGTCGGAGCCGCAGATGCCGGCCTTCGTGACCCGCACGATCACATCGCCCGGCTGCTGGATGGAGGGGTCGGGGACGGTCTCGACCGTCATCTTCCCGTTGCCTTCGAAGACGATGCCCTTCATGCGCGCTCTCCCTCAGGTGGTGTGGCCGCGGGTGATGTCGCCGTGGACGGTAACGGACGTATCCAGCCGCCCGGCGCTGAAGGCGGGCCATCCGGGCGGCGGTGCCCGTTATGCTCCCGCCCGCCGAGGCGCCCGGAGTGCGGGCGCCCAAACGATTCGCGAGGGAGTTCTTGTGGCAGAGCGTCTTTTCTGGGAGGAACTGAACCCGGGCGACAGCGCCGAGTCGCTGCGTCGTACCGTCACCGAGGCCGACGTCGTCAACTTCTGCGGTGTCTCCGGCGACTTCAACTGGTTCCACATCGATGACGTCGGCGCCAAGGACTCCGTCTTCGGCCAGCGCGTCGCGCACGGCATGCTGGTGACGTCGATCGCCACCGGCCTGCAGGTGGAGAAGATGGAGCCGAAGATCGCCACGGCCGCCTTCGTGGGCCTGGACTCATGGCAGTTCCGCGCGCCGGTGTTCATCGGCGACACGATCCGCGTCAAGCGCACCATCGGCGAGAAGGCCGAGAACGAGAAGAACCCCAAGGCGGGGTGGTGCAAGTACGAGATCGAGGTCCTGAACCAGGACGACAAGGTCGTGCAGCGCGGCGTCTGGAACATGCTGATCCAGCGCAAGGGCTAGGCGCTCCACCGGGGCACGGCCCCTCAGCGGTTGATCAGGGGGCGCCCGGCGGGCGCCCCCTGACGTTTCTGGCAGGGGTCGCCGAATGGGCGTCGAAACCGTGGGCATGGCTACCACTGACCACGGAATGACCGTCACCGAGGCCGCGGAGGCCCTGGGCGTGAGCGAGCGCACCGTGTGGCGCTACCTGCGCTCGGGCCGCCTGAGCGGCGAGACCCTTGGCCCCGCCGGCCAGCAGCGCACCCTCATCGAGCCCTCGGACGTCGAGGCCGTCCGCGCCGGGCGGGATGGGGGCAACACCTCCGCGCTGCGCGCGGATGTCGAGAGGCTGTCCGACGAGGTCGCGGCGCTGCGCGCCGAGCGCGATCAGCTGAAGACCGCCCTCGGTGCCGCCCGGGCCGACATCGCCCGGTTGCACCGGCCCGTCACCCAGAGGGCCGGCGACATGGTGCTGGCGGGGTTGTCGCACCTGGCCGCGCGACGCGGTCCGCGGCACGCCCACCGCTAGGGCGGCCGATCCTCATCCCGGCCGGGG
>Ga0181574_10002482_pt1 | contig 16758 bp, 9 predicted proteins | sample 101ome_24_FD_145600 | JGI IMG/M metagenome (GOLD analysis project Ga0181574, IMG submission 145600) | Coastal salt marsh microbial communities from the Groves Creek Marsh, Skidaway Island, Georgia - 101410AT metaG (spades assembly) | ecosystem: Environmental > Aquatic > Marine > Intertidal zone... | reverse complement strand
CGGCGGGTTTTCAATGTGTCCAAGCCGTCTATCGAGGTCAAATTCAGGGTATATGAGCGTACTGCGGCGGGTCAGGAACCGGTACAGGGGGTATCGATCGACATGTACAGCCAGGCCGGCATACGTGTGGATGCCTCAACTCCCAACTCGAACGTTCGCTCGGTTACAGTGCCCCTCGGCACGTGGGAATGGTACGCTTCGAAAGCGGGGTACAGCGAGGCAAGTGGGGGTGCGCAACTGACAGCCGGCACCTCCTCGCCCTACATCGCCGATGTGTACCTCGAGCGCATTCCTGTTCGCCTTTCAGCGCAGCTCAATGCCAATGGTGGCCCGGCGCTCAAGGATGTCACACTGACACTGGTATCCACGGACGGCAGGCTTACGTTCACCCCACAGGTCAGCGTTGCCGGGAGTACGATGGAGGCCTTGCTGGACAGCCGTGTTCCGGGTCGCACCTATGACATGATCGTCGCTATTCCCGGCTATGAAACCATTGAAACCGAGGTCCGGATTCCGACGGGCACGGACCGTTTACAGCTCGATCCGATTGACTTGCAGCCCTCGGTTGTACGCATTGAGGGTCGTTTGGTGAATGATGCGGGTGAGCCCGTTCCCTATTCGTATGTAGTCGGTCTGCAACAGGATGATGCAGGAGGCATCCAACGGCAGCGAGCCCGTTCGTCTCAGGATGGATCATTTTCGATGATTCTTTCGGCGGGCACCATGACCCTGCGCAACGCGAATGCCATTTATTTTGCCGAGGACCTTGAACTCGTCGGTTCGGCTGGCGAGACCCTTTCGCCGACCCTTGTGTTGTCTCCCAAGCCGCTTCGCCTCTCCGGCACTGTGTATTTCGACGACAGCACCGAGGACGTGGCCGGGCTGTCGCTCATTTCGGATTTTGAGGTGGTGCTGACGCCGCAGACGGGCAATCCGATCGTTCTTCAGCCATCGCGTCGTGGATTCTTTGAGGTCACACTGCCAAGCACCTTGCCTGCGCGTTACGATGTCCAGATTACCGAGTTGGTCACAGGAACCCGCATCACGTCGCCGCCCCAGGATGTATCCTTTCATGTTCAGGGTCAACAGCGACAATTGGCCTTCATTTTACCGCGTGAGGAGGCCACGGCAACCGTGTCCGGAAGGATATTGGATTACGAAAACGGGGAGCCTCTACCCGGCGCACGTGTGATAGCCCGCCGTAAGGTCGGTCCTTCGTGGGTGTGGACGCGTCTTGGGACAACGACTGATCAGGATGGTCGCTATGTGCTGCGCCTGCCTGCGCGCACTCCCCAATCCTACAGGATTTCGGTCTCGGTTGCGGGTCACTATGTGTTGAATCAGGACCAGGAAATCGGCTTGTCTGTGGGTCAGCGTGTGGAGCAGGTGGATTTTCTCGCACGGCCCAGGGCCTCTGAGATTACGGGCAAGGTCATTGACCAGAACAACAACGTGGTGCGCGAGGCAACGGTAATGGCCATCCGGGAAGGCGGTAGCGTCGATGCCAGAGAAAGCGTGACCGTTGCCGGCGGCGCTTTTCGCATGGCGCTACCCGCCGGACGGTATGACCTGCGCGTCCAGAAGCTTTTCTACCAGTTGGAGGCGCCGGTTTCTGTCGTCCTGAGCAGTGGCAGCCGTTCGTCTGGCAACGTGATTCGGGTAACGGATGTATCAACGCTCCTGCAAGGCCGGACTGAGCCGGGTGCACGCATTGAGGCCGTTGCTATTGGGGCCGATGAAGACCTTCAAGGCGTATCGTTCGTGGACAAAGCCGCTTCAGACGGTAATTTCTCCCTTCGGGTAGTCGGGGGCCATGCTTATCGCGTACGGGTTTCGAAACCCGGGTTCTTCTCGACGTCCTTTACAACGGATGTCGTCTCCACGAATCGTCCATTCATGGGCATCGACGTCGGGGCATCAGATGTTGGAGTTTCCATCGGAAAAGCAGGTGCCGTGGATGTCACCCTGCAACCTGCACCGACCCTGCTCTCGGGCGTTGTGGAAACGCGTCCGGGCCAACCCGCGGTGGGTAGCTGGGTGGTGGCCAAGAGTGGTGGTTCGTCCATCGATTCGACGCTTACAGATGTTGATGGCGCCTACGTGCTCGGGCTGGCGCAGGGCGCCTACACCATTGAAGCGCGCACACCGGGTTACATTTCGGAGGGTCGGTCGGTAAGCCTGACAACGGGAGAGAACCTGAGCGGAATCGGTTTCCAGCAACGTCCGGCCCGAGGAACGCTCGCTGGACAGGTTACCGATGAGCAATCGGGACAGCCTTTGGCCAATGTGCTCGTATCAGCGTCAGGGATACAAGGGGGCAGCAGTGGCCGCTCCGATGAGCGTGGTCAGTACGTCATTCCTGATCTGTATCCGGGTGTATATAGCGTGTCGTATTCGGGTACGGGCCTTACAGCTTCGGTGCGTACCGATGTTCGCGTTGAGGCCGATGCAACGCAGCAGTCGGATCGCGGCATGCGTGTGCCGAGCGGGCGTGTTTCTGGCGTTTTGACGAGTGTAGATGGCGCCTCCCTGGCCGATGCTGATGTTACGCTCACCCACGAGTCAGGTCGGGTCTATGCAGTTCGCAGTGCATCCGATGGGGCCTATGAGGCCGATATGCTTCCTCTCGGAGCATTCGAGATCATGGCAGAAAAGCCGGGTTGGACGCGCCAGGGTCTCCAGGTGACAGCCTTGACGGAAGGCCAGTCAACCCGCATGGTTGATTTTTCTGACTTTGCGGCCGCGGCTTCCGTCGTATTCGGTACGGTCACAGATGCGCAGTCCGGAACGGCCCTGCGAGGCGTAACTGTTTCCTTGAGCGGCGCTGCGGGCTCGGCGTCCACAGAAACCAATGCGGCCGGTCAGTACACCCTGGATAATTTGCCAGATGGGACGTACGAGGTCTCCTTCTCCTTGGATGGCTTCCTGAGTGAAGAGGGTTCCCTGATGCTGAGCGCCGGTCAGAGCGTACAGCAAGACCGCTCCTTGACCCGGAGCCAGGGTCGACTCTATGGCCAAGTCACCGATCAGAGCGGAGCGTCAACGGGATACATCATCGATGTCGTGGCGACATCGACCACGGGGCGCTTTACGGCCAAAACGAGTACGGCGGGCGCCTATGCGATAGCTGACCTTCCGGCAGGAACGTATCGCGTAAGCACGGCAGCGAGTCGGGAAGGGTTTACAAATGTCTCCGAGAACGTAACCATCCAACCCTCGGATGCGGATGTCTCCCTCGATTTGATGATGACGGTGGGAACCGCCCGCATAACAGGTTCTGCCAATCAGGTCGGGGTGCGGGTTGAGTTGATTGATCCGCGCGACAACACCTTGGTGAAGTCCACGACATCCACCTCCCAGGCGGACTTTTCCTTCCGCAATCTGCTCCCTGGAACCTATCGCATCGTACCCTCGCTGGAAGGATATGTGTTCACGCCATCGTACATCGAGGTGGCCGTAACCAACGCCGCGGAGCAGAGCGCATCGTTCTCGGCCGTTGAGAACCTGGGGACAGTTCGCGTTCAGGTCAATGACGAGACGGGTAATCCCGTGTCCGATGCCCTGGTTCGCGCCCTGTCCTCCAGTGGCGAGGTGAACACGGCTCGCACGACGGATGCCTCGGGTGGCACGCTTTTCTCCCTCGAAGCCGGGTTGACCTACTTCTTCTCCGCACAGGCTGATGGCCGCATCGCCTCAGCGGCAGCACCATCGAGGGCCGTTGCTGCGGGCTCTGCTGCCTCGGTTACCCTCGTCATGATTCCGGCCAATGGTAGTGTAACCGGCTCGATTACCCGGGCAGGGGGTGGACCGATAACCGGCGCCCTGATCACTCTTACCAATACCTCCGGCCAGGATGTGGCCACGGTTCAGGAAGGCAGTTCCTATACCTTGGAGGGCCTGGCACCCGGTCAGTACACGGTTCAGGTTACGGCCAGTGGGTACCGCGCTGTATCGCAGACCATATCCATCGACCCGGGCGAGCAGCGCAGCGGTCTTGATTTTGCCTTGCAGTCGCTGAGCGCCCGTATAACGGGGCGGGTGGTATCGTCGGCGGGAGGGCAGGCCGATGTCAAAGTAGTCATGCAAGGCATTGCCGAGCGCTCGACGATGACGGACTCGGATGGGCGGTTCACGATAGATGAGGTGCCTGTGCCGGAGGGTGGGTCAGAAACAACGGTCTACAGCATCCTTGTTTCGGGCGAAGGTATTCTGCCGCAGTCCTCGACCATTTCCTTGGCAGCCGACCAGATTGGATCGACCGTAACCCTGCCTGATATCCTGATTCCATCGGGCAAGATCGATGTGCTCATCACGGATGGCTCGGCACCACTGGCCGATGTATCGGTTCGCCTGATCAGTGCGAGGGGCCAATTGATCGAGGGCGCGACGGACGCATCGGGTCGTTTCTCGACGGGACGAAGCCTACCCTCTGGTGCATATCAGCTCTCGATCACAGCCACCGGTCGTATGGCCCCTGTTTCGACAACGGCCGAGGTAACGCTGGAGACTGACATCTCCGAGATATCGACCACCGTGCCCCTGCCCTATGTTTTTGCGCCCCCGGAGGACGTTTTTGCGGCCGAGGAGACGCCCGTGCGCATCAGCGTGCCGGCGGGTTTCTCCACCGAGGGAAAAGAGGCCTCGTTGCGCTTTCAGTTTGATGGAGATGCAACCACAACCGTTGTACCGATGAGTGCGGATGCTTCCGGGTTCGTGGCATTCATTCCGGCTCTGTACAATCTTGATGAGGTTACCTTCGCAACGCACGTAACCGATACGGAAACAGGCATCCAATACCGATCCCGTACGATCACCACGCTCCCCTCGGGCGCCGGGGTGTTGACGCAGAGCCGGGTCACTCCGGCACTCGGAGGGATCCCGTTGCGTATTGGCGATGCCTACGATGCCCGCATTATCCTCAGGGACGGCGCGGGTAATCCCCTGACCGAGGAATTCATTGCCGGGGGAGCTGGTCAGCTTCAGTGGACCGCGTCGGATCCATCATTGGTTGTGACCGTCGCAGAGACAGATCCTACACGTATCCTCATAGAGCCCGGTGCAGCAGGTACGTTTTCACTGACGGTGTCGGCGCAGTTGGGAGGAGCCTTTACAACCTCGTCCACGACATTGGACGTGACCGATGCTCCGGTTTCAGCGCTTACCGTGACCACGGGTTCGCAACGCGCCACGAACACGGATGCCGGGTATCCCCTCTCGGTGACGGCAACGCTCGAAGACGGTTCGGTTGTCCGGTTGGGACAGGCATTGACGTGGTCTGTCACGCCGTCGGCTGCCGCCCGCGTCGAGGCGTCTACTATCGTCTTCAGCGAACCTGGCTTTTTCGGACCGATGCAGGTGGAGGCAATCGATGAGGTATCCTCTCAGCGAGAAGCGGCAACCATCGATGTTCTCGTCCCCATCGATGGGTCCACGTCGTTCTCCCTGACAAACCTGGCAGGGTTGGAGTTCGACATACCGCAGGGTGCTGTTCCCGTGCCGGCCATGGTCGGTTTAGCACCCCAGCGCCTGCCCGTACCCAAGCGCTCAGCCCGTATCGGAGAGGACACCTACCAGGTCGAGGAGCCTGTCTTCAACATGACACTGGAAGCCGAGCAGGCCATCCCGGGGGATTCCCTTCAGGTTGGTGCATCACTGACCATGCCGCTGCTCTCGAATCGATTTGCCTCCCTCAATGAAGGAGAGCGACGAATTGGATTCTTTGATGTGGGTCGCATTCAGTGGCAGTCCCTGGAAACGAACCTCACAGGAGGGATGGCCACCGCATCACTGGTTTACCGGCTGGGTGAATTCGCTATCCTGTCGGCCAACGAGCCCTTGGGAATTCGACATGCCGTTGTGCTTCCCTCACCCTTCTCGCCCGATATCGCGCCGCTCAAGATCGGCTACCTGCTTCAGTCGGCAGCGCCTCCTGCCGTGGTGGACATCGAGATTTTCTCGCTCATGGGAGAGCGGGTACGCACGTTGCTTGATGGCGAGGTGCAGCAGCCTGGTCGTTATGGCAGTTCGACCTCCCTAAGACCCATTGAGTGGGATGGCATGACCGATGCTGGTCATACGGCGCGCAATGGTCGGTATGTGGTTCGTATCACGGCGAAGGACGCCTCGGGTGAGGTATCCGAGCTGATACCCGTCGTCCTCGTCAAGTAAGTCACCAGCGTTGGATACTACCATGAAGCGACTCGCTCTCATTATCCTCATGACCTCGATGGGTATCTCCTCCTCGAAAGGACAGGAACTGTCAGGTCATGCTGCAGCCTTTGTGGATGTGGGTTTTGGTGCCCGTGCAGTTGCCCTTGGAGCAGCCTATGTGGGTCTCTCTGACGACGCGCATGCCATTTTTTGGAATCCCTCCGGTCTCGCGCGTCTCAAGGCCTATGAGGTAACCTTGGGTTATCTCGACCATCTGGGCCTCTTCCCCTATCAGCATCTGGCGTTGGGTGTGCCGCTCGGGGCCAACCAGGGTCTGGGGCTTGGCATCATTTCTTCTGGAGATGACGCCTTGCGCGAGCTGACCGTGCAGGGAGGCTATGGTCGCGCCGTGGGTCCTCTACTGATGGGTGCCACGCTGAAGTATCGCACAGCGTCCTTTGGAAAAAACGCGTTGAATGCGGATGACTACGCTGTATTTGAACCATCTGAGGTTCAGACCGGCCTCGATAACCAAGTCTCTGGTACAGCCTCAGGCATCGGTTTTGATGTGGGCCTGCTCTACCGACCTCGTCCATCGGTAGGCTTTGGGGTGGCATTTCGCGACGCGCTTGCACCCCTTTCCTGGTCATCCTCCGGGGGCCTTGCTGAGGTTACTGCACGCGGGACGTACAGCGAATCCCTGCCTGCGACGCTCTCCTTTGGCACAGTCTACCATCCTTCTCGGCATGCCATGATTTCGGTCGATTACAGTCCTGCCATGACGACCGATATTGCCGACCGGTTGGCTGTTGGAGCGGAGATCGAGGTTTTCAGCGTCCTCCTTCTGCGGGGGGGCACCCTGCAATTGGTCAATGGTGATTCCGATGAGCGCTATGCCGTAGGATTCGGTCTGGATGTGGGAGCCGCCGATATGGGACGTATCCGGGCGGACTATACCTACACGATGCAAAAACTGGCCAATACCCAACAGTTCTCCCTTTCCCTTTCCTTTTGATGAGAATCACCATGAACAAGGCCAATGCGCTCTTTTCCAGCGCCCTAGCGACACTGGTGATGGCTTGTTTCGTCCCGGCCGTCGTGGCTCAGGACGGGGGAGGCGATGACTTCAACCTGATGCGTTTTTCCGGTGGGACGGTGTCGGCCGACTTCCGGTTGGGTTTTTCGATGAGCGGGTCCAGCCTGGGCTCGGCCAGTTGGGGAGGTGTCATGTCGGGCAAGGTGCACAGCGGTGCAGCCGAGGTTTTCCTCAATCCGGCCACCATGGCTCAGCTCGAGGCACGCCAGCTGATCGTGGATGGGCAGGTGGGAATCGGCACATGGATGTCCTCGGGTACGGGTCACATTCCGCAGGCAGATATTGAGAGCGCTCTCGATGATGTGTTTTCTGATTTCAACTATCCGGATTCGGCCCCTCGCAACTACACGCAATTCCAGGCGCTCAACCTAGGGCTGCAGCGTCGTTTGCCTTCGATGGCCTACGCTGTACCTATTGGCAAGCGCACCGTGCTGTCGGCAGGAGTTGAAAATCCGGCTTCTACATCGTTCTCGCTGCAAGCAGCCGGTCTTGAAGCTTATTTCTCAGGTCAGTCCGGATCCGAAGATGCTGCGCCGACGCGCATAGATGCCCTCTTGAGCATCGGGATGGCTGCCCAATTACAGCTGCGCATGAGTACCATGGCCATCGGCTTCGGGCACTCATTCGAAAAAATGGGCCCCGGGGTACTGCGTCTGGGAGCCGCCCTGACCCGGCATCGCTTTCGTACCTCGCTCGGTATCGATGTGAACCCAACCGGCATGATGGTGCTCAATCAGACCAAGCAGTACCTCTTCAACGATCCTGACGAGGTTACACTGGCCACAGACGAGACAAACGTGTTGTACCTGCGCGCCAACGGCAACTACGCCGACACGCAGTGGGGAGCGCGGCTCGGTATGGCTTATGCCTTGCCCTCGGGAAAACTGGGTATTTCACTCCTCTACACAGCGGCTCCGACCTTTACGATGAGCGACCCGAACGCATTCGCCGAGAGTTACATCCCCACGTTTGTCAATATGGACGGATCCCCCGATGCGGCCGAGGGCGAAGAGGAGCTCATTGCCATCGACAACGTGGATATCGCCAAACCAACGCTTACAAAGCGCACCACCGACACGCTAGGTCAGGAGATGCGCCTCTCCTTGCCCTCCTCGATCACGTTGGGCATCGACCTTGGTCTGGGCAAGCATACGCTCGCCCTCAATCTGGTCCAGTATCTTTCCGAGATGTCCACCGAGTTTGAATATGGTGATGCACGGCGTTTTGGCAAAGATCTCGGGACGGGGCTGCGCGTCGGCATGGATTTTCAGTTTCCGGATCGCTTGAGGGGTGCAGGCTTTGCCCTGATTCCCATTCGGCTTCTGTTTCTGGATATCGACGGCTTGCTGCTGCAGGCCTTGGGTCGGTATTCCGGATATGCCAACCCCCACTACCGACTCGGAGGTGGGTTGGCCATGGGCGCTGCGATAGTCGAAGGCGTGGAGGACCCCGCTCAACTTGAGGATACGCTCTCGCTGCCGTTCCTGACAGGATTCTCCCTGGGTCGAAGCTACACGCTCCGGCAGAACCTGCAGGTTGGAGTCTTGGTGTTCGGCATGCCGGATGTAGCCTACCGGTTTTCCTTGGCTTACATTGTGCGCTGATGCGGACGGCCAGGATTTCTCCCCAGCCAACCGCAGCTACCTACACCGATCCCCAAAGGCTATCCAGTCGCATACCTTCTGCTCCTCATCATGCATCGCCCAGTATTCTTACTTTCTGCCTTCCTGCTTCTCATGACGCACCTTCCCATACACGCTCAGGAGTGGGCTGCGTTCGATCGCTACGCCGAGCAGAACCAGGCCTTGCCACCGGTCGCAGAGGACGAGGTCCGCGTTGTCTTCATGGGCGACTCCATAACCGAGGGTTGGAGCGCATCCTACCCCGAGTTCTTCGAAGGAAAGCCCTACATCAACAGAGGGATCGGGGGCCAGGTGACGGCGCAAATGCTGGTTCGCTTTCGAGCCGATGTGCTGCAGCTTGACCCCGATGTTGTATTCATTATGGCTGGGACGAATGACATCGCAGAAAATCAGGGACCTGTGGCACTCGAAACGGTTGCAGGCCACATTCAATCCATGGCAGAGCTGGCATCGATCAACGGTATTGAACCTGTTGTGTGCTCTGTCCTTCCGGCTTCGCATTATCCATGGCGGGAAGGTCCCGATCCAGCGACAGACATTCCGCGCCTTAACGCCATGCTCGCATCCTATGCCAAGCGCATGGGATTTCGGTATCTCGATTACTTTTCCGTCATGACCGACGGCGCGGCCGGTCTGCAATCAGAGCTCACGACAGACCATGTTCATCTCTCAATAGCGGGATACCGGAAGCTGTCCGAACTGGCCGGCGCCACGCTCGATGAGATCATGGCAAGTCGGTAAATGGATGCATCGCCCGTCATGCCCGCTTGGAGGAGGCGCAGCCAAACGATTCACGAAGGATGCTATTCGTGCCGGTAACGCACCAGAAGTGTAGGGTCCGTGCTCTCTGCGAGCTGATCGCCGCATAATCGGCAGGCCCAAACGATACGGTCGGGTCTACCCCCGGAAACACCCCAAAAGACGCCGTACCAAAACTTCCGTCGCTTGTGTTTGGGATGTGGGCTGACCCACACACTGTGTAGGTCATGACCACACGAGCAGGTTGCGTGGGCTTCGCCCAGGGTGTTGGCGGTGACTTGGATCATGGCCGTGCTATCACTCCTCATCACCCTGCAAGATCCTTGCTTGCGCGTACCTCCCTCCGCGCCGTGCTCCCTGCACGGCGCGCGAAAGCGTTCGCGCGCATCCAGCCTGAAATGAACCTGGGAACCTCTAGCTTCCAAGCCACAAAGTGTTATATTCGTCTCGCTCCATGGGCCCTTGTCCTACTCATCACGCACTGGGGATGAGCGCCTGAGCACCTGGACCAATATTCCCAGATGGAAACTTCGACATGTCTGATGTGGCAGATACGCGCCAAAAGGAAGCGATCGATCGATACTGGAAGCGCAATATCATCACCATGGTGATCCTGCTCGTCATTTGGGCCGTTGCCGGGTTGGGTGCCGGAATCCTGTTTGCTGACAAGCTCAATGCCTTTTCGATCGGTGGTATTCCCCTCGGATTCTGGTTTGCTCAGCAAGGAAGTATCCTGGTCTTTGTGATGCTTATCCTGGTCTACGCCATCGTCCTCAATCGTTTGGACAAGAGGCACCACGAGGAACTCGAAGCCGTCCGGGGTGCCAAGGCATGAGCGTTCAGACCTGGACCTTCCTCTTTGTCGGCGTCACCTTCGGGCTCTATCTGGTCATCGCATGGCTTGCCAGGGTATCTGACACGAAAGGATTCTACGTGGCCGGTCAGGGTATCCCTGCTGCTGCCAATGGCATGGCAACAGCTGCCGATTGGATGAGCGCGGCCTCGTTCATTTCCATGGCGGGCATCATCTCCACCCTTGGTTACGCAGGTGGGATGTATCTGATGGGTTGGACGGGCGGCTATGTGCTTCTGGCGCTCCTCTTGGCTCCCTATCTGCGCAAGTTCGGTCACTTTACCGTGCCCGATTTCATTGGCGATCGGTATCACTCGAACACGGCCCGCATCGTGGCCGTCGTCTGCGCCATCTTTGTTTCCTTCACCTACGTGGCCGGCCAGATGCGCGGCGTGGGTATTGTCTTCTCCCGCTTTTTGGAGGTCGATGTAAACGTTGGCGTCTACATCGGTGTGGCCATTGTCTTCGTATATGCTACGCTAGGCGGTATGAAAGGCATTACCTGGACGCAGGTGGCACAGTATTGGGTGTTGATCACAGCTTTTTTGACGCCGGCCATTGCTATCAGTTTGCAGTATACAGGGGCCGCCATTCCCCAGATTGGGCTGGGTAGTGAGCTCATAGGAGAAGGCACAGCACTGCTCGAGAAGCTCGACCAGATTCATGCCGATCTCGGGTTTGCCTCCTACACGGAGCCGTTCATCGGCAGTTGGGACAAATTGAATGTCTTCTGTGTGGCCTTGGCCCTGATGGCCGGTACCGCCGGCCTACCACATGTCATCGTCCGTTTTTACACAGTAAAAAATGTGGCAGCGGCGCGTTGGAGCGCTTTCTGGGCGCTGCTCTTCATTGCCCTGCTCTACCTGACGGCCCCTGCCATTGGCGCTTTTGCACGCTATGCCATGCTCGATGGGCTGCATGGAAAGACAGAGGCCCAATTGCCGGAATGGTTTCATTCGTGGGAGCAGACCGGGCTGATCCTGTGGCTGGATGATGGCGATGGGGCGCTCTCCTATACGGGCACCGCGTCCAATGAAATATTTCGTAGCGGCAATCTGGGTACGGCGCAGGTGGCGCAAATCAAGCAGGATCACGAGCAATGGTTGCGTGGAGAGGCTTCCGGGCGTGACGGTCGGGCCGTTCTGAGGCAAGCCGGTTTGAGTGGGCCTGATCGGGATATCATTGTTTTGGCAACCCCTGAGATGGCTGGCTTGGCGGCCTGGATTATCGCCTTTGTGGCTGCCGGAGGCCTGGCCGCCGCACTGTCTACGGCAAGTGGTCTCCTTCTGGTCATTTCATCGAGCGTGGCGCACGATATCTACTTTCGGATCGTGAACACGGAGGCCACGGAGGGTCAGCGATTGCTTGTGGGTCGTGCTGTTATCGGTGTGGCCGTCATTGTTGCCGGCTTCCTCGGAATCTATCCACCCGGATTCGTCAGTCAGGTAGTGGCGTTTGCTTTTGGCTTGGCAGCAGCAAGCTTCTTTCCGGTCATCGTACTCGGCATTTTTTCCAGACGCGTCGGTACGGTCCCGGCTATTGCTGGGATGATTGCCGGGATTGGTTTCACGGCCATCTACATTCTGGGCAGTGTCTACGGCGGATGGTCCCATTGGGCTTTTGGTATTGGACCGCAGGGCATAGGAGTCGTGGGTATGGCACTCAATTTCCTGGTTACCCTTACGCTTACCCCATTCTTTCCTGCGCCGGATCAGAGCATTCAGGATCTCATCCTCTCGATCAGAGAACCTGAAGGTGCCGGACCCGGACTCAATATCGATCGGAGTGTGGAGGCTGATTGATTCGTTTGCCTCAGTGGCACCCTTGAGACCCACCGAGCGTACCGCCCCGGGTCACACCGCGCGGTACACGCATCGCACAGGCCCCGGGCATCACACGGACACGAGTGGAGACGGGCCCACGTGTCCAACCTTTGTCCTGTCCCAGGGCTGAAGAGGGAGAGTACCGGCCGCTTCTCTGACGTGTCCAACCGGCAAACCAAGTGCTGTAGACTCGATTTCGCTTACGATCAGTTCCTCAGCACGTACGACCCACTCCCGGAAGGCGGTTTGGTCGCTTGGACTGATTTCACGAAGTCGACCAAGGTCAAACATGACCGAGGAGCGCGCGCTACCCATCAGCGTAGCATCAACCGCATTGCATTGCTGCTCGATGTGGGTCGGTACCATCAAGAGGGGCTTCCCGAGCCACATGGCTTCAGCCATGGTTTCAAACCCTGCCGTCGTAGCCACGCCGGAGCATTTGGCCATCATCCGAAGAAACAAGGTGTCGTTCAGATGATGGAGTACGAGGTTGGGCAGAACGGGGTCGTGCTCTTTCTTCTGCGGGTGAGGCAGGAAACAGCGAACGGACATGTCCCGGTTCTCCTCGCACCACTCGCGTATTTCGTTCAGCAGGCTGGCCTGCCAGACGTACACAAGCAGGAACGAAGGCTGCGTGGAGGAGGGCTTCAGTCCAAAGAGCTCTTCGCGCAGAATGGGAGGCACAACACGCAGCTTGAGGGCCGGAAGGTCCTGAGCCGGGTAGAGGCTGAGTGCGAGCAGACGATCGGCACCCCACGAGGTCAGTCGCGTGAAAAAAAGCATACCTTGCCGCTGCAGGTGCGTTCCACTCGAGAACGGATAGCGCGGGTGATGGAACATGTACTGGTGGGCAATGGCCACTTTGGGTATGCGCAGATCCGGAGAAAGAAACCCGAAGAGAGGATCGTAGAAATTGATCACTACATCTGGCTTTTTCCGCTTGATGGCCGCCTCCATGGAACGGACGCTCTTGACGTAGCGACCGGCCAGACGCCCGGCAGAGAGGGTGGTATTCCATACATCAATGGAACGCGCAGAGGTCTTCAGCTTGATGGTCGGACTGGCGTGTGAGGTAACGGTACACCCCATTTTTTGCTGGAAAAATTCCGGGACAATGGCACCCTCTCCATGCCCGACCTCGCACCCGACCACGTCGTGGCCGGCACGCCGCAGCATGTCTGCCAATGCAATGGCTTGGGTCATGTGTCCACGGCCTTCGCCCTGAACATTGAAAAAAACCTTCAGACCCATCTTCATGCCTCTTTTGACGGTGTAAGCAAGAGCTCGGGGGTAGCTATTTGTGGCACCTTGCCAGGCAGGCCGTCCCCGTGAATGAACAGTTCCTGCTGATCCAGTGAAGTCCGTCGTTCCGGGTCAAAACGCTCCCGCGTGGCCACATCGGTCCAATCGAGGATTTCCAATGTGCCATCCATGTGCTCAACCAGTGCGGTGCAGCTTTCCACCCAATCGCCTGTGTTCAAGTACAACGTGTTGTCGATGGGGCGCATTTCAGCTTGATGGATGTGTCCACATACCACACCATCGACGCCCTCCTGTTGGGCCCGCTCTGCCACGAGTGTTTCAAAATCGTCGATATACTGTAGGGCCTTTTTCGTGCGCTTTTTCAGGTAGGCAGAGAGGGACCAGTAGGGCCGGCCCATGGCCAGTCGGACCCTGTTGAAGACGCTGTTCAGGCCTAGTGCGAACCCATATGCAATAGCTCCCAGGACCTGGAGCCAGCGCGCATACCGGATGATGCCGTCAAACTCATCCCCGTGAAGCACCAACAGCCGCCGGCCATCGGCCAGTGTGTGGACACATTCGCGTTCCACCAGGATGTCTCCGAATCGGAGACCTGTATACTCACGTGCAAATGCATCGTGATTGCCCGGGATGTAGACTATGCGGGTTCCTTTCCGGCTCTTGCGCAGCAGTTTCTGAACCACATCATTGTGTGCCTGCTTCCAAAGCCAATTGCGGGACAGGGCCCATCCGTCAATGATGTCCCCGACCAGATAGAGTCTTTCTGACTCGACACATTTCAGAAAGGACAGCAGATCCTCGGCGCGGGAATGTTTGGTGCCCAGGTGGATATCCGAAATCCAAATGGTTCGTAGAGTCGCGGGATCGCGCTCAACGGAGAATGACATGGGGGTTCAGGCTGATTATCCGGGTGACGGGATGAATTCAGCTGAAGCCTACCCTCGGGATAGTACCCTACCGTTAGCTCTGCGTTAACAGATTGTGACCATAAGTTGAGCCTGGGACTGGTTTGATCCGTCGTGCATGCTGTGTTTGCAGCACAACGCCGGGTGGGTCAGGACCGTACGGGGAGCTCTACCGCGACGCGGGTCTTTTCGCCTTCTTTGCTCTTTATGGACATGCCCCCGCCGTGCAATAGGGCAATCTTTCGGCAAATGGCCAGACCCAACCCGAGGCCAGGATGATTGACATCCCGCTCACCGAACTGCGTAAAGGCGTCCACCCTTGCTATTTCCTCGGCGCTCATGCCTTTTCCGTGGTCGGTCACTGCCAGGCCGAAGCGCTGGGGAGCAAACGCTGCTACCACCTCCACGTGTTGCCCGGGCTGGCTGTACGTGAATGCGTTGTCCAGCAGTTCGGTCAGGATCCGTCCCAGATAATCCGATCCCATGGTAATCGTCCCATCCTTGATATCCAGCTTGAGATCTGTTTGCCGCCCGCGCATCTTGGCCAGCGCCATGGCGTGGTTTCGCAGAAAAGCCTCTACCGATGGTAATTCAGCATCCGAGAGATGAGCGCGGGCGGCGGTATCCGTCTCCAATCGGGAAAGCTGATAGAACAGGCTGAAATTGTCTACGGCTCGACGCATACGCCAAGCGGCTGCCCCCAGCTGCTCGCCGACGCGTCTCAGTTCTCTGGCTTCAAGGGGTGCATTGGGGCTGGTCAGCAGCTGCGCAAATCCGGAAATAGAGCGAAGGGGTTCGGACAGTTCTGCCGGCAGAAGAACGCTGACACCCGTCTCGGTGGTTGTGGTATTACGCGTCTGTATGGAGGCCGCCTCGTACCGCTTGCGCAGTTGGGCGCCGACGGCGTTGAGTAACTCGGTAGCGTTGAAGGGTTTGGGCAGATAGTCATCGGCACCGAGTGTCATGCCTTGGCGGTGGCCGCCCTTGCTCGAATAGCCCGTCATCATGATGACGGGGATGACCGCGGTGGCCGGTTCGCTGCGAAGCGTCTGAAGAACCTGATAGCCATCCGCACCGTCCATCACGACGTCCGAAATGACAAGGTCCGGTACGTAGGCGCGTGCTTTGTCGATGCCCTCGAGGCCATTCACAGCCAGGAGCGTTTCATGACCTTCCTCGGAGAGGACCTCCGAGACCATGTCGCGGTACATCGGGTCGTCGTCGATGACTAGGATACGGGGCATATGGGCGTGCTCAGGCGTGTTCGAATGTGAGGGTGCCATCACGCGCCGTCAATACCCAGCGCGGATGCGTCTTCAGTTCTCCCGAGAGAAGTTTGCGACTGAGAGGGATCTGGACGAGACGCTCCAGGGTGCGGCGCATTTCCCTGGCTCCGTATTCCGGATTGTATCCCGCATCGGTCAGCAGGTCTCGGGCCGAACCATCGACAGAGAGCTCGACCCCATGCTGTTTCTTGACATGGGCCTGCATCTTTGCAAAGAGCCCGTCGAGAATGGCTCGGATGCTGTCGGCCGAGAGATGGACAAAGGGGACGATCTCGTCGATCCGGTTGATCAATTCAGGTCTGAACCACGTCTTTAGGGCCTCATTGATGGCGTTTCGGTCCGCAGATTCGTCTACGTCAGGACGCACGTTTGTCGTCAGGATGAAAATACAGTTCCGGGCATCGCAGAGCCGACCCTTGGCATCCGTAATGCGTCCCTCATCGAAGACCTGCAGGAAGACGTCGTAGACACGTTGGTGCGCCTTCTCCACCTCATCCAGGAGTACGACGCTGTACGGTTTGGATCGGATCTGACCAGTCAGTTGGCCCTCTTCCTCACTGCCCACATATCCGGGTGGCGAACCGATCAGTTTGGATACGGTGTGTTCGCCCTTGAACTCGGACATGTCGAAGCGGATCAGGTTCTTGTCGGAACCGAAAAGGAACAGGGCCAATTGCTTGGCCAGTTCCGTTTTACCCACCCCCGAAGGACCCAGGAAGAGCATGGTTGCCAAGGGCCCACGCCGCTCCATGACCGGCGCGTGGGCCAGTATCATGCGCTCGGATACTTGATGGATGGCTTCATCTTGTCCCTTCAGAGAGCGGCCCAGGAAGGCTTCCATCTCCAGCATGCGTGCTCCGCCATGATCGCTGAGGTGGCTGGCCACGATATCGCGGGGCATCCCCATCTTCTGCGCCAGCACATGCGCGATGTCCTCCGGTGTGACGACCTTGCCGGAGAGCGGGCTACCCATGTCAGCT
>Ga0181574_10002479_pt1 | contig 16773 bp, 14 predicted proteins | sample 101ome_24_FD_145600 | JGI IMG/M metagenome (GOLD analysis project Ga0181574, IMG submission 145600) | Coastal salt marsh microbial communities from the Groves Creek Marsh, Skidaway Island, Georgia - 101410AT metaG (spades assembly) | ecosystem: Environmental > Aquatic > Marine > Intertidal zone... | reverse complement strand
CATCACCCTCGCCTACGAGATCAAGAACGGCAAGATCGGCAATGCCATCAAGGACACGACGGTTTCCGGCACGGCTATCGACATGCTGAAGACGGTTGATGCGGTTTCAGACGACATGCACTGGGAATGCAACGGCTACTGCGGCAAGAAACAGCCGATGGTGGTTTCACTCGGCGGGCCCGCCCTGCGCGCTCAGCTTCACCTGGGTGGCGAATAATGGGTATCGACGTGAACAACACCGCGGCAATGGCACTCGAGGAGATGTCGAAAGCGGGCTTCGATCAGGCCCAGGTTTCCGTCTCAATCTCAGAACAGGATGAGCTTAATATCAATCACAACGAGCCAAGCCTGCTGCGTTCAACCGAAGACTACGCCATCAGCCTTACCGGCATCGTCGATGGTCGTAAGGCAGTCATGGCACTGACTGACATCAGCCCGCATGCCATTGAGTCGGGCATTGCCGAATTGATTGAACGCGCCCGAATTGCACCCCAGGATGAAGCCAATGCCGTGTCAGAGAACCAGGTGGGTCAGTTTGAGCAGGGGCCACTGGCCGCAGACCTCGATCTGCTGGCGCTCAAGGTAGAAGAGCTGCTGCAGTTCCGTGCCAGCGAGACACCGAAAATGCAGCTGGAAGAAGGTGCAGCCTCGCATCGCATCTCCCGGGAGGCGGTGATGACCAGCGGCGGTTCAAAACTGGGCTGCACCGTGGGCGCGTACAGCCTCTCAGTGATGGGAACTGCCATTGATGGTAATGCCTCCAGTTCGTTTAATTACACCGGCGGTACCGCAAACGATCTTTCGCAGGCCCATGCCAGCGAGCTGTTTGCCATCGGTGAGATGATGCGCGACACGGAACAGCAGATCCACACCCGTTCGATTCCGGCGAAGTTTGTCGGCGATGTGATCCTCGCACCGACCGCGGTCAGAGACCTGCTCGGCTGGCTGCTCGGTCAGCTCCAGGATTTTTCCCTGATCGCAGATAATTCACTCTACAAGGACCGGGTCGGCGAGCAGATCGCGAGCGACAAGCTCACCATCCGCAGCCACTTCGATGCACCGGGCCACACGCCCTATACTGGCGATGCCTTTCTTGCACCCAACCTGACTCTGCTCGACGCAGGCAAGCTGACTTGTCTCGTGCCGAGCTACTACGCCAGCCGGAAAACCGGCCTGCCGCACACGCCCGCCAGTTCCGGCTGGCAGATCGAACCCGGCGTCAGGACGCGCGCGGCGATGATCAGCGATATCAAGCAGGGCGCGCTGGTCAATCGATTGTCCATGGGATCGCCTGCCGCTAACGGTGATTTCTCAGGGGTGATCAAGAACAGCTTCTATATCGAAGGCGGTCGTCTTAGCGGCGCTTTGTCAGAGACCATGATCGCCGGCAATATGGCGAACATGCTGGGCGACATCGTCGCAGTCTCGAAGGAGCACCTTGATTTAGGTGGCACTGATTTCCCATGGATCAGCGTCGGCGGCCTGAACTTCTCCTGATGGCGCGCGCTGGCCTCGGGGGTGAGACGAGCGGCTAGCGCCCCTTAAACGTAGGCGTGCGTTTTTCCAGGAAGGCATTGATGCCTTCGGCCTTATCTTCCGTCTGCACCAGGGCGCCCTGAGCAAATTTCTCCATCGCCAGCGCCGCGGCGATGCCGCCTTCCATACCCTGGTGCACCATCGCTTTCATAAACTGCGGTACAAACGGTGCAAACGAAGCCAGATGTTTGGCCATGCGTCGCACTTCAGGTATCAGCGCATCAGGTTCGACGATGCGGGTAACAAGGCCGATCTGAATCGCCCGTTCGGCCTGGATCGATTCACCCATAAGCAGCATCTCGAGACCCCAGCCCCGACCGACGATACGCGGCAGTCGCGCGGTCGCACCCCCACCTGGAATGATGCCCAGCTTGCCCTCGGGCGTCGCGAAGCGCGCAGATGGTGTGCAGATGCGCAGGTCACAACCCAGCGCAATTTCAAGACCACCCCCCATGCAGATACCATCAATGGCAGCAATCGTTGGCTTGGGCGTGTTCTCAAGCTGCTCGGCGAACCCCTGAACGATGGGCTCCAGCGCCTTGCGCAGGTCCCGCTCGGCCACCTCGTTCAGATCAGAACCCGACGCGAAGGCCCGGCCACCCGCGCCCGTGATACAGATGACCCGAACGTCTTCATCAGCGCCGGCCTGGTCAACCGCCCGATGCAGTTCCTCCAGGGTCTGCAGCGAAATGGCATTGTGTTTCTCTGGCCGGTTGATCGTAATCAGTGCCAGCGGCGCTGTCACCTCGTAGAGAATGCACTCGAAACCAGGCATGGTCTGCTCCAAGATTCGCAGGGGATAATGGGGATAAAGGGTCGCGAGGATAGCCCAGAGCATCTGGTCACTCAAGTCAGCGTGGTCTGCCCGCCAGGCACCGCCCTTGCTCAATGCCAGGGCCTCCGGCACACTCTGCTCCTAGTCCGAGTTACAGGCTGAACGCCGTGTCTGTTGATCACTCCACCTATGAAATTGACGAGATGATTTCTGCTGAGCAGATTGCTGCCCGCGTCGATGATCTGGCAGCGGAAATCTCTGCCTTTTATGCGGACACAGAAAAACTCGTGGTTGTCGGCCTGCTCCGGGGCTCGTTCGTTTTTATCGCTGATCTGGTCCGGGGTCTGTCAACACCAGTCGAGGTCGACTTCCTTGAGGTTTCATCCTACGGCGATGCCATGGAGTCCTCGAGGGAGGTGAGAATCTTCAAGGATATCCGCGGTGAGATCGAAGGCCGCGATGTGCTCGTGGTTGAGGACATCATCGACACCGGTCACACCATGCAGCACGTCCTGACGCTGCTCAAGTCTCGCGGTCCACGTCGGCTCGAGGTGGCTACCCTGCTCGACAAGCCCTCACGGCGGGAAGTCAGCGTTGATGCCCGCTGGGTGGGCTTTGAGATACCGGATGAGTTCGTCGTTGGCTATGGCATTGACTACGCCCAGAGAAATCGCAACCTGCCCTATATCGGCACGGTCAGATCGAGGGCCTAAGGCGCAAGCTGCGGTGAAGGCTTCTCCCCGGCATCATCACCACGCTGACCGCACGTTGCTTCATCAAACAGTCAGGTAATCAATAGATGACAACCACCAATGGCCAGGTTGAACTCACTGATGGCGCATCCGCCTCGGTCATACTGCACCGCCTGTTACTTAACGCTGTCCAGTCCTTTCCAGAGACACTGGCCGCTGCCGACATACCAGCTTCGTCAGATGAGTTCCGCAAGCGCTACGTCGACATCCTGCCGCGGTTTGAACTCGCCAGGCTAAACAGTGACCGGCGACGAGCCATCGCTGCAAACCTGGCCGAAGGGTTCCAGCAGTCGGTATGCTGGCTGTCGGCGGCAGACAGCATCCCACTGTCGGAGCATCTCGCCCAGGACACTGCCAGCCTGGCGCTGGTATCACACCGGGGTGACGGCAGCGCCGGCTGGCAACCGAGTATCATTTATAGAGGCGAGCGCTGGCAGCACACGGCACTGGGTGAACTGTCCAACCGCCTGACAGAACGCGAAATCATCACACCGGCAGCCGCAGCCGCACTGCGCTGGTCCTGGCAGAACCTGATGGAAAACGGTCAGGTTCGATTGCCCGAGAGAAAAATCGTCGTACTCGGGGGTGCCGCCGAAATGGCATCGACCCAACAATTTCTCGCAGCAGGCGCAGAGGTACTTTGGATCGATCGCGTTGCACCGCCAGCCGATCTTCTCGCCGAGACCGAATGCCACGGCAGTCTCTGGTGGTGCCGCGACAATGCAGATCTGCTGACCCAGCCTGCAGAGATCGCTGCCACCATCAAAACCTTTGCCGCTGGTGATGCGGTGGACCTCTGCCTTTACGCCTATGCCCCAGGCCAGGCTCGGGAAATGAAACTGACTGCTGCCATGAATGCAATAGCCTCAGCCTTGCCGACCGAGCTCCTCGCTTCGATCACCATGCTGGTTTCACCGACAACACCGACAGCACTTGGCCCGCATGACCTCGCCTGCATGCAGGCGAGATTAACCCGGCGTCCAATCTGGCAGACATCACTCGATACGCTAAGACTGCTCGGGCGTCACGACAGCGAACTGGACGGCCGCGTAAGCCACACCGTTGTCAGCATCCAGGGAGCGAGCTACCAGGCCGCGCAGTATCTCGGCAAGGTCATCATGGCGGAGTGCTGGGCGAACCACCATCCAGCCAGGATCTCAGCCAATACCGCAGCCATTACCAAGACCCGTTCACTCTCGCATCCGGTGTTTGCTGCTTGTTTTGGCGGCGCAGAATCACTGGGTGTCGAAACCTTCAGCCCGCGCCTGTCGCGCGAGCTGATGGCACTGCTGACACTGCATGACTGGCTTCATCCGGAGGCACCAGCGCCCGGCGAGGTCAGGGTGCACGGCGGTATCCACGTGCTGCCCTATCCGCTCGAGACCGCCCTCATGATCGCAGCAGGCATTGGCTTCGCCCGCTCACCCCGTTTGTTGAAAGGCCTTGTTTTGGGTTAGTTTTGGGTTAGTTTTGGGTTAATTTTCGGTTAGTTACAAGTCCGGAGCACAACCGGTATCCTGACGACCCAAACGTCAAACACAGAGGCTGGCTGATTCCCATGGACATGAAGGCATTCAATGCGCAAATCATCGAAGAGTTTCGGGCCAACCAGGGCCGGGTCGAGATGTTCAAGGACTATCCGATGGTCATACTCCACACCATCGGCGCGAAGTCAGGCATGACGCATCTCATTCCACTGGTACTGACGATCAGTGACGACAACGAGATGCTGCTGTTTGCCTCCTTCGCCGGTGCTCAGCAGCACCCAGCCTGGGTCCATAATCTGAGGGCTCATCCTGACATCAACGTCGAACTCGGCACGGAGACCTTCAAGGGCCAGGTGATAGAACTGGCAGAGGCCGAACGCGCCGACAAAGTGACGAGCCAGGCAGGCATTTCGGATGTCTTCGCCGGCTATGTTAAAAAAGCAGCACCTAGACAGATCCCCGTGTTCCGCATTGAACGTCGCTAGGTCGCTGACTTTTCAGTCGAGGCAAACTCAGACGCTTCACCCTTGATCCGGGCGTGATACATCACGCGTGGCTCGCGCATATCCCACTCGCAGGCCCGGTGCAGCAGACAGCGATTATCCCAGAGTACGGCATCACCCACCTGCCAGCGGTGGTAATAAATCCTCGGAGACTGGCAGGTCAATGCCAGCAGTTCATCAAGCAACTGCACCGATTCAGCTTCGCTGAGCCCCGGTATCCCGTAGGCATGGCGGCCAATCAGGAGACTCGGGCGGCCGGTTTCAGGATGCACCTTCACCAGCGGTCTCAAGGGTGGCTCCTGACCAAAGAAGCCATAACCCTGATATTCGCCGTCTTCATCAGGCTGGAAGCCCGCTTCTTTCTGGGAGTGATAAAGGGAATGGTAGGCTGACAGGTTTGCGACTTTCTCGCGCATTTCATCGCTGAGCGCAGCATAGCCTGCCCGCAGATCTGCCCAGCCGGTTTCACCCCGCTCCGCCGGCACAACATGGGCGGTAAAGACAGCCGCCTTCGCCTGAGTCGGCATGTAGGTACTGTCACAGTGCCAGCCCATATTGCCTTTCAGTGTCTGGATGATGGCATCACCGTCACTCTCCGCGCGCACACTGCCGTCGCGCCGAACATTGCTGATGGGGGCGAGATCGAACTCCAGTTCACCGAAGCGGCGGGCAAACTGCACCTGTGCGTCATTCGACAGATGCTGGCCCGGGAAAATCAACAGCGCGAATTCAAGCCAGGCTTCGTAGAGTGCCCTGAACTGATCATCAGCGAGCTGGGCAAGATTGATATCAAGAATTCGCGCACCAAATGAGGCGTCAAGTGGTTCTACTCTGAATCCTGAAGTCATGGCTCTCCCTCTGCGAGCGTGTGCGTGTGCCCGAAACAGGCGCGGCAGGACACTTAGCGCAGATGCTGCACGGCGTTCAAGGTATCTGCCGGATCCAACGTTACGGGCTTCTGCGGCGCCTGTCCAATGAGCGTGGTTGAGGTCTGACGCGGCCCCTGCAAACTGACTTCGCCGTGATTGTTCCGCAGAGTGATGCCACCTTTCGACAGCAACTGCACCCGCAGGTCATCATCCACCGACACCAGCAGCTCACCTGCTTCAATGATGACCCGTGCCATTGGTGTGATCAGTTCAATGCCGCCTGACTTCCCACGCAGCGACCTCGATGGTGTAATCCGCACATCGCCCTGTCCCATCGACAGACGCATCAGCAAGCCCGCTTCAGTCTCAGTTTCAGCTTCACCATAATGATGGAGCACCAGTTCCCCTTTACCGGCTAGCGTGATCATCGTGCCATCCTGCATGCGCAGGGATATCCGGTCCGCCGCTGACGCCAGCACAATATCATCCTGTTTTAACGCCACATAAGCTTCAACGTCAAAAGTGATACCCTCACGCAAAACCGTCGGGCCACCCTCGAGTGCTACAATCAATGCAATATTTTCGGGATCAGAAGCCGATGGCACCCAGGTACAGGCAGCCGGCAACAACAGGACAAGAAGCAGAGAAACGCGCCACATGTGCGCACCTTAACCAAACAGCTAGTGACTTTCAGCATTAACCTGACTTACATTTGTACCCATGACACGCGAAATCATCAACCACACAGACTCTGAGCATCGCATCCGCAACTTCAGCAAGGACCGGTACATCGACCCGGCATGGCTGGAGCAGGAATGGGATAACATCTGGCGCAGCCATTGGCTCCTAGCCGGCCTCGAACAGGATGTCGCAAATCCGGGCGACTACTTCGTGTTTGACCTGGGCCGGGAGCAGATCCTGGTAACCCGCACCAGCCAGGGCGATGTACAGGGGTTCTACAATGTCTGTCAGCATCGCGGTAACCTGCTTGTCAGCAAAGAGCGGGGGCATGCAGCGAACTTCCGCTGCGCCTATCACGCCTGGACCTATGATATCGATGGCAACCTCAACATCGTGCCGTACCAGGAGCGATTTCTCGCAGGTGTCCCCTGTGATGAGCTGGCGCTGAAGCAGGTCCACACCGACTGCTGGAACGGTTTCGTCTTTATCAACATGGCGGCATCACCGGAGCCCCTGCAGGAATTCCTCGGCCCCGTCGCCGACCACCTTGCGCCCTATCAGTTTGATCGCATGACCGTGGTTGAAGACCAGACCTGCGAACTCGACTGCAACTGGAAAGCTGTGGTCGACAACTTCGGCGAGCTCTACCACGTCGACTTTCTGCATCCACAGCACAAGCGCATGGTCGACTGCTGCAATGACACTGTGCACCTGTTCCATCATGGTCATACCGGCATATCAGTGCCAGGCGGCACGGTAAATCCGCGCTTCCCGGTGCCCGAGATGCCAACAGACATTCAGTCCATGCAGCTCGCCTCCATCGATCTTGATCCGGCGGATTTCAAAGGCCGCGTGATGGAAGTCAGGGGTGCAATCCAGGCGCAGAAACGCAGGATCGGTCGCGAGCGCGGCATGCACTATGAGCATTTCGACGACGACCAGCTGTCCGACGTCTGGCAGTACAACATCTTTCCCAACACGATATTGTCGTTTACGCCTGAGCACTGCTGGGTGCTCAGACCGCGACCAGACCCGATCGACCCGACAAAATGTGTGTTCGACAAGATCAGCCTGGTGATGTACGCGGACCCTGAACTGGCAGAGCGTGAAGTCGAAATCAAGGGGCCCGGCAGTCGCCAGTCACAAAAGACATCTGCTTTCAGACCAGACGACTACCAGCGCCCTGCCCGCGACGTGTTTCATTACGACGCCGTGATCCAGGGTGAGAAATCGATGACAGATACCATCGACCAGGACGTCGAGCTGCTCGGCGGCGTTCAGACCGGCATGACATCAGCAGGTTTCGACCGAGTGTTCCTCAACGAGGATGAGATGCGGGTCCAGCATTTCCACAATGAGATCGACCGACTGATTGGTTTGTAACCGACCTAGGCATCATGTGCCGGGGCCTTTTTCTTACCTATCCCCTGGGAGCTGCCCCGGGTCAGTCAATCAACCCGGGGTCGATTGACGGGTCACATCCTCATCGAGAATCCGCTCAGCGGATTCAGGTTTGAGCAGATCAGAAATCCACTTCGTGTCCGGGTGGCCCTCGGTGATGATCCGCAGGGTCATGGTTAGTGGTACCGCGAGTAACATGCCAATCGGACCAAGAATCCAGCCCCAGACAACCAACGAGGTAAATATCCAGACAAAGCGAATGCCAAGCTGCTGGCCCATAATGCGCGGCTCAATACCGTTGCTGATGCCGATGTTGATGACGACATAGCCCACCGCAACAATCAGTGCCGCCGTCACCCCATCGAAAAGCAGCGCGAGGGCAAACGCAGGTATCGCCGCCAGCACAGAGCCAATGTTGGGCACAAAGTTGAAGAGAAAAGCGACGAAACCCCACAGATAAGGATATTGCACGTCGACGACCAACAGGAACACAGCCACTACTGTACCGGTCAACAGGCTGGTGAATGTCTTGATCGCAAAGTAGCGCTGGACCGTTCGAATGATCTGAGCCGCTGTGTGTTCGCCGTCGCCCAGAGACTTGGGTACATCTATCAGGATAAAGATCACCAGCAGCATGATGAGCAAAAACATCGACAACAATCCGCCAAGCGCCGTCAGGATCACCTGCACCCAGCCTAATGCTGCTGACAGATCGAAAATGGTGCGCAGATTTTCAAGATCGTAGCCGTACTCGGCAAGTTCTGCCGACGAACGCACCAGCAGGGCATCAAGTCTTTCCTGGTAGACCGGCAGCTCGTTGGTAAACTGCACAAAGGATCCGCCAATCACCACCGGCATCAGCGATGAGAGCCCGATCAGCATCAGGACCACGAGGATGATGGCCGCCCACCGTGGCACACCTCTTTCCACCAGCCAGTACATCGGCTCGGTGCAGACAATGGCAATAAACAGCGCAAGCAGGCCGGGGACCAGCACACCTGCCGCCATTTTCATTGCGCCCAGCACAATCGCGAGCGCGGCCATGACATAAAGGACCTTCTCAGGCCGGATTGATTTGATCATGGTTGCTGGCTTTACCCGTGGGCCCTTTCGAGAAATTCATCAATCGAATCGATGCCGTCCAGGAGGTCACAGACAGCTGTGACAAAAGGTGCATCGAACCCCTTGCTGGCGAACAGCTGTTTGAACATACGCGCAGCTCGCACCCCTTCACTGACCATCACCATCTCTTTCTGAGCCTGCTCCAGGGTCTGCCCCCGCCCCAATCTTTCACCCATTTCACGGTTGCGTCCATGGGGAGAGGTTGCTGTGACAAACAGATCGCCGATACCTGCGGCCGTGAAGGCTGTCTCCGGCTCGGCACCCAGCAGCGGCAGAACGCGCACGGCTTCAGAAAAGCCAGCAGTAAACAAAGCCGCCTTCAGGTTATCGCCGCCGCGACCGTCATCTCGCAGCCCGTCGACAACACCACAGGCGAGCGCAATCACATTCTTCATGGCACCCCAGTATTCAGAGCCAAGCGAATCTGTGCCAGCCGTCAGACGCAGCGTCTTTGTGGTCAGGGCCCCCGCGACTTTCTCTGCCGCGGCAAAATCACTACTGGTTACCAGAGATCTGGTGTAGACACCGGTCGCCATTTCAGCAGCGATATTCGGCCCCATCATGACGCAGAGTTTGCAGCCGAGGTCCGCGGCGGCGAGCTTACTTTCAATCACGTGGGAAATCATTTCATCGCCGGGGGCCAGGCCTTTCGCCAGATCGAGCAGAATCTGCTCATCCTTGAGGTAAGGCAGCACACTATCGACCACGGTCAGCACCACACTCGACGGGACCGCCAGCGCCACAATCTCTGCACCATCAACCGCTGCTTCAATGTCCATAGTGACTTCCAGACCTTCGAGGGAGACGTGATCCAGGTATTTTCGGTTAACGCCATCTGCCTTGATGCTGTCATAAACCTCCTCCTCGATGGTCCAGCCAGCGACTTCGTCTAAGCCACCAACTAACCAGACACGGGCGAGGGCAGTACCCAGGTTACCGAGTCCCAAAATAGCTATCTTGATCATGCGTTTCCTCCGAGAGTTGCATCCAGCCACTGGATGACGTCCGCAATCACTTCTTCACGGTTGGTTTCATTGAACATCTCGTGCCGGCCGCCTTCATACATTTTGTAATCCAGCTTCCCGATGCCGATGTCACGATAGGCATTCACCATTCGGTCCAGATCCCGGCGTTCGCCATGGACCGGATCATCGGCACCAGCGAAAACCAACATGGGTAGTTCAGCGGGAATCTTGTCAAGGCCTCGCTTGTCCTGGGCTGCGCCACCACCCGCATACATGTCCACCAGTGACCCAATCGACAGGACAAAGCCGCATTTATTGTCATCGACGTATTTCTTTACCGCATCAGCATCGCGTGACAGCCACTCGTAGCCGGTCGCAGACGGGCCGTCAAAATTCTTGTTCGAGCTGCTGAACAGCAACTTCTGCATCAGGTCACTGGCTTCGTTCGGTTCGTGCCGCCAGTTCTCGAATCTTACGATCCAGCTGGCAATTCGGCTGCTCTCCTTGAAACCCGGTGAACCCGAAAGAACCAGCGCGTCAATGGAGCAGCCATGGCGAGTAATGTAGTGCTGCGAGAGCATGGACCCCATGCTGTGACCCAGCAGGCAAAGCGGCAACCCCGGGTAGAGGCTGCGGCAATACTGGTTTAGTTCATAGAGATCCGCCAGCGTCCGGTTCCATCCATCCGGGCCCATGTATCCAAGGTCAGGACCAGCAGTATCACCATGACCCCGATGATCACTGGCCAGCACGGCATACCCCGCCGCGTTCAGCCCCTGGGCAACCCAGTCATAACGCGCCGCGTGTTCTCCCATGCCATGAGCAAGCTGGACAACGGCCTTGGCCTCTTCAGGAATCCAGCGATAGCAGGCAACCTTGTGGCCGTCGCTGGCACTCAGAGTAAAACGCTCCATAAACCTCAGTTCTCACAAGGGAAGAAATTATCTTGCGACAATGTAAAGGTTCTTACAATGGTCGGACGGTCCGCTTGGACAGGTACGCGCGGTTTCCGGACGATAACGATCGACGCAGGACTCATAACCTGTCATGACTAATTGCCGAAGCGGTATCTGAGCTTGACGGTAAAAGAGTCGACCAGCGGGTCATCAAAGCTGTCTTCGAACAGGCTGGAAAATTCATCCTCGTTGCGGAACGGCAGGCGATTGCCGCGGTTATAGACGACGTAAAGATCTGTCAGCGGCGCAATCTCCCAGCGATAACGAAGCTGGGCCGTCATCAGAGAAACCGTGAAGTCATAATCGGGGCGGGTCCTCGGTGACGGCACCAACTCGCCGTCATCGGCTGGCACGGCATAAAACCCCTGTTCATCCATGCGAACGCCTGCCCACTGGAAAGAGAAACGTATCTGGTGCCGCGGCGCAATAAACCAGTTGGCCTCGATGGCCGGCTGCCAGTCGATGCCATTGTAAGCCCCGAAGTTCCTGCCACCCTGGTAGACCAGCCAGCCATCACGGCGCCGGTATTTCACATCGGCTTTCACCACCAGCGAATCCAGCGGGCGCATGGTCACACCGATAGAGTACTGCCCGGTCCAGTCGCCGAGGTCTTCCTGAATGCCGCCAACACCAAATGACCAGCTGAACATCCGGCTGGCATCAGTTGTCCAGAATACGTTCCACCAGATCCGGGCCTCCGCCCGGTAAGCGCCATTGCCCCGCGAGTCGATGTCCTCGTAGCGTTCCGGCAACCAGGCCAGCGCAGTGCGTATCGTGTTGCGCCCGGGTAAGACCGCCGTGTTACGCCAGTAGATACCACTGTCGACCACCTGGCCTTTGCTGATGTTGTAGCGTTGCTGCACCGTCACGGCGCCGCGGTTTTCCCTGATCAGGCCGCTGCTGCGACTTTGGGCTGCATAGCGGTAAGCATACTGCAGGCCTGCATAGTCATTGCGACGCAAGAAACCGAGGTCGTTCAGCTGGATGTCCTCGTCAAAATAGTCCAGCTTGAAGAGATGCTGCAGGCGGCTGTCGCGGTTGTAGGTGACGTCCAGCAGCGCGCCCTGCCCCGTCACATCGTCAACGTCACTCGCCATCAGCTGCAGGTCAACCGCCCATTTGCCGTCTCCGGTACCATAGTGCCAGTCGAGCCCATGGACCTTGGCATCGTAAAGCGGACCATCGACCAGCGTGCCAAGATAACCGAAGGCATATCGGTTCTGGTCTGATCTTTCATAGCTCAGCCTGACAGCCGCAAAGTCGCGACCCTCAGCTTCGATATCAACCTCCTTGCCCCCGGCATCAGTCCCCAGCCACTCGACATCGTCTTCCATAGCACCAAGCACGCCATAGCGCAGGTGACCCAGACGACCGGTCACCTTGAAGGCACCCAACAGGTCCGTTGGCAGGTCCTGCTCACCCCGGTTCGGCTGTACCCCGGCGGGCAATGTGACCTGAGTCGCAGTGCCGCCAATGCGGCGGGTGTTGATCAGCGAGACTGGCGCCGGCAGGTAGTCAGTCACGAAGACGCGCCGGGATGTCGTCGAGAAATTCTCGTTGGCCAGCTCATTCAACGGGCGACCGCTGTTAGCCCGTGGCGTGGTCACAAAGATCTCATTACCTTCAAGAAAGAACAGGCGCTTTTCCGGAAAGAATGTCTCAAAGGCCGTGAGATTGAGCACCACATTGTCAGCTTCCACGGCACCGAAATCCGGTATGAGACTCGCAGTGATCTCTGCGCGAGTCGAAGGTTTCCAGCCGATATCAATTCCAGCCCGGGTTTCATCATCATCTCGGGCGTTATCCAGCGTCGAGGAGACATAAGGCACGAATGAAAACTGCTTGCGCGGGGTCACATCTTCCAGGCGCATCGTATTCAACGCCGTTACAAACTGGGGTGATGAATAGGTGTGGCCGGGCCAGTAGTAGCGCTGGTCGGCGTGAGACACCTGGCGTGAAAGCGCAAAGCCGATCTCGCGGGTACCGGCGTGTTCCGGCAGGTTCATCATTGACCACGGAAAGAAGATCTCAACACTCCAGCCTTCATCAAACCGCGCTGTCTTGTAGAGCCAGGGACCGTCCCAGTCACTTGTATAACGCCGCTCTGGCAGCACTTTGCCATCCATGACAGTGTCACCCAGGCCAACGACGAACCAGTAGGCAAATTCTCCCTGGCCGGTTGTATCCAGGGTCACGCCATAGGTATCCCGGTCAGTGTGATCATCGCGCTTCGTCATGCGCATCACCAGCGATTCCGGAGGCTGGTACATCACCGCACTGACATAGAGCCCGCGCTCGGTCGCCAGCAGTCGGTTCTCCGTTCGAAAGGCACCTGGTTCCCCGGTCGCAGGCACGGAAACCAGCATACTGTCGAACCAGGGAATTTCCTGCCAGATCGCCTCGTCAACGCGGCCGTCGAGCACGATATCGACCTCACGCTGGGGCCGGGTTTCGACGTTAATGGTGTGCATCGGTATGCCGTCGAGTTCACCTTTGAGCGTGATCTCGGCATAAGACGTTGGAGCTGCCTCCACAGCGACAGGGAGCAGCAGGATGATGACATAGCGAAGCATCCATGTAGTTTGGCCAACTTTGCCAGCGCGAACCACGGTATTAGTATCTTTGATTACAGCTTATGCGGTAGCTCAGTTATTTCGCATGCAGGTCACCATCAGTGTAGTACCAGTGCCCGGCCTCGCGGACAAACCGGGAAGTCTCATGTAGCCGGTAACCGCGGCCATCGACCTTGTATCGGGCAACGAATTCTACTGTTCCAGTGGTGTCAGTGGCGAGTCCGCCGATGGTCGCCCTGATCTTCAAACCCAGCCATTTCTGGCCAGGTACCTGCGTCAGCTGCCGGGGTCGGTACGCCGGGTGCCAGGTATCCAGCAGGTAGTCTTCCTCACCCAGCACGTAGGCGCTGTAACGGGAACGCATGAGGCTTTCGGCTGTATCAGGCGCGGCACTGCCGTCGAAGAATCGGCCACAACAGTCATCGAGCGTGAGACCGCTGCCGCAGGGACAGGCAGACAAACCAATCGCTTCCGTCAGGGCTGATAGCCGTCGAGGAAATCCTTGAAGCCCGCTGGCGCATAAGGGCCGATCGTCAACTGTTCGAGCACACCGATGCCTTCACGTTCACCATCAGAGACACTGACCACCTGCTGAGTGTGAACATGCTCCGCAGCAAGATGGTCAATCTGGCGCGGGTCAAAGGATTCATGGCCAATGGCCAGTTCTCCTTTCCAGACGCCCTGGCCCCACTCCGGGTGCAGGTAGCCGAGGCCCTTCATCATGAATTTCAATTTTGGTTCCATGGTGATAGTACGGATGCCATCGTCGAGTTCGACGAGGTCGAGCTCAGCGCGTTTCGCCAGGCGAGTACCCGGGTGATATTCAATGCGGTGCCGTGCGGTCAGCTTGCGATCAACCAGACCATCTTCGACTGCGGGGATCTCAGCTTCGCTCTGGTAAAGCGGCGCGGTCAGGCCTTCACGCACCAGCGGCTCGCCGCGCTGGCCATCAAAAAAGATGGCGTGGGAGACATGGTCATCCCAGAACAGTGGCGCCCAGACAAAACAGATGCCACGGGGCATGGTTGGCGCACCACCAATCTCGCCCTCGCCGACTCCACGCACACCCCAGGATCGATCCTTGGTGCCGTAACATTCATCGGCATCGACTTTGATCTCGCCATCCGGTGTGTTCACGATGCCACTCCAGCGGCCAAAGACATCGAAGCGGGTCGAATCCATGGTGCGACGCGTGCCGGTATAAAGTATCTGCCGAGCTTCCTGGATGGCGGCCGTACGGGCCGAGAAAGTCAGATCGCACGACAGCCCACTCTCGTTATCTTCAAGAATCACCCGGGTGCGTTTCATGGGTTCAACGACTTCTATCCTGAACGGCCCCACATCCATATCAGTGCGCTCGGCAGGCGCACGCCTGGAACCATAAAAGCAGTGCTGGCGCTGGTCCGGTTGTACAACACTGAAAGCACAGTCCATGATGCCTCGATAGGGATAGACCGCCATGCCAATACCAAAGTAATAGGAGGCATCCGCAGCATAACCATTGAACCAGGTACGGTCGTAGACGTTACGGTCACTGGTAGCCGGGTGGGCAATGGGCTCAGAGGTCTGGTGAATCGGAAAGTCATCGAGTTTATTCAACATTTGTTTTTTCTCTTGAACTGTCAGCTGCGGGAACACTAACATCTTGGCATGCGGCACGCATCCAAGCCGGGCGGCAAACACAAACTAAAGAATAAGAAGATCAAGAAATATGAGCCTGACTACCTGGTCCTGGATATTCCTCGTTTTTTATATCGGCGCCATGATCGGTATCGGTCTCTACGCCCAGAGAAAAATCCAGCATGCTGACGACTTTGCCACAGCGCGAGGGTCTTACGGACCGTTTTTCCTGGCACTCGCCTTCGCTGCGTCAACAGCGAGCGGTGCGACCTTCCTCGGCAGCCCGGCATTGTCATACGAGTGGGGTCTCGCACCCAACTGGAGCAACTTCCTCTACCCGCTCGGCGTCTACGTTGGCGTACTGATTTCCATGCGCCTGGTAGCGACATCAGGCAACCGTTTTGGCAACCGGTCTATTCCGGAATACCTCGGAGACCGCTACCAGTCTGAAGGCATACGTGTCCTGGTCTCACTGCTGTCACTCGTACTGTTTTTTTACCTGGCAGGGCAACTGGTTTCAGGCGTGGTTATGTTTCAGCTGATGCTGGGTCTCGATGCCGACTGGGCGCTTATCATCACCACCATGGTGCTACTGTTCTATGTGGTGCTGGGTGGTGCCCATGCCGACATCCTGACCGATGGTGCCCAGGGCGCGATGATGCTGATCCTGGCTGTCGTCGTCATCGTCATGACCTTTCTCGGTGTCGGCATCGAGGGGGGGTTCAGTGGCGTCCTTGATAACCTCAAGCAACAGGATGAAGACCTCGTCGCGCCAATTAACCCCAACACACCGCTTTATCATTCCTGGTGGTCGATCTTCGTCATCGCGTTTGCCCACATGCCATTGGGTCTGCTGCCGCATCTCGGCAATAAGTTATGGGCACTGAAGACCGATGGCGACCGCATGCAGTTTGTCAAACTAGCAGCACTGTTTGGCATCACGCTTGGCATGCTGGGACTCGGTGGCCTGCTGGCCCGGGCGCATTTTGGCGATGCGCTGTACCTCGAGGGCGCGAATCCAAATCAGGCCCTGCCGATGCTGTTTATTGAAATGTTCCCAACCTGGCTCGCGGCGCTGATTGGGGTGGGTGTCCTGTCAGCCGTCATGAGCACAGCAGATGGTCTGGTCGTGTCTTCTTCCCAGATCATCGCCAATGATCTGTACCGCCGCACTTTCACACCCTGGACGCGGCACCTGTCAGAAAAGGAACTCGATCAACGTGTCCTCGTAATCTCGCGAGTCTCAACCATCGTGATCCTGTTGTTGTGCATGGTGATGGCCTGGACGCTGATGGATACCAACGTTGCCCTCATCGTCTGGATCGGCGTGGGCGGCATGATGGCGGCTTTTGCCGGCCCGCTGGTGGTCGGGGCGCTCTGGCGCGGCGTGACCCGGGCGGGTGCCTACGCCGGGCTGATCGGCGGCATCACGACATTTGTCATTCTGCATGCGCAGCTGATCAACCCGGACTGGTTCGGCCCGGGCGCACTGCACGATGCCGCCACCTGGCTATATGGCGAGGGTCCAAACCC
>Ga0181574_10002473_pt1 | contig 16824 bp, 10 predicted proteins | sample 101ome_24_FD_145600 | JGI IMG/M metagenome (GOLD analysis project Ga0181574, IMG submission 145600) | Coastal salt marsh microbial communities from the Groves Creek Marsh, Skidaway Island, Georgia - 101410AT metaG (spades assembly) | ecosystem: Environmental > Aquatic > Marine > Intertidal zone... | reverse complement strand
AGCGATGCCATTTCTTTCAGCTCTTCTTCATCAGCAAGAAGACCCATCGCCTGGGTCATGATGTAACCAGGCTCAACACCATTGACGGTAATGTTCTCGCGGGCCAGCTCCAAAGCGGCGGTGCGAATAAACGCATTCATCCCGCCTTTTGACGCGGCATAGTTTGAGGTGCCGGGCATGGCGACGGTGGGGCCGGTGACCGACGAGGTAAAAATAATTCGGCCCCCGCCCTGCGCTCTGAAAAATGGTAGCGCCGCCTGAGTCAGCCAAAAACCCGCCTTCATGTTCACCGCCAAAGTTTGGTCCAGCACATCATCCGGCATCTCAGCTACGCTGTGTATAGGAAAGATTGCGGCGTTGTGGATAGCAATATCAAGGCGCCCCCAACGCTCAGCAGTCTCAGCCACCATCCGCTCTATTTCAGTTCGCCGCCCAACGTCACACTGAACAAGCATGGCCTCCCCACCTGCCGAGCAAATATCGTCAACGGTTTGCTGACCGTTATCTGCCGAGCGAGTAGCAACAACGACCTTGGCCCCAGATTGAGCAAACACCTTGGCTATGCCTTCCCCAATACCCTGACCGGCACCTGTCACAATCGCAACGCGGTCACGCAGATCCACATTCATCGTCTCAAACTCCTCACCCGGGCTTGCTATCTTTTTGAGCACGAGCCAAAACCAAAAAGAGGCCCAGGCTCACCACCAAGGCCACGGTCGACGCTGCGTTAATGCGGGAGTAGTCGCCATCGCTAATCAGACCTGCCGCGATTGACGGGCCCAGCGCGGCACCAAGTCCCTGCAGCGCGGTCATGACGACAATAAACTTACCCTTTGAATCTAAGTGCGCGATGACGCCAAGCTGATAAGAGGTCGCCATGACATAAAGACCCTGATAAGCACACGCACCCGCATAGAAAGACCATGAGGAGAACTGACCGACTAAAACCCAAAGCACCCAAAGCTGACCTAGCAGCGCAATGAGTAGAGGAAGAAAACGTCCAAAGCGCTGCGCCGCGCCCGCTGCCAGAAGCGCACCAAATATCGCGGCGAGCTGGGATATTCCTAGCGCATAGCCTATGGTGCTGTCTTCAAGGCCGGCTTGCATCCCCATGCGCTCTATAAAGCCCCAAAAGCCAAATACCGCGAGGTAGTAAACAAAGCCGCCAAATAGCCCAAAGTAGAGCGCTATCGGGACTGGCTCAGAAGAAGGATCAACTTGGTCAGGGAAGTCGGAGTGGGAATTAATGACGCCTCTCCGAGGAAATCGCGGCAGAAAAACCATCGTTACCACTGCTAAACCAGCCATCAGGTAAAAGAGCGTATGAACGCCAGACACCGCCATCAAAGCAGGGGCTCCGGCGAACAAAATCCCCATGACCAGCCCCTGAACCGCCTGCGCGATACCAAAGGCACGATCAGGCTCTCGATTATCGCCTAGGGCAGCGACAATGATGGCAAATACCCCTCCCCCAACAAACCCCGATAGAAAGCGGAGTGCCAAGATGCCGGTATGGCCCTCTGCGAGAGAACTTCCAAAATTCAACGCCGCATAGGCGGCCAACCCCGCCAACAGTGCAACCCGCCAAGTGACCGACCGCACCCAAAAAGCTGCTGTGAGCAGGCCTAGCACCAGTCCAATGCCCTCGGCCGTCGCTATTGCACCGGCCTGTTGCTCAGTGAATCCGTAGCTATCTACCAACCCCCCCACAATAAGCGGCATGAGAATGATAGCGGCTGGCCCCACCGGGTAAATCGCGGAAATAAGCGTCGTTTGGACAAGGCTATGGTTGACTTCGTCACTGTGTGGCATGCGCTGATTCCAAGCTGTCGATCGAGAGCTGACATAAAGACTGCCGATACCGATCGTGACAACCCTATTGGTTGTTGGCACAAATTTGAGCTTGCTAAACGGTAACGTGTTACTTAATAATTGTCGAGTAGCCGCGAGCAGTATCAGATTTATAACCGCGCAAGACATAACTATAAAGCTTTTTGCCCTCGATGGCTTGCCGCCGAGAGGCGCGACCAACCGGGGAGTAACGCCATGAAAGACGCATTTGCCAAGCTCAGCTCACGAGCCTCTCAACGCTTCACGCTTAGTTTTCTAGCCATAGCCGTGGCTGGGGCTTCAGAAGCCGCAGTGCTTGAAGAAGTAGTGATCACCGCCCAAAAAAGAGAGCAAAATTTGCAGGACGTGGGCGTGTCGGTGACCGCTTACTCAGGCGACCAAATGAAAGCGTTGGGAGTAACCAACACCACGGAAATAACGGAGCAAGTGGCTGGCCTTCAAATGACGAGCTTTTCGCCCAACCTGGTCACCTTCAATATCCGCGGCGTCTCTCAGAATAACTTCACCGACAACAACGAAGCCCCCGTTGCTGTGTATATCGATGATGCCTACGTCGCAAGCATGAATGCTATCAGCGGCCAACTGTTTGATATTGATCGTGTTGAAGTCCTGAGGGGACCCCAAGGAACCTTGTTTGGTCGAAATGCAACTGGCGGCGTGATTCACTACGTCACCCGGGGCGCTAGCGACGACGAGTTTAATGGCTATGTCGAGGGCACCTACTCAGATTATTCAAAATACAGTATTGAAGGCGCCTTTGGCGGCTCGATTTCCGATAGCGTGCGCTTTCGTGTTGCCGCCCGCCAAGAAGAATCAGACGGCTACATTGAGTCAAACACGTATCCGCAAGAGCTCACCGTTGTGCCAGTGACAGTGTTGCCCCCCGCGAGCGGTCAGGATCTTGGTGGTTCGGACGGCTACGCTTTGCGCGCCGCATTAGAATTTGACTTGTCCGACAGGGCAACCCTGTCCTTGAGTGCAAAGTACTCCGAGGACAGCAACGTCCCCACAGGTGGATACATCTTCCTGCCGTACGGTGATCCCAGCATTCCCGCTACTGACCCGGCGGATCCAAACGCGTATGTGCCACCGGAATTCACTGCGTTTGTCACTGATGTTATTGGCGCCCCAGCGGGCGCGACACCGGCGATCTTTTTCTGCAATGATCAGATCAACTGCTTTACGCCCGTAGATGCAGCCGGACGAACGACGTACGCTGGCGATTCCCCCACGCCGTTCAAGCATTACTCTGACTACCCGGGCTACATGGATCGGGACACGACCAATCTGACTGCGCGTCTAGATTGGGAGCTTGGTAATGGCATGGAATTAGTTTCGATTACCAACTACTCAGCGACCGATAAGTTTTATACAGAAGACGGTGATGGCATCCCGGCACCTATCATTGAATTCACTACGATCGCTGACTTTTCTCAGTTTTCTCAGGAAATTCGACTTTCGGGTGAGACCGATCGGATGCGATGGACCGCTGGAGCTTACTTCCTCGATATGGAAACCGATGCCGATGTGGTAACAGCAGGCGCACCCGTTGGCGGCGTTGCCGCAGAGCTGGGCTTTTTTGACGGCGCCGGGAACAATCTGGCAGTCAACGCCCGGGTAGCTCAGGACTACCTGCTTGAGTCCCAAAACTGGTCTGTGTTCGGGCAGGTAGAGTTTGATCTTACCGAAGCGCTCACATTGATAGGTGGCTATCGATATTCGCAGGACGATAAAGAACTCGACTTCATCACAACATTTGAGGCAGATGCCTTAATCACTGACGTTGGCTCGGGTGCGACTGACGGCACGCCAGTCACCGTCGAAACCCTCAACCTTGCGAATGCCGTCGCCGCCGCTGGTGGCGGTGATCCGCAGGACGAAGTAGATTACGGCGACTACGCCGCGCGACTGCAGCTCGATTATAGAATGAGCGATGACACACTACTTTTTGCTTCTTATAACCGGGGCATCAAGGGGGGTAATTTCGCTCCGTCTGCAAACGTAACGCTTGCTCAAATACGTCATGAAGAAGAAGTACTTGATGCATTTGAAATCGGGGTAAAAACCGAGTTCCTTGATGGCAGAGCTCGCCTGAATGCGACCGCGTTCTACTATGACTATAGTGATTATCAAGCCTTTACCTTCTCGGGAGGTACGCCAAGCGTTAGCAATGCGCAAGCTGAAAACCAGGGCGGAGAAATTGAACTCACCCTGATGCCAACACCCAATTGGGACATTCTTCTCGGCCTCTCCCTGCAGGATTCGACCGTGGATAATGTGGAAACGCCCCAGGCCCAAGGCACACCTGTCGGCTTTTCTGTTGACTGGCCAATCGATTACCTCGATGGCATGGAGCTGCCCAACGCACCCGATGTCAGCTTCAACTACCTAGTCCGCTATAACTTTGATATCGGCCAGGGTAACTTGGCGTTCCAGCTCGATGGCGCCTACTATGGCGATCAGTATCTCGAAGCGACCAACGGCGCAGCAGCGTTCCAAGCGTCGTACAACGTCGCGAACGTCAGCGCGACCTTTGCGACGGAGAGCTGGAGCCTACGAGCTTGGGTCAAGAACGTGGGTGATGAGGAGTACAAGCAATACGCACTCGACCTTGGCTTTCTCGGCGGAACTGCTGTCTACGGACCTCCACAGTGGTGGGGCGTGACTGGCACTTACAACTTCTAGGCGATCAGCATGGCGGTTGATGCCAAAAATGGAGGACGTGAAGTCCTCCATTTTTTTTTGCAGCGCTCTCGGGCTTGGTTCTGCTGTCTAGCCTTTAGCCCTTTGATGGCGGGCTGTCAGTCCGACGAGGTTGCGGTAGACAGTGCTACACAATCCACAGAGGAATCAAAGCCCAACGTGCTATTAATCGTCGTCGACGACGTTGGCTTTTCTGATCTGGGCTTTTTTGGCAGCGAAATTCCGACGCCCACTTTGGATGCTCTTGCTGCTGATGGAGTCACCTTCAGTAATTTTCATGTGGCACCCACCTGTTCTCCCACCCGCTCCATGTTGCTCTCTGGTGTGGACAGTCATCTAGCGGGTCTTGGCAATATGTTTGAGGAGCTCGCTCCTAATCAAAAGGGCAAACCCGGTTACGAAGGCTATTTACACGAGCGCGTTGCTCCACTACCCGCACTTTTTCAGGATGCGGGTTACCAAACCTACATGAGCGGAAAATGGCACCTGGGCTTAGAGGACGATCAAGCGCCGACGCAGCGTGGCTTTGATAAAGCCTTTGCGCTTCTGGAGGGTGGCGCCGGTCATTTTTCTGACATGCAATCCCTCTGGCAGACCGAAATAGGCAATCGGGGAAAGGCGAAGTATCGGGAGAACGGCGAAATCCTGGAGGCCTTGCCCGAGACATTTGACTATTCGAGTCAATTTTATGTCGACAAGCTCATGGAGTATTTGGAGAACGGCTCCAGTGATGACGCTGGCTCAAGTTCCCCTTTTTTCGCCTATCTCGCATTCACCGCGCCTCATTGGCCTTTGCAAGCACCACCAGAGGCTATCGCAAGACATAAAGGCAAGTATGACGCAGGGTATGAAGTACTCGCCGAGCAAAGATTGGGCCGTCAAAAAGCTCTCGGGATCATGCCCGCCTCGACAGCCCTTAGTCCAAGACCACCCGATGCTCCGGCGTGGGCAGACTTAACTACCGAACAACGAGCACTCTCTGCGCGTCGCATGGAGATTTACGCGGCCATGATTGATGAAATCGACCGGCAGCTGGAGCGTCTGATTGACTTCTTGAGGGCCAAACAACTTCTGGACAACACCATCATCGTTTTCCTCTCGGATAACGGTGCCGAGGGTCATAGTTTGGATGCGTTATTTCCTGAGGCGGTTTTTCCAAAAGCCCGGGAGTGGGTGCTGGGCACCTTTGAGTACGATCTTGACTCACTCGGCTCAGCCGACTCCTATGTCCTCTACGGACCTGGCTGGGGCTGGGCGGCCACATCAGCCTTTCGCGGTTATAAAGCCTACGTCACCCAGGGGGGAACCCGCGTCCCTGCTTTCATAAGTTTTCCAAAGCGCCTGGCAAGCGGGGTAAGACGCCCCGAGCTAGTCAGCGTTAAAGACATTGCTCCTACCCTGCTGGAACTTGCGGACATACCCAATCCCGAAGGCTCATTTCGCGGCAGAGCGGTAGAGCGCATCACGGGCGAGTCGATGATTCCGCTGCTTCAGGAGCAGTCGGTCGAGGCCCGGACATCGTCGCAAACTCGGGTCCTTGGTTATGAGCTTTTTGGCAAGCGCAGCTTGCGCCAAGGTCAATGGAGTGCTGTGGAAATGTACAAACCCCAAGGGTCGGGGGAATGGCAGCTATACGACCTGGAGACAGACCTGGCTGAGCAAAACGATCTTGCCCTAACCAACCCCGACAAACTTAACGAGCTCATCCTGCTGTGGCAGGACTACGCTGCGATCAACAAAGTGGTCATCCCCGACTGGAACAGCGGCTATTAAGATGGGGGTGCTTTTTAACTGGAAGATTGGTGCCGGAGATAGGAGTCGAACCTACGACCTTCTCATTACGAATGAGCTGCTCTACCAACTGAGCTACACCGGCATGGGTCGCGAATGGTAAGGATTTCCGGCGACGGTCTCAAGGCCCTAGGATAACTTCCCTCAGGCCGACACCACTGGATCTAAAGGGGCGCACAGCGCCTGAGCACGGCTAGGGCGAAATGACGAGCTTCGGCTGTCGATCCGCTCGATAGATACCCCAGTGTTTTTCCGGCTCTAGCGGATGATCAGACCCCTTCCAGTTCTCATCAAAGGCCTCAAACAGATAGACCAGAATTTCCCGATCCCGCGCCCACCCAAGTAGCTCCTTAACGTACTGCTGCTGGTAATGCTCGCTCACGTTTTCAGGCGGGATGCCGCGGCCGTCTGATGCTGTCGCCCAACCCGCTTCGGTAATGATGATCTGTTTGTCGGGATGACGCTCACGAACCGCTTCATAATTGGCCTGGGTATACGCCAAGGCCTCCTGAGCCGTCTTGTACTCCCAGACGGGGTAGGTATGAATAGCAATAAGATCCACGTGCGGCACCAATGCATCGAGCTTGCCCAGCCAGGGCACATAGTTTTCGCAGAAGGTGACCGGCTGCTTGATATGTTTTTTCAGGAAATCCACGTAATCGATGACCGACTCGACAGAAACCAAATGGTCAGTCCAGTCAACCGTCGCCTCGTTCCCGGCTGAAACCACATCGACAATGGCCGGGTGCCGATTAGCCCACTCGGCCGCCCGCGCGATTTCCTCTTGATTATGTCGCTTATTCGCCTTGAGAACCCGAGAGGGGTACTCACCTCCCCAGGGACACTCGGGATTGCTCTGTTCAGCGCCAATATAAGCGCCAAGCATCACCTTGAAGTCGAGATTTTGCTCGTCGATCACCTCGAGAACTCGCTGCGAATGGAGATCACACGCATAGAGACGAAGTGCCTTCCATCTCCCCTCCAGCAACGCAAGATCGCTGGCTATCTGCTCCTTCGAAGGGAAAAGGCCGGTATCCGGGCTCTGTCCGTCTCTGAAGCCGGAATAACAGATGGCCGATTTATAGGCGAGTGTGGCGTCCTGTTTCATGACACCTTGGCGTATTTAAACTGCTCGTCTTTATCCCAAAGGCCCCAGTGAGCACCGACATCTCCCTCACCGCCTTCGCCAGCCACTTTCCAAGCCTCATCGAAGGAAGAAAAATAAAACATCTCGATGTCTTCGCTGGCAGCCCACTCCATGGCGCGCAGGAAATATAAATAAGCACCCTGTGGCGAGGACTCAGCACCGTAAAAGTTGCCGCCGGCACTGGGCCAACCGGTCTCGGAAATAATGACGCGCTTACCCTCAGCGACGCGCTGTACGCGACGATACATGTCCTGCATGTACAAAATGGCGTAGGGATGAGCGCAGCCTTCCCAGAAGGGGTAACAGTTGGTAAGCAACACATCGCAGGCTTGCGTAACCCTGGGGCGATCCTCGAACTCATAGTAAGCATCGACGTAACCCATGGGGATATGCGCTGGCAAGCGATCCCGAGTCTCCTGCATAAACGCCAACAGCTGGTCTTCTGTCAGGTCATCGCGATAGAGGGCTTCATTACCTACCGCGGCTACATCGACAGCACCCTGCTCGGCCAAGGCAATCAGGTTATCGATCTCGATACGGTTCTTTTTGTCGTCCCTGCCCAACCAAGCGCCGACCAGCGTGTTCAACCCCTGCTCCTTGGCAACGAGGGGAATCAGGTCGTTTCCTTCGGTCGTTGAGAACGAGCGAACCCAATTAAAGTGTCGTGACAGGACGGTCATCCGACGCTCTATTTGGCCTCGACTCAACGGGTCACCTGGCTTCTGGCCTTCGCCATAAGCACTAAAAGAGATGCCATGCATTTTCTGATCCAACAGCACCCGTACCCGCTCATCGAGTGGGGTTTGTTCCACCGAGTGGCTCGTTGGATTGAGAAGATGATGATGCTTCCCGTGTCTCGCTGACATAATCGAATGTGTCCTTAAAAGATAGGCATAATTGAGTGACGCAGGAATGGTACCGAGGGCGTCATATTTTAATAGCAGGAATACGACAAGGCGCGCATTTGTCTGGATAAACCGGAAGCCATGACGTATCGACAAAGCCTTGGCTGGCTTAGGATGGTGGGCGTTTGACTGAGCGTAAAATGCCGCACCAAATTGGTACGGCGTTAAGAGGCATCATAAAGAGTTGCACTATAAAGAAATGACACCGTAGCGTGACGCGACAGCACCGATGGCCAGAGGCACCTCACGGAGCACCGCACCGAGTAACAGGGCAGCTAACACCCGCCCTCCTGTCGTCGCCACCAAACTATTGTCATGAGTAGTATTTGACCGAAAGAAAAAACCTATGACACGCAAAGCTGTTTTTTTGGGCGAAAGCTCACTGTCGACAACCGACAAACCCGTCTCAGGCTCCTACGTCTTGCGGGACGGTGAGATGTTCTATCGCATCGAAAATTTCAGCGACATGACGGACTTTTTTATCAGCGTTGTCAGCGACTCTAACCACTGGCTGTTCATCTCTACCCGGGGCGGGCTTTCCGCGGGCCGCACAGACTGCGACAGCGCATTATTTCCCTACTACACCGAAGACAAAATTCGCCAAAATTCCTCCCACACCGGAAGCCGCACGCTTATCCTCGTCGACGGCTCCGATAAACAGCTCCTGTGGGAGCCGTTTGCGCCCCTCCATCACCGGGTATACGAGGTAACCCGAAGTCTCTACAAAAATGTGCTGGGGGATAAACTCGTTTTCGAAGAAACCAATCATGATCTAGGCCTTCGTTTCAGTTACACCTGGGCGACTTCTGACAAGTATGGGTTTGTAAAGCAATCCAACCTTGAGAATCTTTCCTCTGAAACACAACAATTCCGCGTTCTAGACGGCATCGAAAATCTTCTCCCCTATGGTGTCCTCGCCGGCACCCAAAATGAACTCAGCTGTTTGGTGGATGCGTACAAGAAAAACGAGCGGGTCGCTAATTCACCCCTGGCCATTTACGCCATGAGCTCCATCTTGTCAGATCGGGCCGAACCGAGCGAAGCGCTGTCAGCGACTACCGTTTGGTCCTATGGCACGAATGCGTCTACCTATTTATTGAGCTCCCTGCAGCTAGAAGCGTTTCGGCACGGGCAGATCGTTGAGGACGAGCAGGAAGTTTTGGGACGCCCGGGCGCTTATTTTATTCATCAGGACCTAACGCTAGCCCCGGGAGAACACGCTGAATGGGGCATCGTCGCGGATGTCAATCAGGGGCCCGCGGCTGTTAGAAATACGCTCGCTGATCTCGACAATGAAGATGTACTGCGCGCTAACGTCGTCGCGGATATCGCGCTGGGCAGCGCCAACTTAAAGCGACTGGTTGCTACCGCCGACGGCCTTCAGCACTCTGGCGATCTGCTGACAGCCAACCATCACGCCGCCAACGTGCTCTTTAACATCATGCGCGGGGGCTTGTTTGAAGATAACTATGCCATCAGCAAGAAAGACCTCGAACGTTTCTGTAGCGCCTGGAACGCCGAGGTAACTCAGAGGAACAGCCAATTTTTCGGTGAGTTACCTGAGACTCTGACACGCCATGAACTGAACAAGGCGCTTGAATCGAAAGACGATCCACAGCTTGAGCGCCTGTGCCTGGAGTACCTGCCACTGACTTTCAGTCGGCGCCATGGCGACCCCTCAAGACCCTGGAATCGCTTTACCATCGAAGTAAAAGATAAGGCCGGCAACAAGCGCCTGAACTACGAGGGTAACTGGCGCGATATTTTCCAAAACTGGGAGGCACTTAGCACGTCGATTCCCTGTTTTGGAACCAACATGGTGACCAAGTTTTTAAATGCCACTACGGCCGATGGCTACAATCCCTACCGCATAACCCGCCAGGGAATTGACTGGGAGCGACCCGAACCGGAAAACCCTTGGGCGAACATTGGCTATTGGGGTGATCACCAACTGATTTACCTATCGAAGCTGATCGAACAAACCGTGGCGCACAACCCGACAGCCATGTCCTCATTGATGACCCGCAATTTGTTCGCCTACGCGAATGTCCCTTATCGTATCAAGGGCTATCGCGACATTATCGCCAATCCCTACGACACCATCGTGTTCGATGATGCACTTGATAAAGCCATTGAACAACGGGTTCAGTCGATAGGCGCGGATGGTCGACTTATTCTTGATACCAACAGCTGCGTGCTACAGGTCAGCCTGATCGAAAAACTTCTGGTAACGCTGCTGGCAAAGCTCACTAACTTTATTCCAGATGCAGGCATCTGGATGAACACGCAGCGCCCTGAGTGGAACGATGCCAACAATGCACTGGTCGGTACAGGGGTGTCAGTGGTCACTCTTTGCTATATGCACCGATTCCTCAAACAAATAACGCCGCTCGTCGAAGAGCTGACAAACCAATCTGTGTCACTCTCTGTAGAGGTCGGGACGCTATTTGAGGCCGTCGCCCAGGCACTGTTAAACCACCGCGATGCATTGACCACAGGTCCCGTTTCTGACGAGACGCGAAAGATTGTTATGGATTCACTGGGGACTGCGGGTGAAACCTATCGCGAGCAGATCTACTCGGGGGGTTTCAGCGGCGAACGAACCGAGATTTCCACATCAAGCCTAATTAACTTTCTGACCACAGCGACAGACGTTGCCGCCACCAGCATCCGCAATAACCGTAATGCCGATGGCCTCTATCACGCCTATAACCGCATTCAGGTAAACGCCGATGGGGCTGAAATTCGAAGGCTTTATGAAATGCTTGAAGGTCAAGTTGCGGTCTTAAGCACCGACGTTCTCGACGCCGAAGAAGCGGTGGATTTGTTGCGAAGTCTGCGGACTTCCTCGCTTTATACCGCACGGCAACACTCGTACCTGCTGTACCCTAATCGCAAACTCCCGGCGTTTATCGACCGCAACATCATTCCTAATCAGACCATAGCTGCCTCGCCGTTACTCACTGCGTTAAAAGCGAGTGGCGATACGCAACTGATTGAATGCGATACCAAAGGTAATGCCTATTTTGCGGGCCACTTTACCAATACAGCGTCAGTGCGCGGCGCATTGGAAGTGCTCGCAGGCCAAGGTTTTGATATCGAAGTCGCTGCAGAGGGTGATTCTATTGAGTCGCTGTTTTCTACGCTGTTCGATTGCGCCACCTTTACCGGCCGGTCGGGGGGTATGTATGCCTATGAGGGCCTGGGCTCAATTTACTGGCACATGGTGTCAAAACTGTTACTCGCTGTGTTGGATACAGTGCGCCTCGCGGAAAAAGCCGGGTGTTCAGGCGCGACCATGGAAGCTTTGATCGCCGCTTATTACGATGTGCGGGAGGGCATAGGCTTTAACAAGACCCCGGATGTCTATGGCGCATTTCCTACCGATCCCTACTCTCATACCCCGGGCTTCGCGGGCGCACGCCAACCAGGCATGACGGGTCAGGTCAAAGAAGAGGTTCTCACTCGCTTGGGCGAGCTGGGTGTTCAGGTGAACAAGGGCCAGGTCGCGTTCAAACCCGCCTTGCTGCGAGACTGTGAGTTTTTAGCGGACGAGGGCGTACTCGAGTATGTCGACGTACAGGGAACCGCTCACACCGAGGCACTAGGGCCCTCTCAGCTTGGCTTTACTTACTGTCAGGTCCCTGTCGTTTACTCCCGTGATGGAGATGGACGCGTGATAGTCACCTATACCAACGGTGATCAACGGGAGTTTCCAGGAGGCGAGCTAGACGCGGATGTGTCTGCATCCCTGTTTATGAAACTTGGCGATATTGCACGCATTGACGTGGCCGTGGCGAAAGTCCGTGCATAAAGGGCCGCCACGAAGACGACCACCACGCGCGGACAAGCGTGATCAGGGCCTGGCGGCGCGTGCGTCAAGTTCCTCGCGAATCTCTCGGACTCGCACTTCGTCTAGGTCATAGGATCGCATCACCCAAAGCGCGATAAGGGTCCCCGTTACAGGCACCAAAATAAACGCCGCCCTTAGGCCCGCAAGCGCGCTATCGGATTGCACGGTAACGGCTTGGTCAAACCCGACCAAGCTCAATATCAAACCGCTCAACAAACCCGCGAAGGCTGCACCAAACTTCACCATCCACCAGTAAATTGCGCCGAAAAGACCTTCACGACGCTCGTGAGTCTGCAGTTCATCCAAATCACAAATATCGGCTGTCATCGACATCATGAGGGTAAACAACCCGCCAATACCAAACACAAAGAGCGGTATAGGCGCCAGCATCAGGTAGGGGTTCTCAGGGGTAAAGCTCCACCAGAACATAGCGTAACCCGCTAGGGACGTAGACTGCGTGATAAGGAAGGTGTGGAGTTTGCCGTAGCGCTGCGCCATCCAGTTGATAACGGGAATAACGAGGAAACAGGTACATAACGCGGAGACGCTGCCAAACACCGCGGGCCAGTTACCTGCAGCAACGGGGTCTCCACCGTTCATGTAATAAACAATAATGAAAAAGGCAAATCCAGCGACACAGTTGTACGCGTTGAAAATGCAGAAGGTGGCAATGCATATTTTTTGAAACGGCTTGTTTTTAAAGGTGATCGCTATGCCGTGAAACAGATCTTTGAAGGTGTCAGCGAGAGACGCAGGCTTGTCCTCTGCCGTACCGATCTCCTCTGCTGACTCCACAGACCGACAAAAAATTGCCGGTACCATGGCCAGCAGCATACAGCCAGCACCAACGTAGATTGATACGGTGCGTGCTCCCTCGGCGGCTGACGCAAACCAATCTGGATCGTACAGCACCACCCAGAACCAAGGGGCGATTACCCAAGCCCACTGCCCTATCCACTGCGCCACGGCCATCAGTCGTGTCCGCTCGTGGTAGTCCTTGCTCATCTCATAGCCCATTGCGACGTAAGGCACAGAGAAAATAGTCATCCCGATGAAAAATACGATCGACCACGCCAAGAAGTACCAGAAGTTGTACATCTGACTGTCTTCTGCAGAGAGCTGCCACATCGCCATATACGAGAGCCCCGCGATCACCGCACCAATAAAGATGTACGGGCGGCGCTTGCCCCAACGCGACTCAGTGCGGTCCGATATATAGCCCATCAGCGGGTCAGTAATGGCATCGACCAGCTTCGGCAAAAAGAAGATAAGCCCCCAAAGAATAGGGCTCATGCCAAGGCCTTGCACCAGTATGACCATAAAAATGCCAAGGGCAGCGGGAAACATTTGGTTGGCCAACATACCCACACCAAAGGCAACCTGCTGCCCGAAAGGAATACCCGTCGTGGGTTTCACTGCCCGGGGGTGGATTACGGCCGAGTCGGCGTCAAGTACTTGGGTTGTCATGCGGCATTCGCCTTATGCTTGTTTGCTTTTTGTTGTTTTTCACGCTGACCCACCCTAAAAGGAATATTGGCAACCGCGCTCGCATCCTCCGCGTTGTCGACTTGGCAATACAGGCGATACTCCCCCGCTGCGGGCGCATTAAATCGAAAGCTTGTTGCCGGCGTTCCGTGTGCTTCAATGATGGTGGGCGGGGTGGGTTCAAAGTCGCCCCCATCGCTTTGAAGTGTCCGATCAACCTCCTCTCTGACAATCCACGATACGCATGCATCGTCGCTGACGTTCTCAATGACGGCTTCAGCCGCCATCAATGCGCTCTCCTGAACCGTGACACTGTCCGTGGCGTGTTTTTTATTCAGCAGCAGATCGCGTATGCGCGGCGCTCGCACAGCAGGCCACTCACCCGTCCATGCGTGCTGCATAACATCCACGGCTTCTGTGCGCCGACCACTTTCCAGGAACAAACCGTACCAGGTGGGTGTTCGCTCCTGTTTCTGACCCCACAAAAAAATATAGGATCCCAAGCAGTGCTCTGGGTCACCCAAAATGACATCGTGGTAACGACGAGAAATATCTTCCGCCTTCCTCAGGCTCGATGCCTCGATAGGTCTACCCCAGACAGTCTCCGGGCTCTCCCAATGGCCGGTGGGCCCCCACTCGGTAATTTGATAAGGCCCGTCGTAGTTCACAGCCTTCAATATGTCGGGCAGATCATCGATCTCGCCGTAGATTTGGAACGACAAAAAATCCAATGACGGCGCGCGCTTGCTAATAGCCGAGATTGTTTTGGCATCAATCCCCGCCAACATAGTGGTCACCAAGTGCTGCCCGTCAACGGCCTTGATAGCGCGGCACAAGGATTCCACCGCGTCCCAAACGCGGGGGTTTTTCGATCGGAGATTGAGCTCGTTACCCAGCCCCCACATTAAAAGTGCCGGGTGATCTTTCAATCGCTCGACGTCCCGCATCATGGCTTCTTGCTGGTTGGCAACAGAGCGCGCGTCGGAATAATCAAACCCGTGACGCTCGCGGGCCAAATCGAGACCCATGCAGACCTTCAAGCCAAGTCGCGCGGCCTCGTCGAGTATCTCCTCCGCCGACTGCGCGCCATTATTCACTCGCCATGTTCTGAAGGTGTTCCCACCGCAGGCCGCCAATAACGCCATCTGGCCAAATTCGAGACCTGCCCCTTTAATAAAATAGGGCTCGCCATCAACCTGCAGCTGAAAACGTCCGTCTGAGCCAGAAATGAGTTGAGATGTTGCCATGGGGGGAGGGGCGACTCGGGTGCTTATGGGGTCCGAAAGTCTACCCATGCCCCCCCATCCGCGCAGGGAAAAACCGTCAAACGGGTTCCTGATTGAGACCAGCGGTCCGGTCGACCCAATCGACGCGCGCCGGTACTCCTAGAGCTTTTCGGGCATTTACAGCATGACCGCGCCCGCGAGGGGGTTATGACCCGTCACAAGCGCCGCAAATTCGTCTGCCAACCGCTGGGATTCAGCAACACAGTGCTGCCAGTAACGCACCCGCTCCGCCTCCGGCATTTTCCCGAAATCCCGGCGATCGGGGATTTTTTTGAAGGGCAGTTGATCGAGAAAAGCACGGCTCGGGCACAACATAACCAACTGATCGACCGAGGGTCGTCGCCCCGCACGCCAGGGCAAAAACTTATCAAACCAGCCCCGGGTCACCCCGGCACCAAAATGCGGGTACAGCCATAGCTTATCCTCGCTGAGCGCCTCTAGGTCGAAGTGGTAATCAATAATGCCGCCATCCCAATAGGCACCCCTGGGTCCTCCGGGCACATCGGTGACGCCGTCAAACAAATAGGGAATGGCGCCACTCGCTTTGAGCGCGCGGGCTACATTGTGCTCGGAAAGCGCCACATAGTGGGTGTTAAAGCCGGCGAGCAATCGGGACGTCACCGGACACGCTCCCGGCACGCTGACGTCGTGAGGGGTATGGTCTGAGGTTTTAAGGGCTGTCTTGTTGTGGGCTGTGTTGCTACAGGAGGCGTCGTGGGAGAAAACCACACGATCAAAGGAAAGAGGCAACGTCCGCCGGGAGATCGCATTGCCCAGAGCCGCTACTGCGAGGCCCAGGGCCAATCCCCCACCCCCCGTCGCGTTGGTCAGCCCACGCCCCCGGGCGGTAACGATGTGGCTGCGCATCCATGGATGATTCGCCACGGCACGCGCGCCATCCGTACCCAGGGCTGCCTGTAATAATTGATCGCTAACAGCCGTCACCTCTTCGATAGAGGGCTTGGCACGGCTGTATTGCTGGGCGAGATATGCCTCCTCGAAACGGTCGTAGGCGGCAATCGGATCATCCTGAGCTAGCATCGCATGACGCCAGGACCCTATCGAGGATCCGACCGCTACCAAAGCTGAGTCCCGCCTGCTCAGAAGTTCACGATAAAGTGCGCGATCAAGCTGGCCGAGAATGAGCCACTTCGGCCCCCCAGAGGCGCCAATCAGCCCGTGAAACAGTTCCGAGTGCCAACCCTCGGCCGCCAAGCGCTCAGCAGCCGAAGCGCCCACCCGCAGCTCAAGCGCCTGCATAGATCTCGCTCGTAACAATGGGTTGATCAAAAAATTTCATTGGTTGCGGTGTTGAATCCCTGATCCAGCAACTTTAAAGAGGGATCGTTTTACACTCAACCATCAGTCTCGCACCGGGTGCGCATGGCCATGGAGTGGAAAGTGGCAAACCCCTAAGGGGCGCTTGGATTTGGGATTACATGACCGCCATATCGGCGAGGGTTTGTTGTAACAGCAGTCGTCCTTCTCCGTCCTCTGCAAGTAGGCGGTGCACACGCCTAGTGGTTTTCCAGCCCTCCGCGGTGCGCGTCCACTCCCAGCGACTTACCGACAATCGAAGCAGCTGATAGCCCTCTTTATCTGCGGTGAAAAGTCGGTGGTAGCCAAGCCCCAGTGCCCGATTCCCGACGATTTTAATGTGGGGTAGGGTCATCATGTGGGCGCAACCAGAGGCTACCAGTTCTCGATGATAGTCGGCGTCAAACAAGGCCTGTATGGCCTCGCGGCCCTCTGCATCGAACTGGGGATCACCGATGTCATAAACCCCGTCTTCAGTCCACAGCT
>Ga0181574_10002471_pt1 | contig 16830 bp, 20 predicted proteins | sample 101ome_24_FD_145600 | JGI IMG/M metagenome (GOLD analysis project Ga0181574, IMG submission 145600) | Coastal salt marsh microbial communities from the Groves Creek Marsh, Skidaway Island, Georgia - 101410AT metaG (spades assembly) | ecosystem: Environmental > Aquatic > Marine > Intertidal zone... | reverse complement strand
AACTCTTATCAAAGTTTCTTCGGTGGAATCCCACGAGGCTGAAATCGCTCAGATCAAGCTGGCTGTGTCACACGGTCAGTTTTAGCTTCCAGCTTCACTTCCGTTGCTTTCGCCTTTTTCACTGCTTTCGCCTTCAACTGCTCATCAATATCGTTGATTGCTCTCTGACAGGACATCAAGTTATTAACACGCAACTTCTGAATTGCACTCTCAATGCGACCCGGGCCGTTCTTGTTGATATCCTCAGTCCCCTCCTTGATCTTCGTTTCAATGTCATGATACAACTCCTCGACGTTTGTGTCAGAAGTCGCCTGACCGAGCCGAGCATACTGAGTTGCCTCAAGGTCAGAAATCTGCTTCTTCAATGAAGCCTTTGCGCCTCGACGCAGAACATTGATTTGACGCTCAAGTGCTACACGATGCTCACGAATCACAGCTTTTTTTGATTTGATGATTTCGCTCATATTACCTCATTTGTGTAAGGTTTCAAATTTGACTGAATTTGTCTCAGTCGCTCTCTCATCATGTTAAGATCATATCAGATGAATTCGAAAATGTCAAGGCTTTTTTTCAAATTTCTCGAAATAAATCATTTCTGTCAGTTTTCGCAATTCTGAGAATACGCCGAATCGGGGCAGCCGTGAAGGTTGAATCAAAAACTTGAAGAACTCCCTTTATTCTGTGATAGCTCCATCCTAAGTCTTCGTGGAGGGCAAGAATCAAATCAACAAATTCAGGACTCCAGAGAATAGAAGTTCGTTGAGTCCACTTGATTTTGTCAACTTCACCTTCAATCTTCTTTCTTCCTGTCTGAGCCGCTGCAATTGACGCCTTTGCTGCGGGACTGTGATTTCCCCAAGATGTCCCGATTAGCTTTGCTGCTTGTTGATCCTTCTGAGACTGCGGTAGCTTGACACCGAGCCGAGGGTGCTTTTCAGGGTTTTCTTCAAAAAACTTCTTTACACCGTCACTTACCTTTTTTCTCTCTTTTGGGTCTTTCCATCGTTCGTTCTGAACTTTTCTCATTTTCTCTATAGTCTTTTGATTCCACTCATGTGAATATCCTGTCTCAAAAGTAAGATTTGCCCAATCATCTGATTCTACAACATTCCACTGAATACTGAGCATTCTCCCGATTCTCTTGATTGCGTCATGACTCTTAGTTCGAAAGATAACGATGGTTTTGACATCATGACCGTGTTTCTTCAAATGTTGAGTCCAGTAGGTGCCCTTGCCCGGATACACATGCGGGTTGTTATGCGTTGTGACACCGAGATACTTGAGTTTTGTGACCCGATGCATTTTGACATACATTGATATTTGGTCATAAATATGTGGTAACATATAATTTCACCTCACTGCTAGAATTTTTGATTACGATAAAGATCATAGCACATTCAGAAAAAAATGTCAAGGGGAAAAATCCTATGAATTTCAAATTTCCAAAGGATCCGAACGAAGAGTTCTGGATGAAGACAGGCGGGGAATTTCAGTCAGGACCGAGAAAACCGAGGGAACCGGAGAATACGGAGGAAACGGGGAAAACGGAGGAAAAGAAGAAATCTAAGGATTCTTAGATTCAGCCTCGCCCTCCCTTTCCAACCGGCCACAAGCGTTTTTATGGTGGAATACCTCGAGGCTAATCAATGATGACCATGGTCAATTTGACTACCTCGACGATCCTTTCCTGTAAAGTTTGGATTCCTTTCCTTTCGACGATTCTTTTCTCCTTCCCAACCTTTGAGAACTTGTTCATATTCTACTCGCTGAATGCGGTCTGATTGTAAGAACAGATAATAAGTAAAAAGCAATAATAACAGAAAAGTTCCATGTTCCCAAAGTTCCATACGGTCAGAAACGGCTACGTCAAATGCCATAAAGAGTATGAATGCCGTCACCGAAGCCTTAAAACACAAACGATGTAAGGTTCTTGTTCCGAACATAGTTGTGCGATTGTATTGATTATAAGGTGAGAGTGACCTTATGAAGATATAAAAGAAAAGTAAACCAAGACCGATTTCAAGAGCACCAATCAATTTTAGAGTAAATTGAGCAACATCGGTTGAAAGTCCTAATTGACCAAAGTAGGCGTTAAAACTGGCTGTTCGATTTTTACCATAAGGAGCATTGAATCGATATTTCATGATTCTTTGCTCAAGTTCACCAGTTTCTGCATTGACAACAGCAAACTTAGTTAGATTGGGATCCGTATCCATTTCCATTGAAACAGTGGTAAATTTATCCCAGCCGTTTCCCATCCAAAAAGTTGCGAACAGCAAGTAAAGAAGAACTGCAACCGAGGCTCTTTTATCGATGTTAACAATTGTTCTGATCATTTTTTTCCCTGATAAATTGTAAAAAATAAATATTCTTACATATTTATCGGGGAAATTTATTTTAGGTAGTCTCTTCTACAAAACTATAATTGTGACTACCGGTGAGTCCACCCACCTCGTATGATGCAACCCTAGCTTCAAAAAAATTGTCATGACTGACATTCGAGAGTATCCAATCTAACCAAGAAAGTGGATTCTCTTTGACCTTGAAATTTGATTTGAGACCTAATTGAATCAATCTTCGATCAGCCATGTAACGAATATACAATTTGACTTCTTCTTCACTTAAACCTTCAGGTGAATAAAAGCCGTATGCTCGTTCAATAAAGGCATCTTCTAACTTAACGGCAGTTCGAACCATTTTGTAGATTTTCTTTTTGAACTCATCATTCACAATTTTAGGATTTTCAGCACAATAAGTGCGGAATAACTTTGCCATTCCCAAGGCATGACACGTTTCGTCTCTTATCGAAAATTCATTGATCTTACCAAAACCCTTGAGTTTACCAAATCGTTGGAAATTCAACAACATTGCAAAACTGCTGAAGAGAACTAAACCTTCATTGATGACAGATTTCGCAATTGATAAACCTTTTCCTTCTTTTGTGTGAATATCAATGTCAAGCATGAAGTCGTGCTTCTCTCTCATTTCTTCAATCTCTAAGAAAGCTGAATATTCTGATTCAGGAAAGCCCATCGTATCATTGAAGAGAGAATAACTCTCTTGATGGATATACTCACGACTGGCAAAACTTGTCAACATCTTGCGTATCTCATTGTTTTTGAATACTTTTAAATAATAATTGATATAGTTTTCTCCAACATTTACGTCACTTTGAACAAATAATGTCAAAACGCTTCGAATGAAATCTTTTTCGCCTTGTGACAATTTGTTTGATTTCCATTCATGAACGTCATCCTCTAGACTTACCTCATCGGCAATCCAATGAATCTTTTCATGATTCTGTGCTATTTCAACGGCCCAAGGATATCGAAAAGGTTTATATGTAATACTTGGTTCTTCTAATCCCCCAAATTCTTTTTTCAAAATAATTTGTTCTTGCTGTAACAATTCAGTATATGTTCCAATATGCTTGTCATCAATGAAGATTTGAGGAACAGATGTGACTTGCTTACCATTCGAAACTCGCTGATAAAATTCTTGTCTTTCATTATAGTCATCCAAGACAATTTCTTCAAAGGCGATTCGATTTGTCTTGAACCACTCCTTCGCCTTGACACAATAACTACAACCTGTTTTACTGTAAATTTTTACTTCCATATGTTTATGTATACCTTTCTAATAAAATACCGCTGGTGACGATTCTGAGACTTCTGGGCTCACCCCTGGCAATTGAGGCAGTCCTCTTCTTCTTTTGGTTTTTCCATGTAATCTTGAAGAGCATCCCGCTCCACTTTCTCTGAGACATTTTCAACTCGACTATCTGCTTCTGTTCTTAGATAGTAAAGTGTCTTGAGCTTGTTTTTCCAAGCAAGATAATGAACTTTGTTTAGTTCAGACTTATCCTGTCTTGCTGGAAAAAACAGATTCACTGATTGACCTTGTTCGATATATTTCTGCCGATCTGCAGCATGTTGAATTACGGTTGCTTGGTCAATCTCCATCGCCGTCTTGAAGACATTTTTCTCATGGTCTGATAAGTAATTCAGATGTGAAACAGAACCACGATTCAACATGATGCTAGACCAAACAGCATCCGTGTTCTTGCCGTGAGCTTCGAGAACTTTTGCGAGATATGGATTTTTGATTAAATGTGAACCCAATCTTGAACGTTGTGTAAAAGTATTGGCGTTGTATGGTTCGATTGATGGTGAGACTCCTAAGAGCATTCCAGAGTTAGCATTCGGTGCGATGGCAGTCAGATGAGCATTGCGTCTGCCTGTGCCTTCGCCGTCAGGATATTCACCTTTCTGCTGACCCAAACGAAGTGTTTGCTCCTTGGCTTTTCGATCAATGTGATAGAAGATTTTCTCATTCTCAACTCGAGCCTCTTCACTTTCCCAAGCAATGTTGTTCTTCTGTAGCCATGAGTGAAAGCCCATTGCGCCAAGACCCAGTGACCTTTCTCTGGTCGCAGAATACTTTGCCTTTGACAATTCATTCGGTGCGTGGTCAATGAAAAACTGTAGAACATTATCGAGCATGGTGATCATATCTTCAACCAACTCAGTATCTTTCCACTCATCAAACTTGTCAAGATTCAGTGAAGACAAACAACACACGGCTGTTCGGTCTTCATTTGTGGGAAGAGTGATTTCCTGACAAAGATTTGAACTGTTGATTCTCAGACCTTGATCCTTGAGTGATTGTGGTAGATGACGATTGGACTCTGTGATGAAATGAATGCACGGCTCACCTGTGCGATACCGAACTTCAAGTAGAGTTTCCCACAATTCTCTTGCACGAACTGTATCTCTCACAGTTTCATCATTTGGATCGATCAAATCCCACATTTCATCTCGTTCAACGGCTCTCATGAATTCATCAGGAATGTTGATTGAGTGATGTAGATTTAGATTCTTTCGATTGACATCTCCTGTTGGAACTCTCATGTGCATGAACTCGAGAATGTCAGGATGTGAGATGTCCAAGAAAGCACACAATGAACCTTTACGAGTTTTGCCCTGTCGATAGGCAATCATATCCGCATCAATTGTGTGAAGAAATGGCATTGGTCCTGGTGCTTTGTTGGAGACAGATCGGACTTTGGACCAGTTTGCTCCGATTCCTCCTCCTTTGACTGACAACCATCTCACCTCGGTTGAGTGATCGATGATTGACTCTAAGTTATCTTGAATGTCTAACAGAAAACAAGAGATTGGCATTGCTTTTGGTTTCAGTCCTGGCAACACGGAGTTGGAAAGAACTGGTGAAGCAAACATGAACCAACCTTTTGATACTGCATCATAAAGTCGCTGGGCTAATTCTAAGTCACCTGCTGAAAAACAAAGTGCTGTTCTGGCAAAAGCCTGCTGTGGAGTTTCATGGTCATTACAATAAAACTGTGATAACATGTTCACAGCCATTTCAGAAAGAAGTTCATTTCTTTCTTCATGTATTTCTAAACCATGATATAAATTCTCCGAAAGAGGCATTGTCAAAATCTGGGCACTCATGTAAGGACTCCTGCTAAATTGTGAAAAAAAGAGTATAGAAATGCATCGAAATGATTACTCATTTTAGAAAAAAGGTTTGAATTTTAGGGATTTATCTCAATTTGTAACCAAGAATATGTTCTTCATACAAAACCATAATCTTCTTTGTTTTGTTCACGTTCCAAATTAATAAATGGTCAGATTTATTCTCAATTTGTAAAGTATGATCTTGAATTATATGACCACCATCCATAGTCATGATTTCAATTTTTGGGTTTGAACTCAATTCAGAACTAAATTCGCTTTTGAAACTATTATAACTTGCAACTGCCATTTTATACCATACTTGTAGTGTCATTAAGAAAGCGGACTCCAATAATGGATTCCCGTGTGATACACATCAGTTTTTTACCTGTTGCGTTTTTGATCAAAATCATACCTGAAAAATCTTCCAGAAGATCTACATCCTGTATAAGAATGCTTTCTGCAGTTGTCATAATTTCAATTTTTTTCGTATCCGAATATGTTGATTTGAAAGAACTGATTCCGGGAAAAGCCATAATTTATCCAATAAAATGTTTTTGAAAGCGTATCTCTATTTAGCAATTTTTGGTCTTCTCATCAATTCGGAACCACTGCTCGAACATCAAAACGAATGCGTTGATCATTTGGCGACCACTCATCTGTATCCTCATTGAAGTCTTCAATTTTCGTGAAGAGAAAATGTTTTATAAGATGTTGATTTTCTTGAATTGTTAGAATACCAAAGTCTTCAAATAGTGAACGAGTGTTGTGAAGAATTGAGATAAACTTTTCAGCAATTTTATGTGAAGGTGAGTGATCCAAAGAATATTGAACCAGTGCTTTTAGATACTCATAAGATGATGAATAAGAACAATCATAATACTCAGCCAAAGGCTCAACAAATTCATCATAGTATTCTTTCAGGTCATCATCATAATTTCTTGAATTATATTCAGTTGTGTAAGACCGTATCTCTTCAATCTTCTCATCAATGAAATGAATTTTAGCGATGTCCATTGGTGTCATATCTTTTGCCACATTTTGAGTTGAAAGGTTGCTTGAAGTCCTTCAAAGGTAAATCGATCAATCATTGAAACAATTTGAGATGCTGTATACCCATTTAGTATATATTCATTTATATCTTTTCCCGGCATCGAGTCAGGTAGCAGAGCAACTTTATATTTACGGTCAATCATGTTCGCAATTTTTTTGATGATTTCGGGATTGCGAGGTTCACGGTCAGCAACAAAAACAAAATCAAAGTTGAGTTTATCTAAAGTTTTTGTCACATCTGAACCAGCAATCGCAATTGCGTTTGGTAAAAACATTGCATCAATTGGACCTTCAACAATATAGATTTTTCTTGAAGTGTCAACTTGGTCATAATTGAAAATCTTAGGAGCTTTCTCGTTGAGCTTGATTGTAATGTAACGAAGTTTTGTGTTACCCGATAAGGCTCTACCTTGAAAAGCTATAAGTTTTTTTCTGCCATTATAAAAAGGTATAATGATTCTTTCATCATTACCACCAGCATAATTTGGATCATAATACTGACGAACCCAGTTACCAAAGTTTTCTGTATAAAATAATTTTTTATGATATTTCTCAGGTATCTGTCGACGAAGAACATATGCTTTTGCTTCATGTGAATTTGACAATTGCTCAATTGAAAGAACATCGACAATTTTTGAAGCAGTAACATTTTCAGAAGGTATTGGTTTTGCTTTGAGATTGTGAGGCTTCATAATCTTTTCTTCTCGACGATGATCTAAAAATAGTTCTTTTAGATATTCTGTATGTAAAACAGGGTTTATAGTTTTTAAGAAGAAAGAGAATTTAGCACTGAAAGAACAATTGTGACAAAAATATTGATAGAGATTTTCTTTTTCAAAAAGATAACCTCTTGCTTTTGTTTCATTTCGTTGACTATCACCACAAACAGGACAGGAGAAGTTTGCTCCGTTTGCTTTCCATTTAAAATTTCGAAGTGAGGTAGATAGACGAAAGATGAACTCTTTTTGAATTGATTTGTTCTCAGTCAGAGATCGCTTGTTCATGTTTTTCTAATAATTTCCTGATAAATGTTGTAAAGTTAACTTTTTCAGTTTCAAGGAGAAAGGAAATTTCTTCGAACTTAGCACGGTTGCTCTGAAAATAATTTTCTGCGATTTCGACATTTTCACGAACAACAAGCCATTCTAATAGTTTCTTTGTCTTGAGTGACAAATTTTTCGACATGTATGCTTCTTCTAACTTTTCCTCAGTTAGATAGGGCACATCATCATTTACTCTTTCAAATACAGGTAATTTTCTCGGCTGTTTACGAACAATCGGTTTCGTTTTTGAGTTGATTAGTCTCGCAATATCATGATTGATCTGCCGAAAAGCTTTTGATTCCATTTTCTTCTTAATGGGCATATCCCGGAGATGTGATTGTAGGTTCAGTATCAGGATCTGAATACCACTTATTCAAGAAGCTGTTGAACTCATATGTTCCTGGAGGATGTTCAACAACGTTGTTCAATTGTTTATCATATTTATCATCCTTCTCATTCTTTTCATCTTTTTCAGGCTTCTCTTCTTCATTAACAATATCATCAAATTCTTGAGGTTCAAGACCTACAGCAATCGCAACTTCTTTCATTGTTTCAAAGTCTTGCTCAGAAATGGCATCTTGCTCAGAAGATGAAATTGAAAGATACTCATGTAAATAATTTTCAAAGAAAGCTTTTGACATTTGCTTGTCAAACTCTGCACTTTCGAGCACATTCAATAAAGCAGTAAAATGATTCATCTTAGTCTCCGTGAAAGTAATTAGTAAAAACTGGAAGTTCTTCAACTTGCCTTAAAACTTTTACGATTGAGCGATAATAAAACCGCTCTAAGTAACGAAAGTTAATGTAACGATATCCCTCAACTTCGAGTGATTGATTACCATCTTCATCTTTGAAGTATGTTGTACACTTCATCTTCGAAGTGTCTGGTAACTCTTTAGGGACATACAAATAAAGCCATAAATCTTTGTTTCTCGTATAGTCAAAAAATCCCAATTCTGTTAGGTCTTTTTTATTCAACTTGAGTCCGGTTTCTTCTTCTACTTCTCGGACTGCAGCATCAATTGGTTTTTCTCCTGGCTCAATCTCTCCTTTTGGTAAATCCCACTTATAAGATTTGACACCAAGAACAACTTTTCCGTTCGTAATCACTACACCAGCACTAACTTTTTTCATACTCTAAGCTTTCGGGACTAAAATTTTCAACCAGTTTGGATGTTTACTTTCTCGAATCTTCGAAGCGAACACAATTGCTTCGAAGGATAATTTATTGATTAGATTGTCTTTAAATAAACTTCTGAAAAATTCAAGAAGCTCCTCCGCATATTGAGTGTTTGAGACAAAGTTTTGAATATTGACAGATGTCAACCGCAGTTTACCATCTTCAACAAACTTATCACTGTCCATTGATTTGCGATATTCAACTTCATGTGGTATCACATGCTCTTTCTTGACCATTTTCATCGGGACAACAAGATGAATGTTCAGAGAACCGTCTGAGGGCTCAGTTACATTATACCCGCTTTTTTGGGCAAAGTCAAGTAATTCCGCAAAACTAATTGCATTTTTTCCTTGGGCGCTGAGTTCTTTCTCAAATTCTTTGTTCGCTGGTTTTCCTTTCTTTTCGATTTTGATATTTTCGATTTTCAGAAGTTTGGGTTTTTGATTTTTGAAAATCTGTTTCGCAACAGAGAAGCACTTGTCCAGACTGAGACCATCTGTGATGACATCAGAGTCGGGAGTTGTGCTGAAGTTCAGGTCATCGTTGATAATTTCTGTAGAGTAATTGCTCCAGAAGGAGATACTGTCTACCTCGTTTTTTGACCCTTTGATTTTATTAAATCTCATTGCGAATGATTCAGGTCCAACAAAGAACATTTTACCAAAAGCATACTGCTCACCTTTACGATAATATTTTACAGTATATTTTTTTGAACCAAAATCATATACAGGTTCTCCGAAGAGTTCACTTAATTCCTTCGCATTGATCTCAAGAGCAAAATCAATTGGTGATTCAGCATCTTCAGCAATACTACCTCTCTTAAGTATATGATCCATAAATGATTTACCTAATTTCCATTTCTTCTTTTTCTTTGAAGAATGGTCATAAGCATATCCTTTTGTAGCACCTTCAAGATTTGAATAGGTTTTACCAATAAAGGCGTCATCACCTGTCTGGGGTAAACCAACACTTGATGTAGTCAAAGGTGCGCCATCACTGTCTTCTTCTACTTTTGTAAATTCATCTAAAAGATTTCGGAAACTATATTTTGAAAAGGACATTTATATAATCTTTCTTAAAATTTTTTCTAGAGTTGAATCAATTAAAATTTCACTCACTTCAATTCTTTTGTAATTAATTTCAAAACAATCTGTTTCTTTTAGTTTATTCAAAATAATCAAAATAGTTTTAAGCTGAGGATAATAATATTCATGTATCTGATAAAACAATATTTCATTAGCAGAACGAATATGAAATTCATTATATATGATAATGAAATGATTGATTAACAAATTTACATTTATATTAAGAGGGTTATCTTTATATTTTTTTAGAAGCCTCTTAATATAAGTTATATGTTTAAGCAAAGACTTAAACTCAGTTTCAGACAAATACTTTGATCTTAAATTATATAACGCAAATGCGTAAAAGTTCTCTTCAGTAATTAAAACCATAATAAATCATAAGAAAATCTTATGCCGGTACTTGATTACCAGGGAATACTTGATACCATTGTCGTACATTTGCTGAGTCAGGCATTAGAACCTCAAAACTCAATTGCTGAGTACCTGAATGGTAATATAGAATTGAAGTACCATCAGGTAGATTCGTAGGATCTGGTCTTGTTGTATAAATTTTTAGTTGCATCATTTCAGCTGCAGTCACTTTAGTTGTCATTGTATTTGCGGCTAAGTTATTTGCTGTGTAATTTTCTGTATTGAAATGAGCAATTTCAACTGTATTTGCTTCTAGGTGGTCTGTTACAACATCAGTTGATTGAGTGTATGAACTGATGACATTCGCAGTTATTAGGTCGGTGATTTGTGCAAATGGGGAATGAACTTCATTTGATACAAGATTAGCGGTAGATACTGATGCTGAATATAAAGTTTGAGAACTGATATCACTTGATGTCAGAGTCCCTGTGATTGCTGCCGCACCAGCATTTAATCTTCCTGTAATGGTAGCATCATAAGCAACATTGAAACCCTTTAAATTTGCTATATCTGCATTTAGGTTTCCTACAATACTTATGTAACCATTTGATGTAAATGAAGTTTCTACATCAATTGTTTTTGTTTTAACTGAATTCGTTTGAATAGCATTTGAAAATACACTTGATGTTTCAAGCATAGCCGTATTGACATGAAGTGATTCAAAATAATTATTTTTGATTTTGTCAATGGAGGCAAGTTCAGTTACATATAAATGATTGTAAAGATGTAGATCATTTTGAATGAAAACATCTTGTTGAAGATAAGTGTCACCAAGAACTGTGAGTGTGTTACCTACACCAAGCACGCCACCACATAGAAAATCTCCATCGATTTCTAAGTTGGCGAAATTTGGTGTGAAAGAATCGAAATGAACATTTCCACTACAATAAAGGTCTTCATCAATATGAACAGAGTTTGCTACAAATAAATCACTACCAAGAGAAAGATTACCGGTGAGACTGTCAAAGTAAAAACGATTTGTAGCATCTAAGGTAGTGTTGAATGTAACATCTTTTCCGTTGAGTTCTTGACCGATTGAAAGAGCGGATGGAATTTGGTCAAAGAGAGTTTGAGCTAACATTCGCTCATTTTTAGGAGTTGTTCCTACATCACTCACAACAAGAAAAGTAGTATCCTCTTTGAGTTCGGTGAGGAGTGGTAACTGTGAGATTTTTCTATCGTTTGATGATGGCATTTTCTTACCTTATCCAATGATTTATATGTTCTGTAATATTAGGATTGATGACAACTTTTGTTTTGTTTTCTTCTTTATCCTTTTTCTCTTTGTTTTGACGTTCTTCCTCTTCTTTCTTATCTTCGTAAGAAAGTTTCTCACTTCGTTTTTTATCATTTTCTAGATAATCAATCTCATCATCAATTTTATCCTCAACATCTTCAGGATCAGGATCTTCATCACCCTCTGAATCTTCAACATCTTTTGAGACATTTTTGATTGCCTTTTTCTCAATATCATCTTTTGATTGAGTTACATCTTTTTCATTGTCAGGATCATAATCATCTTTTTTTGGATCATCCTCTTCTTCATCATCAGGTCCTATTTCTTCATCTTCTCCCGAATCTTCTTCGCTATCTTCACTGCTTTCAGCATCATCTTCGCCTTCAAAATCTTTGTCTGAATCCATCTCTTCGTCAGAACTTTCATCAGACGTATCAGTGTCCTCTTCTTCCGTTGTGTCATCTTCTTCATCCTCTTCTGAACTTTGAGCAAATAAGGCTTCTAAATCATCATCTTCTTTTTGCTTTTTCTTTTTTTCAAAAAGATTAAGACCCTGTATAAATTGATTATAACTCTTCATTGTGCTTTAGATAAAGGCTGTATCGGGAAAGTATTTCTGAAATACTGACCGGTTTATAATCCCACACATCAAGATTTACATTATAAACGGGATTGATGATATTATTTTGAAAAATTGTTGAGCCATGCATACTAAAATAAATACTCTTGTTATTCTCTTTTGAGAGATATCTTCCGCAAGAGGTAATTACAAGATTAGACTCTATTCTATTTATATGTTCTAAAAAGTTAGTTATATGAATTGTTTTACGATCATATTGAATCATAGTGTCAAGAACACAAAGCTCAGTATACTCAGAATGTTCTCGCTCGGCATCTTTTCGATGATACACATGACAGAGCCTTCCGTTCAAACGAGAGACTAAATCCTTGTACGTATAGCCGGGCATGTTTGGATTTTTTGAATCTTGAAATTCACCAAGGACAAATACAAGAGCATCCTCTGGCACAGTATCATTCCAGTATGAAATCAAATCTTCATTCATACTTTCAGTGTCATCCCAATTCTGGCATCGTTTGCAATGATTCCTTGGGTCATAATTAAACTTTGGTTGTCCAACAAAATACATAAGTTCTCCTATGAGAAATCAATTTTTGAAACAGGTTTCGAGGCAACCTCACTCCTTGCGGCTGCTGTTTGTACAATTTCATCTTCTTCTAAATTATATAGGCGCATTTTTTCTCGATCCATACCAATCATGAACTTTGAATAATAACTTGGATCATTATAGCGACTCTTCAATTGTTTGATCATTACCTTCTTCTGCTCAAGAAACTCTTCAGTCACAATGATTGCTGCCATGAAATCGGCTGTCATTGAAATACCATGAGATTCTGAAATGTTTTCAAGGTCAACATCCGTATTATATTGACCTGAACGATTGAACTGATGATTGCTGATGATTGGTATTTGTCGCTCAACAGCAAGACCACGAATTTCTTCTGCTACTGACTTGTAGTAATTATATGAATTCTCAGCAGATTTGACTCGAGCAGACAAACAGATACCTAGATAGTCAACAATGATGACGTCAGGTGTGAAATTCTTTTTCAAACTCAATTCGTTCAGCAAGGCACGAAAATGATTGATGTTCACAGAAGCAGGAGGATACTGTTTGATTTTAAGTTCACCGATTGTCTTTTGACGAATACGATCAATCTTTGATAAAAAGGAATCCTTTGTAAGTCCTGAAACATCTGCCATCTTCATGTTCATTAGATTAGCGTCAATTCTTTGAGCAATCAATTCTTCAGCAATCTCAAGAGTGATGTAGAGAACATTATAGCCTTGCTGTAGATAAGATGCGGCTAAGTGACACATAAACAAAGTCTTACCTGAGTTTGTACCACCAAGAAACAGATTCAATGTGCCATGAGTAAAGCCACCTTTTGTAATTTTATTCAGTAGTTCAATGTCAAATGGTATCTTTGCTTCTTTTCGATGATAATAATCATATCGTAAAGAAGCATCTTGAACAAAGTCATGACCTACATTTGTGTCAAAGGATACTGAGAGTGCATCCTTGAGTAGGTCAGGTATTTCATTTTTACTTTTCTTTGTTTTTTCATCTGTGATGATTGAAATCGATTCACTCACAGCAAGGAAAATTGCTCGATCTTTACACCATTCTTCGGTGATATCAACGAGCCAATCAACAGTCATGTTGTCGGTATCGACTTCCATGATTTCTTTCCACAATTCAGACATCGCTTCGAGTTCATCATCACGAAGCGAGTTATCACGACCAGCATAATATTCAATTACATCATCAGAAGGCAGAGTATTATAGTCGGTGATGAAGGTGCTGATATAATTGAAAATTGCTTTATCAAGAGGATCTTCAAAGTATTCTTTCTTGATAAAGGGAAGAGTTTTGTTCACATAGCTTTTGTTTTTAATTAGCTGGTTGAGAATCAGTTTGGTGTTCATTAAAAGCCTCCATTGCGTAGAGTTCTGGACGATTCATTAGTACATCAATAAGTATTTGTCTTGTCACTTGCTCAAATTCTTCTTGGTCTCCTTCTTGCTGTTCATAACCTTTGGGGACAAAAGAAAGGTCATATTCAAAGTCAAGATTGATATCTTTATCTTTCACTTCTTCCCAATCAGTTACTCTCTTGATCATACCCTCTTCCGTTTCATATGTCAAGCGTAAACGATTGATTTTGAAAAAGAAATTTTGAAAATAACCATTACCTATTTGAACTGCTAAACGCTTATCTTCGTTGTCTTTGACCACACGATATTCAATGCGGTCTGTTCGATTCGTGTCAATTTCTTCTTCTTTAAATTCATCAAAAACTTCAGTTGATACTAACATTAAACCTCCTCAATATCTTCATGCAAATCATCTAAAGGTTCTTCATAGATGTCCTTTTCAAGTTCAGGATCAAATTCACCATAGGAAAATTCTTCATGAATAACTGCATTGATCTTCTCAAGAACTTCTTGTGTGAAGAATTCTTCAGGATCTGCCATGATTTGTTTTTCATATAACTTACGACCATCTGGTACAGTGTATCTTGCGCCTACTTTCTGAAACACACCAGCTTTGATCGCAAATGGAACCAAACCGTGATACTTGTTGATTCCTGTTTTAAAGTTTAGATAGATTTCAACAGCAGAGTTTTCTCGAGTGAAACGAGACTTTCTGGCTCTGGCTGTAATGAAGTTACCGACTTGAACGGTACCATCTTTGTCTTTTCGTTTTGATAAAAAGAGAACAACATCAGACAAGAATAAAGGACCTTTACCACCTGTCATCACTTCTTGAGGATACATACTACCGATTTCGGAGTAGACATGATTTGTCATGATGAGAGGTGCGTTTGCTTTTGACAATTCCATCTTCAATGTTCTCAGTGCTGACTTGACTAATCTGCCTTTTGTCATATCTGTTTTGTTCGCACCTGAGATGGCATCTTCATATTCTTTTTCAGTTGAGAGATTACCTACAGAATCGAGAATCATGATGAAAGGAACTTGTTCTTCTTCAGGTAACTCATTGTATTCTTTGACAAACTTGGTTGCTTCATGTCGAAACTGCTCAACAACACCAATCGGCACATAGAGCAAACGATTCAAATCAATGCCTCGTTCAGCAAACATTTGAGAGGTGAAAGCATTTTCTGTCTCATAGTAGACAACATAGCCATCTGGATGATTCTTTTGAAACTCTCTCGCAATCGAAACACAAAAGAAGGATTTGCCAATACCTGAATCAGACGCAATCGCCACTGTTTTGTTCTTCGGAATACCTTTGAAGATATCTGCTGACATAATTGCATTCAGCATGTAAGAACCAGTATCAAGAAACTCTTCGCAATCACCAATCATTCCCTTTTCACCTACGATACTCGCAAGTTCATTACCCATCATCTTACTGTAATTCTTGAAAAATTTTGACATAATAACCTCAGCTAAAAAGTGACATAAGATTTACTCTTCTTTCATAGTGCCAATTGATTGGCTCTAACATAATCTTGAGAGGTGAGATGAATGCTCTTTCCCACATCGCATCAAAATCAACTTTATCATGTAGTTCAAGTTCTTTTGGTAGACGATTTGGAAAGGCAATCACATTCTCTTTCGTGTAGTTTTGGTCTTTTAGAAAGACATACTTAACTTTTGCGCCATCTTTGATATCAGAATAATAGTTCTCCAGTTTGTGGCTTTTCAGCCAATAATTATAATTGATGCCTGCTCTTACATGAATCGGGCATCCGAGTTTATATTGATTTTCACCACGATGATACTTGCGAATACCTTTGATTGATGTCGGTAAGGCAATCTCTTCAGGTGACAGTGAATACCATTTCTTTGAAAATTCAGCAACATAATCAATGAGTTCTTCTTCTGTGCCTTGAACTACAATCTTAGCACAATCAGTCAATGCTTCTCTTGCGGGTGCGGGTGTTGATGATTTGACTGCTTCGACGCCGGTCATCTTGATCTTTGGTGTAGCATAGTCAACACCTTCCATGTGAACAATTGACATCACATACTTTTTCTTTGCGATGAACACACCACTGCCAACTGCTTCAATCTTCATGTTCAGAACTTCTTCATGAACGTTCAGATATTTATTGAACTTGTCGACAGCTTCGTCAATCTTTTCAGAGAGTTTTGTGTAGCCAACTTTCTGAACAAACTTGTTTTGTTCTTCACGGCTTTTGTTCGGCATCACCTTCTTCACAATCTCATCAAGTCGAAAATAGATTGAATCGGTATCCATATAGGCAGCATAATCAAGATTATCTGTCTTGAATGTTTCATTCAGATACTTGTTCAAATAGTTCTCAACAAAACGATTGACTGCCTGACCTGAATAGGTCACTGCCTCTGCTAAACGGATGTCATAGAAACGGAAGTATTTCAGACCGCAAATACCATAGAAGGAGTTTGCGGCAACTTTCGCAACAAGTTGCATGTTATAGAGAGCAACAGCCTTCTTTTCGAGTTCAGGAATGCGAGCCTTTTCACCTGCTTCTTTCAATCTTTCAATCTCTTGTCTTGTTGAAATCATTGCCTTTTTTGAATCAACTCGCAAGTCAAGCATTCTCTTGACAAGAGTCGGAATGAAGCCTGTTCGATTTCTTGAGAAGCGAACACCATTTGCGGCAACAGCAACATCTTTACGATAGTCTTCAGACAAATCTTTCTGCTGATTCAGAATATCCTCAATGGTCATTGGCTTCTGATATTCAATTGTCTCAGGTGAGATATTGAATGTGCGAATGATATAAGGATACAGAGAAGTGAAGT